>UMHQ01071613.1_pt1 | contig 42253 bp, 48 predicted proteins | sample 1965531 | NCBI WGS metagenome assembly UMHQ01 (sample SAMEA4836098, study PRJEB28245) | human gut metagenome | biome: gut microbiome; material: fecal sample | place: Denmark | collected 2008 | reverse complement strand
CCAGGAATATTTAGCTAAATATCAACATGTCAGCACACTAGTAGCTATATTATCAGTTATTAGATCTTTTATTCCAAATTCTATATTGATCCCATTTCCTAACATTAAATTTTTATTACTCATAACTGTCATCATATCCTTTCATTAAAGTTTTTTATCTGACCGGTTACTTTGAATCAGCAACATGTCATGTGGAGGCTCCGATTGAATTTTAACGCTCCTATAACACCTTCCATTCTCTTAAAGTCGGATTTTTGCAAATAACAACACCTCGACAAAATGGAAATTGCCGAATTCTTCAAACAAATAATGTATCAAGGTACAAGTGGTGTTTTTAATAGCAAAAGAGACATTGAAACGGAGGAACGTTATCGATACTTCTTATCACCAAACCTCTTTTTCTGTAAAATAATCCATCAGTCGGTTGTTAAACACTCGCTTGATATCCCTCAATGCCGCAAGAGACGAATAATCAAAAGCATATAGTTTCTTTTTTTCACCTTCAGTTATTGTAATCTTGGCAAATTGGTCAGAATACTTACTTTTAGCCGCTTCCAATAACAAATCCAAAAATTCTGTTTTTTCTGACGTTGTAGGCGCTTCAAACTCGCAAACTAAGTCGAAGCGTGTCTGGAGTTCAAGTGGAATGGTTTTTTGGTATTCTGTTTCGGTTAGAAGGTTCGAAGTAAAGATAATGATGAATCCATCCATATCATATTCTCTTGCCATAGAATCTGTAAACTGGCCCTCTTCCAACAGTTCTAAAAAGAAAGAGAAAACTGAGCGAGTAGTTTTTTCAAATTCATCACATAACAACACCCCTACTTTGCTCTTTTTAATTTTCTCACTTAATTCTCCGTGATTGCAGCCAACATAACCTGCCGGGCTACCTATCAAACTATTCAACGCATCCTGACTGCTGTAATTTTGAAAATTGATTTTTGCTAAATAACAATCGTTCTGAAGTCCACTTGCAATTAGCCTTGCGACCTCAGTCTTTCCGATACCAGATGCACCATATAGAAAAATCGAAAGAATTTTTTGTTCCTTTGTTCGATTTAACAAAATAAAATTCTTTAAGGCATATCGTAGCCGTTCTTTAAAATAACTATGGCCAATTAGATTATGGTTGAATGTATCGATAAAAGTGTCAAATGAAGAACCACATAAGTCTGTAACTTTTGTAAGTTTACTTTCTTCAGACACTTCCACACATAAATCAGGAAGATCAGGGAGCAATCTATTAACAGGTTCTTGACCATCAAAAAACAGTGGGAAATACTTTAACAGCATATCGATTTGGTGAGTTTGAGCAATAACTTTAATATTGGGCATAATATTAAGAAATTGTTCCAGTGCATAAATCAGAGCCTTATTGTCTTCGATTGCGTATGAAATGGACGTTAAATCCAATATAGCCAATTTACAAATATTATTGAATTGTTCAAATTCTTTTCGTAGATCGCCGTTTGCCCGAGAAAAAGTTGCAATTGGGATATCATTCGTTTCTGAATATTGAACGATTTTGTCTAAGTCTTGTGCGTTATTGTATTTGTAAATCTTTTGTCTGAGATAAGGGTTAAATTCAAGCGTCTCCTTTAGTTTAGAATCCCTCTCTTCATGTTCTTCAAAATAACATTTATAATCAGAAAACAAAAGAGGAAGTAGTTCTATGGCACTTTCTGCAAGGACTTCTTCCACAATTATAACGGTATCTACATCCATGCTTGTGAAATTTATATATGCCGATTCTATATTATTTTTGTTAGTTAGCAACAAATGAACCAAGGCAGATATATCAATGCATGATTCAGAACAGTAATCAAGATTATCCTTTGTTTCTCCAAATATAAAGGGGAATACTTCCCTTTCTTCTTGTATTTTCCTCAATTCCTTAAGATTACGATAAGTAAATAAGGCATAAAAATCCATAGTCATTTCCTCCACAGCTTGCTCAACCAAATACCGAATCGGTTCCACCAGTGAAGTTTGGGGGCAGGAGTTTCTTCCAGTTTGAATGTCACATCTTGAATTATTGCCAATGTATCAACGAAATGATAGTCATCATTACTCTTTTTTGCTGACGTATCATGTAAAACAGAATGCGTGTTACTTTTGATTATTTTGCTGGCGGTTGCCTCTTGCTTTTCTTTACGAGAACCTGCTTCTTGGAAATAGGTGAATGTATTTGAAGTAATAAATTCTTCTCCTACGATTCCTTTATAGATGCCAACAATAGAAACGTGACCAATAAGCAAATCGTTGATATTGTACTTGTTTTCAAACTCCGATTGAATCTCCATAGGAATCTTAATGATGATTTCAGATACAGAATGTTTCATACTTTTATCATATACAATGCCCTTTAAAATATAGGCATAGTCCTGCAGCATCGAGCTAACCAGATTATTTACTTCCATCCCCTCTACTTGCATACCTTTTAATGCATCGCGGCGCAGAATAAGAAATTGGCGCAGACTTTCTTCGTTTAGCAGTTCTAATTTAACGTGATCCGCCTTAACAAGATCGCCCTCTGCCGAATTATTTAATGTAGTAACAGATGCGCACTGCTCAATGACTCTACGTAAAAGGAGGGATTTGGTTGTCTTTACATCTAAGCTTTCCACTACTTTTGACGACGACGTGGAAGTTTCCTTTGCATCTGATGAAATAGACGCCTTAATTCCATCAAGGAATTGTTTTGTTCCTTGTGCAGAGATGGAAGATGTAAAACCATACTGTTCTTCAAAACTGCTTGATTTATCAGTTTCAATTTTAGTAAGGATAACATTGTTGATCATCATTGCGATTTCATATACCTTACTGAAATTCAGATAGTAAATATTAAAATCATGTGATTTATTTTTCTCAGTTGTATCCAAATAGGTTACCTCCCTATATTTTATAAGTATCAGCGGTACCCAACGCTCATCCGCTATATCCTCGGCAAATTTCGATTGGTTGAAGTGTTTTCACCATTAGTTTCCTCCATTTTAACACATGGAACTTTCTGTTACAACGTTTATGAGGTATTCTTAAAGATATAGTTCGAGTTCGGCAGAAAATTTTTGTGACACATGAGTTGAACAGATACCACCTTTACCAGAATAAAGCGCGCCCTATTAAATGTAAACATACCCCGGGTACCTGTCACCTGCTGCCATCCCTAAATAGCACTCAAATTGCACGAAACAGGCCTTATTTCGGCTCGAACAATCATACACCTACATCTTACCACATGACGTTATAAAAGCCGTATTTGACCCGTATACGCGATTAAAAGCAAGGCTAGAAGTTATATATTGAATGCTTCTAGCCTATAATTTATCCCATCAATGAATACGCTTCTTTTTTTGCCTTCTCGTAGCTCTCTTTGACTTCTGAATAGCTAAGATTGTCAAAATGTCTAGCCGTTGCAATCCTGTTTTCGTAATCTGTCAGAGAATCCCAAAATATCACAGTATCATCGATCTGAATTGCTGAATCATGATTTTTGTTGAAAAATGAGAATGCCTTTTTAAGGTCTTCTTTAGTAGGATTCGTCTGTTTGTCTTCTGTGTAAATTCGATTGTGAAAAATATCTATTCTCTCGTATTTTAAAATCAACATAGTTGTATGTCTCCTTTTATATGCTAGGGTGTAGGCTTTCCATGGCTTACACCCTTATTTTTTACGCTTCTATCAGATCCTTATTGTCTGCAGTATGTACCTTAGAACTTCCATAATATTTTCTTGAATCGTCCAGCGATAAAACTTTATGACTTTTCTTTCTGAAAGCTTCTGTATGAAAATACCATGCTTTCTTTTTACCTGCATACTTGAAACCCATAGCATTTAATTCTTTGTGGCAGGAATATGCATTAAACACCCAAATCCACTGGCCTATAATCTCGATCTCTATACCGCTCAAATTGATGATTTTTTGCAATACCTCGCGTAATGCAACGTCGTTTTCCCAGTCGTACATATGCACGTTGTAAGCCGATTCTTTACCATCTGAGGTGTCTGTCTGCCTTGTGTCGTGAACGTCCTTTAAACGCTTAAATAATGCCTCATATTCAACACTGATTGCTTTGGTTGCTTCTTCTGACCCATTTTTGTTGTTAGGGTGATACTGTTTAAGCAGCTTCTTGTACTGGCTCCGTAGTTCTTCCAGTGTAGACGCGTTATCGAAATACCTTTTCATATGTCCTCGTCCTTTCTTATGTGATAGGCGGTATTTTTCAACCGCCTTGTGATTTATAAGAATTAAATAAAATCGCTAATACTCATACCGGGCGCATCCCATGGATTGCTAGGGCCGTATTCTTTACTCTCATTAAAGCTTTCCATCTCTTGTCTGGCTTGTTCGGCCTCCATATTACAAAGACTTTCAATGAATTCCTGACTTTCCTTTTCTAATTGTTCTGGAGTTTTTGAAAGATCTTCTTTTAGGCTTTCAATCCATTCATTGATCTGTTCATCCGTGTAGTATTTCTCAGCGTCGGCGATTTGCTTTTCCTTACTATTGCATCTGTTTACTCTTCTTAGAAGAAGAACCGCCTTTAAAATATTTAAATGTCTATCCATTGTTTATACCTCCTGTTTAATATGTGGTTGTGATCTATTTGATAATGTAATTATATACCCTAAATGTAGTGACATCAATGGTAAAAAGTGACAATGTTTAGGGTATGTTTATATAGAAAATCACTACATTTAGGGTACTCTTGCTTTAGGGGCGAAAATATGATATTATATTTACAGAAAGGATGGTGAAAAATGTGATAAGTTATGAAAAATTAGTTAATAAGTTAAAAGAAAATAATATAACTCAGTATAAACTAAAGCAAGACAAAATTCTTGGTTCTGCTACTATAACTAAGATATATAAAAATAATGGAATCAATGGGGAATCAATAGATATAAAAGTTGTTGATAAGATGTGCAAATTGTTAAAATGTCAACCGGGTGATATATTAGAATGCGTGGACGATATAGAAGGGTACTCGGATACCTCAGAAAGACATTATAGAGGATAAAAATAGGAGCGTGAAGTCGTTCTTATTTTTTTTATCTCGACATACCCTAAAAGTAGTGACAAAGTAAACAAAAAACATACCCTAAAATTAGTGATGTTTACTATTGATGTCACAACGTTTAGGGTATATAATGTACTTACAAGGTCAGATACAACAGATCTTCACCAAACACCGATAGCCCCGAAATGGTTATAAAAGTCCTAGTCAATATACCTGTGAGGTACAAGTCCAATAGTCAGGAAGATTACTAGGACGGTGTTAGAACATTGAAAACTCAATATAGACTTTACACCTTGCATATGTTACACTTATAATAATCACTTGAGAGCATCGTAAGAAAGAAGGGATCATATGACAGTTGACGAAAAACTTGATTTTTTAATTGCTAATATGGCAACTAAAGAGGATATCAAAGACATGGCTACGAAATCAGATCTTAAAGAAATGGTTGCCAAATCAGACCTGCGAGTCGAAACAAACATGGTTTTCGGTGAGTTAGATTCTACTGAGGAACGTATCAATAAGAAATTTGATTCCATCAATGAAATTTTAAAGAAAATCCGTGAGGATATAAATGCTACCAGATATAGTAATCAGACAGTCGAACTTTTATTAAAGCGGCAGGATAAACTTGAGGAAGAATTACAAGAACTGAAAAGAAAAATATCATAATCAAAAAATACATAGAGGTGTAAAGTCTAAGAGTTATCAGGACTTTGCACCTTTTTTATTTAATCAATATATAAGGAGACTGATTATTATGTGTAGCACAATGAATGAACTGTCAGCTATAGCAAAACAGGTTTACGATCTGGAAGCAAAGAAGGCTAAAAAGAAAAAGGAACTTGACGAGTTGGAGGCACAGATAAAACAGCTTAAGCAGGAAACGGTCTCATATATGAGGAAGCGCAAAAAGAATGAATTGGATGTGGACACCTTTACCGTGCTATTTACACCGTTTGTAAAACCTTCCTTTGATTCTAAAGCGTTCATAGCCAATGAAGAGAAAGGGTTGGAAATTTACAACAAATATCTGAAAATAATTCCTATGGAACGAGTTACCGTAAAGCTTACTAAATTCTGAAATTTACCGCCTGTCATCTGAAAAAGGATGTAGAATCAAATTCAACAGGTGGATTTCCCCAAAAGGAAAAGAATATGTTTTGAATTTCCGCTGAGAATTAGAGATTCAGCAGGTGTATTAAAGTTACCCTAAAAACAGAATGTGAAAGGAGCAAACGAATTATGATGAGATGGAACACAAAAAAGGGAAATATCAATGCAGGCAGTATTGAACTGGATAATGTGATATTTAATGAGGATCATTTAGATGTTTGTATAGACATTTGTGATATGTCTGAAGGACTTAAGGTGGAAGTAAGCAGAGCGATTGAACTGGAAAAGCAGAGATATTCTAAAGAGTGGGAAGAAATTCTTGCGAAACATGAGGAATCTAAGCGGTACAGCACAAAGTGGAGTAATAAACCTGTTGCTATTGACTTTACTTGTTTATGGATTACGTTAGAAACGGGTAAGCCGATTACATATGTAATTAGTACGGGTTTCCATGATGCAGAAAATGAACGATTAGCGCCAGTAGCAGAAATTGAGGTTGATCTGTCTGCTTATATTAATGAGTTGAAAAAAGCCATTCTTCATGTTTTTGTAGAAAAATTCTTTTAAAGAAAGACGATGTGTGTATAAGAACGTTTATTGCTTGGGGATTTACCCTAAAACGCTTGTAGGAAGAAAGGAAGATGCTATATGAAAAAGTATGTTGTCGAATATTTAGAGAATGGAAGCAGTTACGTAATTAGAACATTCACTGATTTTACAATTGCAATGGATTTCTACAATCGTATACGTAAACGGGAGTGGGCGAGATTGTCATAATTCAGGGTAAATGGTTCTTGTGGGGTTCGATTCCTCACATACCCTTTAGCTAATTAGCAGTAGCAAGAAACAATATTATATAAGGAAGAAGAGGGCAGTTCTATGAAAAAACATGCAACGATTGCAAATTTAGGTACAGTTGATTTTTCCAAAATTGAATTAATGGATTCATATGAAATCTACATTGATATAGCTGAATTATCGGCTGATTTGAAAGAAGAGGTTGAGAAGGCGGTCGAAAAGGAAAAAAAGATTCATGAAGAAACAGATAAAGCTTATATGGAGGTATGGGGGCAGAGCTGGAGCAAGACGGGGGTTAAAACAATACCACAGTTACATATCATTCTTCCTATGGAGGGAAAGATTCAATATGAATTATCGGTTTACTTTTTTGATTTGGAAGATGACGATCTGGCTGATCGTGTTATTTTACAAATTGATTTATCTGACCATATGGCCGAATTAAGAAAAATGATATTTCATGTGATGGTAGACCGTTTTTTTTAGACAACTACATAATCAATGGGGGGCGAAAGCCTTCCCACAATAATAAAAGGAGACTAAAAGCAATGAACAACACATTTACAATGTCAACAAGGTATGAACTGACAGAAGAAGGAAAAACCAGATTATCAAAAGTAATTACATATGAAAGTGGAAACCGCGTGGAAATTCCGTTGAACTGTAATGGCTCCGTCAAGTGGTTTAATGATAATCAGTTAATGAAGAAGAAGGAAACAGCATAGCGATACAGGCAGTGACGGTTTAGCCGTGGGCGATTCAGTTCGCCGCTTGCCATTGCAATTTAAATATCTATGAAAGGCGGTAGCTATGGGAAAAGGGCAAGTCAGTGAGAATAAGAAAAAACTAATAACACTCGCGGAAGATTTTGGACTTTCAGACAGGGAAGATGTTAAACGTATAATTGCGGAATATAGCAGCTATGAGCAAAGCCATAAAGCATTAATGAAAGTTTATGAAGCGGTGTACTTGGGGAAACAATGCAATCAAAATCAAACAAATAAATTTAAAGGAGAGTATAAGCGTATGATTAAGAAAGCTAATATTAATTGGACAGCAAGGCAGCTTGCTAAAATGGTAGGCAATAAGAAGATTACTTTTGATAATGCAGTACAGAGAGGATATGTATGGGATACAACGCGCAAAAGCCTGTTAATTCATTCCATGATTGTAGGATATCCCATCCCGGCCTTTTTTGCTGCTAAGAATGATGATGGTTATGATATGTTAGATGGACAGCAGAGGTCAAGAGCAATTACAGATTTCTTAGATGAAAAATTTGCGTTGACAGGTGTACCGGAAGTGGAAGTGGAGAACGAGGACGGTACTACAGAGATAATTGATATAACAGGCTTAAAATTCGATCAGTTAAGGCAGTCCATTCAGGACGAGATAACCGGCTACTCTCTGACTGTCTATTACTTTGATGGAATCACAGACGATGAGATCAGTGAATTGTTTTTCCGTCTGAATAATGGTAAGCCATTATCAGCCATTGAACTTACCAGAGTGAAATCTAAGTCTATGGAAACAATAAAGGAACTGGGACAGCACGCATTATTCAAGAGTGCACTTACCGAAAAGGCTATGATCCGGTATACAAATGAAGATATCGTAATTAAATCTTATGCTGTGCTTCATGAGCCGGAACCATGTCTTGAGACGAAGATGATTCGTCCGCTGATGGAACGGGTAAATTTTTCAGAAGAGGACAGGCAGCAGCTGAACGAAATTTACACAAGGATTCTTTCTGTATATCAGTTGGTGGAAGATAAGAAAAAAACCGGAAAACGGTTATTGACCAGAACACACCTTATAAGTGTGGTTCCGATGATCTGGAAATCCATAAACGATGGTCTGTCAGAAAAGCAGATTGCAGAATGGATCAGTAAATTCTTTGCGGGAACAAAATCGGCCAGTATCAGCGCAATTTACAATGAGAATGCAGGATCAGGATCGGCAAGAAAGGAAGCAGTTAGAAAACGTCTTGACGAGGTGGAAAAAAGTTATAAAGAGTTTTTTAAGAATGTTTTAGCGGAACCTGCTAAGATTGCTTAAAGCAGCAGAAGGCACTTTTGAATCATTCATAGTTTAAAGGTGCCTTTCTTTGAAATAGATATAGTCATAAATCTAACGTCTATTCAAAAAGTACTAAAAGTAAACGATTATTATACATTCCGAGGAGGTAAACTGAGTAGAAGAAATGACGCTCGTTAGATTTAGTACTTATAAAGGGGGCGGAGATTGTCATGGAGTTTGGATATTGTAGAATTTCCACTAATAAGCAAAACATAGAACGTCAAGTAAGAAATATTAAGTCAGCGTATCCAAAAGCAGTTATCATCAAAGAAGTTTATACTGGAACAAAATTTCAGGGTAGGAAGGAACTGGATAAATTACTTCGTTGTATCCATAATGGTGATACCATTATATTTGATAGTGTTTCCCGTATGAGCAGAAATGCAGAAGAAGGCTTTTTCATGTATCAGGAATTATTTAATGAGGGAATCAGCCTTATATTCTTGAAAGAACCACATATTAATACTGATACATACAAAAAAGCAATTCAGAGTCAGCTAAACCTAACAGGCGGACTTGTAGACACGATATTAAGAGGAATAAACGAATATTTAATGCTGCTTGCGAAAGAACAAATAAGAATTGCATTTGACCAGGCGGAGAAGGAAGTAACTGATCTGCGGCAAAGAACGAGAGAAGGTATTATCACGGCTAGATTGAATGGAAAGCATATAGGACAACTGAGTGGAAGTAAACTGATTACTAAAAAAGCAATTAAGTCCAAAGACGTGATAAAAAAGTACAACTATACATTTGGTGGCAATCTTACGAATGAGCAGACATGGAAATATGCAGGAATCAGTAAAGCAAGTTTTTATAAGTATAAAAGGGAACTATTGGAAGAATTGGATACATAGAACTGCAGAGGCAGGGGATAGAGAATGCATTGCAGAATCATATAAAGTTACTATAATATAGAAGAAACAGATTAGAGGAACCGAAGAAGGGGGTATAAAAATGGGGAAATATGATTTTAGCAGTTTTATTATAGAACCTGATGATTATTCAGTAGTTGAAGATGGAAAACTGGGGGCAAGAATTGTATTATCCCTGTTTAATCCGCTGCTTCCGGTATATTATAAAAATAAAGCTTTGGATATGCTGACGGATTTTATTGAGAGCAGCGAAAATATCTCGATAGAAAGCATCGATTCAATTAGTTGTTCGGCAGCAGCTTACATAGGCCGTAATATTGATCTGAAATGCAAATATGAGGCTTCGATTTATATATGGAATAAGGAGGCAGGATCGGTTGAAGATTATTTGATAAGTTATCCAATACTTTCAACAGATGAATATTTTCTGGAGTTTATAGAATGCGTGATGGGAGAACTGCGAAACATGGTTTTTGATGAACTAGAATGTAATTGAAATAAATACAGTTTGAAGCTGATAGGATGTGCAGTTGATAAAAAAATTAAGTAAAATGGGGATATGTCATACTGCAAGCGCATATCCCTGTTTTGTTATAAGGCAAAATTTTATTCAAATTCAATTTTTCCATGCTCCTGTTCAAATTTAGTAACATGGTTTTTCATGAGTACCTCTAATTCACGATTTGCAGAGCGAGCGTTATAATCGGCCACAATTTTAAACTTTTTTAATAGATCAGCATCTATGCGTACAGTAAATTTTGATATGTCATTAGTCATATTTAACCTCCATCTTATATATGCCTTCATTATAATGTCAAAACGACGGCTAAAAACGAATTGACGGCATAGTGACGGCATAATATAATTATGTACGAGGAGGAAATAAAATATGTCAAATGTTAAAGAAATTTTAGAAAGGGCAGGTCTGGATAGTATGATTGCTTGTCTACTAGATGAACCTGAGTCAGTAAAGGGAGAGATCGAGATGAGCGATAATGCTATCGAGGACAGCTACACAGAATTCATAAGGGAGTTAGTGCAGCTTTACCCAGGGATAAATAAGGATGATGATGAACTGATTGATGCAATAGTCAGAATGGTAGCTATCCATGAAGAAATATATTTCAAGGCCGGTTTGATTGTTGGTTCAAGAATTGCACATGAGGTAAAAGATGGTGAGGGGACTTTGAGACTCTGATAGAACCTAATGTATGAGAAGAACTGTGTCACCTGGCACGGTTCTTTTTTTTGATGGTGAATGAGTTCGAAAGGTGTTATAATTCTAGTGATGTTTTGAAAATTTCTGTATGAGGGTGATTCTATGAACAAGACGAAAAATGTCATTATAAGAAAAGGGGAATATGATATGAAAGTAAGTTTTAGAGAAATAGATCGAGCCATTAGTGAATATCCAAAAGATACGATTTTTGTACTGGATCACGATGATGTAAGAATTCCGCTGCCAACTAAAGAAGAAATTAAGACATATTTTAATAAGAAGGAGGATCAGAATAAGAATGTAGAAAGAGAAAATAGGTAGCTGAAACATAGAAATTAAAATATATGGCTAAAAAGAAGAGGACTATAATCAAATGGAAATTATAACGGAGCGGCTTATACTAAGAGAACCTAGAATCGGTGATTTTGATCGTTATTGGAATATGCTAACAGATCCATTGGCAAAGAAATATACAGGTGGAGTTACCAAAAAAGATTATGATTCACGATTACAAATTTTCAAACAAGAAATAAGTCAGCCATTATCTGAAAGCGCTACTGAGTTTTCAGTAATACTTAGAGAAAATAATCTTTATATAGGTTATTGCGGATTTCGTTATTCTGATGAATTAAATGGTAATGAGTTTTTATACGGATATTGTCAGGACGCATGGGGGCACGGATACGGCTACGAGGCGGCACTCAATACTCTGAAATATTTGTTTTCTGAGTTTCAAGCTGATGAATATATCTCAACTTCTGATCCGGCCAATGTAGCATCTATTAAGATTTTAACTAAGTTGGGTTATAAGAAGATTTCGCAAATAATTGACGAAGATGGAGAAATTGAACTTTTTAGGCTGACTAGGAAGGATTATAAAGATCTCTATGAAATATAAAATAAATTTAAATTAGAGTGCAGGTATAGATAGCAACAATAATAAATTATGAGTGTTGTATATGTTTACAACTAGGGAGGTGTAGAAAATGCCATATAAGCCGCAAATTTCACCTAAACTGTATGAATTATGGACTAAAGGGGAAAAAGAAGAGCGGGTAAAACTACTTCTTTCAGATGGTAGAAGGGTTACGTGTAAGTTTGATTGCCTGACTTATGCCAATACATCTGATGATGATGATGATACCGATATTATGGTTGCATCTGTTGATTATAATGATAAATATGGTGAACTTCTTGCAGAAGAGGATATCGAAAAAGTTTTGTGAAGCAGCACATAATTATGGCGCGAGATCAATGGGCTTGTTCCCTAGTAGTTTAGAACCGATAGCGATATTAGTTATGGGTTACCCATTAGTGGCAAAGCTGAATGTAATATGCCGAGGAGATGAGAAAGTGGAAATACCATTTTGGGAAGAAACATATAAAGATGATAGTATCCATACTTTTGGTTCGGAACCAAACAAAACAATAACTGAATTTGAGCAGTTAATAAAAAAAACAGGAAATATTCTTGATGTTGGATGCGGAGATGGTCAAAATGCTTTGTATCTTGCTAAACAAGGATTTTTAAATATAGATGCTTTTGATCTGTCGAAGAATGCGATAGATAAATTGAGGCGCCTTGCTTATAAAGACAATTTAAATATTAATTCATGGGTTGGTGATTTGTGCAGGTTTAGTTTTACTAAGACGTATGATTTAGTTTTGTCCTTTGGAGCCTTGCATTTTGTGGAGAAAAAATATTGGAAGGATTTCATTTTAACAGCCAAAAGTAATACCAGAGTTGGTGGAATTCATATGATTCAGCTTTTCACGAATAGTATTGCGGCCTCTCCAGATATTGCACCTTTTGCAGTAGGCATAGCCGACGATGGAGAAATTAAAGAAATGTATCAAGACTGGGATATATTACAATTCAAGTCATATGTGTTTGAAGATGAGCACCCAGGTGTACCAAAGCATCAACATGCATCAAACAAAATTGTAGCCAGACGGTCTCAATAGACTAATCATAGGGCGAAAGTGATTTTAGTGTTTCACCATATGAAAATCTTTTGTATTGTATGCGGTTAAATGCTGAGGAAGAAGACGAAGATATGGGCAGATATGAGAATAGAGCCAGATGATATTAAGGCTAGTGATACGGTAACAATGGTGTGGAAATTGGGAGATGATAATTAAAAGTATGTTCAATGGAGCCGTGCTAGTATTGGTATGGTTCCTTTTTATATATTATAAGAAACAGAGTTATGTAAACTAGACGCTCGAAATTAACGAAGAGATAAGTTATATAAACCAATTGCTTGAAGGAATAATTAGTATATTTAGAATTGGTTTATCAGATACAAACCATTAATTATAGGCTTAGTTCGGTAGATCATATTGTCCATTGCAAAAAGTATTAAAGAATAAGGGATTTTTGTCAAGAGAGCAAGCGGAAAAGCTTGTAATTATAGGTGTTCGGTAAATATATCGAATAAAGACCAGAAATAAGTTATGTAAACTAATTCGTGAACTGTTAAAAGCGTCATTTCGCTTGAATTTATCAGAAAAGGTGGCAGCAGGCTCAAAAACATTGTAAATACAAGGTTTTTAAGAGAAAGGGCTGCTGTTTTGCAGTTTACATAACGTGTGTTCGGTGATAATAATTAAAATGTAAATGAGAATGACTCTCAAATAATCAAATTGAATATTTATTTTGTAAATAATTCGGAGGTTGTAATATATGATTCAAAATAAGCAATAAGCACATCGATATCTGATATATTTTTCAACATGGGTACATGAATAAATAGCATTTTCGTATTAAGATTATTTTCTTTTATATATTTTAAAGCATTGAAATATAAATTGTTGCAATATGAAGTGCCTGGATTTTGCGATAGTTTTATATTATATTTGCCATTAAAAAAATGCATAATATCATTAATCGGATATGTGGTAACAAGACACATATTTTCGTATTGTCCACAAATCTCTATACATATTTTGTTTTTTATCAATGGTTTTTGACCAAATGCAAAGATATAATCGTATTGATTTAATGAAAGAATCATTTGCTCTACACTGATATTTTTGTTATTTTGCAGATAAATTTTATCATAGAATAAAGAGAACTTATCAATAAAAATCTTTGCACTATTATTCGAACCTTTAAATCCTGCTATAGCTATTTTCAAAAAAATACCGCCTTTCATTCATATAAAAAATTCATCATTGTGCCATGTTATAAAGTCAGGCAGCTTATGGTATTTTTCAAAATAATCAAGGGCATTTATTACCTGCTCTATAGGCAACACATAAGACAATGGATAATAATCAAGTTGCCCATTGGATAATAGAAAATCCATTGTTTTACCGTCATTATCTGTACCGGTATAATCAGGGTTTCTGGAACTAAATCCTGCATCGCCTTCCTCACGTAAATACATAAGCCAGCCCCATTTCCCGTGAATCAATGCCATCATAACCTGTTCATCTTCAGTGTTAATCCAAATTTCCTTATATTGGTCTTTTTCCCAAACATTCATAAAATTACCCCATATTAATATAGAGATCCGGTTTATAATGTGTCCTAGAATTTATATTTAATATCTGGCATTGTCAGCATCGTTTATACCCTTCATTATTCACCATATCCAGACATGTTTGTGTTATATATTCTTTATGTTTGTACTCGTATTTTTCACCATAATTTTCAGCTTTCGTACTGGTCAGTACATCTGTAAATTCCGTATAAGGTGCTATCTTTTTAACATATTTTGCCAGGGAATTATATACTTTAGTTAGGCAATCGGGTCTTTGGATGTAAATTTTATTTTCATCATAATATCCCGCAGTACAATATAGTCTTGATCTCCGAATTTCCTTTTTTCGTTGTGTTCCAGCGACACCTGTCGGTTCGTTAACAGTAAAAGAGTAGCCCGCCTCGATGACAGCATTGCCAGTAGCAGTGAAACTTGAATCTAAGCATTCTTTCCCATTCACAGTAAGAATCTTGATAGGGCCTGCCTCTAAAAGATGAAAATAGTAAGCTGTACGACAAAATTTCCCGTATGGGGTAACAATAGCGATATCTTTACTTTCAAAGACCTTACCTGAAGCAAGATCTTCTTTTATGATCGTACAGCCTGAATTAATCGCTTTTTGTGCAACTAACAAAAAGCTCTCATAGTCCATCCAATAATTTATTTGTTTTCCCATTTTACACTCATTTCTTGTTTTCATACATGGCTTTATTGCTAATTGCAACTCTTGCCATTACCTTCTCATATCCCGTTTTTGCTCTCATACCTACTTATCTTTCTCCCAGACAATCGTATATCCAATAATATCAAGCACTTCCTGTACCTCTGTATACTTTAACGATTCGCGTTTTAATTTGGCGCTGAAATTCTGAACCGAAGTATCTCGGCCATACTTAATATTTAGTAGATCCACAACCTGAGTCATGGTAAATCCTGATTTTATTATTGCAGCCTTTAGATCTTCTTTTAAAGCCACTATATCACCTCAATTCGTATAATCAATTACACAGTTGAAAGATAAAATATAAAGTTGATAAATAAACTTGACAATATAAACTTTGTAATATATAATTCAACTGTAGAGTTAAAAAGTTATTTACATAGTAACATTTTTAAAGAAAATTGTAAATAGCGAAAAAACAAATATATATTCTGAAATACCATTGACAAAGAACACACGTTCGATATATACTGTACTTACAAAAACAAAAGACCCGTCCTCAAGCGGTGTTGGAGCACCTTGGACGAGCCTTACATACTTATTAGCAAGAATGCGTTTGGAGACGCGATCTTGCAATGCATAGTAGAAACTATACGACAACATTATCACATATGAATATCTTTTATGTCAAGCGTTTCTGCTATTATTCCAAATTTTTACCATAACTGTATAACCTGTAATTCTTATTATTGAAAAATAATAGGGCTTATTAAATGCACTCTGATAACTGAAGAAAGGGGAGATATTTCTATTGAACGATACATCATAATATTTTTGTAGGCTGGAAGGCCTATATATTTTTACTGTGAATCATAGTTAAAGTAAGCAACTTAATTAATGAAAGGATGATGGAAATGATAACGACGGTTAAAGATGTAAATTTGCGTTTAGCGGCAAATCGGAGAGGATACATGCTTACGAAAAGAAGGGAAACGAAGTATTCACCAGGACTTGGAAATGGATACATGATTTTGAGCCTACTTACTGGAAATATTGTTGCTGGAGAACGATATGATATGACACCAGAGTCCGTGAGAGACTTTTTGAATGAACATTAACAGAAAGAGGGAAAAAATTATGCAAACGATTGAGAGAAGTTATTCGGTTAAAAAAGTTATTGAAAGTATTACAAATGGGTGTATTGTATTTAACCACCCCATGCAAAGAAAACCCGGACAGTGGGATGACGAGCAACAAAGTCTTATCGTTCATAGTATTCTTGGTGGATATGCAATACCACAAACATATGCATTACCCATTATTGATGGGGATTTTGATTCTTTCTCTATTCTTGATGGAAAACAAAGGTTGACAACTATATATGATTATGTAAACGATGGCTTTTCGTTAGCTGATGATACACCAACAGTTACACTTCAGAAAAGAAAAGTAATCACTGATAATGATGGAAATCGCCATTTAGAGAATGCTGTTGAGGAATATGATATATCTGGAAAATATTATTCTCAGATTGATGAAAGGTTGCAAGATAAAATTATGGATCATGAGATTTCGGTGATTATGCTGGTTAATTGTACCGATGAAGAAATTGAAGATCAATTCTATCGATTAAATAATGGTACAGCACTAACGAAAGATCAAAAGACCAGAGTTCTTCTTGGAGATGAGCTTGCTGCATTCGTTGATATTCAAGAGCAGAAAGATATTTTTAAGAAAAAGTCGTATTTTACAACCTTGCAGAGAAAGCGTGGAGAGGTTCAAACCTGTATTTTACAGACTTTAATGTTAGTAATGGATTTTCCGTTCAAGAATTTCAATAATGATGCTGTAATGGAATTCGCGGAATGGTTCCGGAAAAATCATCAAATGAGCGATCTGGACTATTGTTCAGACCTTTTTGACAAACTAAATGAAGCTATAGCCATTACGGATAAACCTAACAAACTTATGAAAAAGATTAATATTCCGATACTGGCATATCATGTACAAACCGCTGATGAAATCGGGATAGATATAAATGCATATGGGCATTGGATTACTGGATTTTTTTCTACATATACTTCAGATAGTGAGTATGCATCATATTGCGGACAATCCTCCACATCAAAAGCCAAAGTGAAAGCTCGTTTAGACTATGTAGAAAAAGAACTGAGAAGGCTGGTTAGCTGATATGGAGAGAGAATATAGAATTGATCCTGATCTTAACAAGGTTTTACCGGAACTATCAGAAGATGATTATAAGGAATTAGAAAATAGTTTGTTAAAAGATGGATATAAAGGTGCGCCTATCATGATTTGGGGTAATCTTATTGTCGATGGACACAATAGATATGAAATTTGTCAGAAGCATAATATACCATTTGATGTAAAGGCTGTTGACTTTAGCAATAAAGAAGATGCTATTCAATGGATGGTTCGCCAACAATTAGGAAGACGTAACTTAACAACTTTGCAGAGAATAGCAATCGTAGAGAAATACCGCCCCATATACGAACGAAAAGCAAAAGAAAATAAGTCTAAAAGTGGCGGTGATAGAAGATCGGTTTCGCAGAATTCTTCAACACCGATTTCTAACAAGGATAAGATTGATGTAAGGGCAGAGTGTGCGAAAGATGCGAATACCTCAACAGATACATATTCAAAGGGTGTTAAGATACTTAATTCCAATAATACAGAACTGATTAATGACATAAATAGCGGGAATAAATCAATTAACAAAGCCTACAAGGAACTGAATATTAAAAGTAAAAATACAAATAGTCTCTCCAATATAGAAGGGTTATCTAATAAGCGGAAGGCTGCAAGTGGTGAATCTAAAGCTGTTCAGAAACAAATAAATTTAGAAACACCGATTTCGGAATTAAAAGAAAGCTCTAAGTCAATTCAAATCATCAATGAATTTGATATATTTGAAATAAAAGTCCATTATGACGATTTTGTAAAAGATATGAACTGGTTGACTACAAAAAGCCTAATTAAAGAAGATGAAGAAGTAGCTGAAAAAATATATTCCGATTTAAGAACATGTGTTGATAAACTGGAGAATATAAAAAATATCATCGAAGATATAAAAAATGAAGTGATAATAACATTATAGGTAGCATTTGAGCGTTGAATTTCACATTAAAACAAATCTAAAGGAGAACAAACACTATGAGAAAGTTACACGAGATCACATTACACCAGATGAAGGAAGCAACAAGCGGCAACACCTATAAGGTGGAGTCAACGGACACAAACGCAATGTCAGTATCGTTTTACGACGCAGTGGTTGAGATCAGCACAGAATTTAAAGAGAATGGCGAAATCATTATACATAAACCAGGTACGCTATGTGAGGCCAAACTTGATTGTGAGGACATTCTGGAAGGTATTGAGACAGACGATGATGGATATTTCATACTTTATTTCAATAATGAAATGTCGGATATTGAGATCACGCAGATGAAACGGTAAAATCCGATTCATTTGGAGAAAAAGCATTATAGAGATTTAGCAGACAAATCACTGCTTATCTATATTGACGGGACTCATGATAGGATCAGCTCCTATCCCATCAAATACTATTGACCGGGAGTTGGTGAAAGGCCGATTCCTCAAAAAAGTAATTGGAGGATAAAAATGGATAATTTTGAGAGCTCACAAAAGCAGGTATTGATCGCGCCATATGACACTTATAAGTCAGATGAGCCTATGCACAAAGAATTCATTTCCAGAATCGACTTCATAAATCGTACAGGCATTTTTGTTTCGCCATCATATTTTGATATGATTTACAGTGCATTTAAGGAGTCTGGGGTGGCCGTAGATGAATTTGTACGAGATTATGAGGCTAAATATTCGAACTGTATTATGAAAACACCACTTTCTGGAACTTTTAAATATGAAATTCAGGATGATGATGTGAGCTGCATAGGTATTTATAACGATTTTCACGAGCCTAATATATGGGAGATTATCAATTCACTTGCAATAGCATATTTTGAGGAATGGAAATCAAAAGGTGATATCACTCGGGAATCCATTAAACTGTTGGATAAAATGCAGAAGGCAAATGAAGAATTAATTAGTATTTATAGGCAACAGGAACTATTAAATAAGGAACCTAACACAATTAGACAGTAAATAGGAGGAGGACAATTATGTTTAATGAACTGAAAGCGTATGCAAAAGCGGTAAAAGAAGATGGATACTTTGTAATGGAAACGACGTAAAAACGCCGATTAGCCCATCGAGATGGAAGTATTTAAATATGGCGGTGTACGACCTTTATCATATGCCGCCATTAAAACTAAGATAGGAACCATAAAACATATATGAGCCATATGACGGTAAGACAGTTCCGATTATGTGACGGATATTCGGTGATAAAAGTTGGCGGTTCCGCTAAGAAAGTCGGATTAAGGATTCGGGAGTTGGAAAGGATTTACGGAGTACGAGAAGGTAGTTCTAATAAAAAGGGGATAAATCAGTATGTTGGTGAGCCGAATTATTCGGTAGCAACAAAAACAAATTTAAAGAGGAGTCTTACAGATATGCAAAATTTTCTAAAGCTCGGTGAGACGGGCATGTTGGATTATCCGCAATTGACCTATGCAGTTTATCGCAATTTTGCGTTTTACTCAGAAGTCACAGTCTTTATAAAGGGTACGAAAACTTTTAATACCCTTTATATGTGAGTAGGTGCGTCATATTCTCTGTACCTTGTTAAATCTGCATGATGTGCAGTTTGGAATATTCAGATGTGCATAATATACACTTCCAAAATGTGGACTGTATTTGAATTAGCACAGTGTAGTTTTGCGTTCTATTCAAGATAAGTGGTTATGACCAACTATCTAACTGAAGCCCATTTGGGTATGAGATCAGACACAACTATTTTGTTGTTTCCTATATATAATAACCAATAATCAAGCAACCTCACCGCTTAGCTGGATTCAAACAAACCTGTCTGTGGAGAGCCATATCATAGTAAAAATCTAAATAAAACCCCAACAGTGATCAAAACTGAATAATTGAGGAACTTAAACACGCCAAAAGTGTGTTGAGGTATTTTTGCGTTCTTTTTTAGAAGCTTCGGAGAATAAAGACAGTAGAAGGACAGAGCGGAGGTTATTATAAGACCGCCGTATTTAGGCGGTAAGTTATTTGATTTAAAGGAGGAAAAGATTAATTTGGATTTCGGTAATGAGGAAATGGGATAAGTAACGAGATGAAGAAAATGCAAAATATGAGTTCTTAGGTGGAGAATAGTACAAGTGAGGAGGAGCTGACGGTGACAATGAAAGAACAGGTAACAAATTTATTAGGCGGATTTTTAGAGAAACACAAAGATTATGCGATTGAGATTTATTTATGTAACGGAATTTCGGATAGCCGTGTTGCAAGGCTTTTTGTGACCAGTAATAGAAAATTTGAAGTAAAAGAGTCTAAATGCATTGTAGAATGGCAGTTTGGAGAAATTGACTCAAATGATATTACATTCCCATATGATGAAATTCTGGACTGCTATGTTGGGTATTTAGAGCCTGATATGAGGACGATGTTGTTCCAAGAGGATATTATAGTTGCAATGAAAAATGGCATGAAATATCAGTTTCAGTGTGTTGGAATACCAGGATGATGAAAAAAGTCAATGCAATTTAATAGAACAAATAGTTACAGAGATATATTGGCGGTGGAAGTAGCCAGTCAATCATTGGTTGTGAGTGATTACCTGTTAAACGGAATTACAGTCTGGTGAAGATATCAGAAACCGATAGAGGACGAAAAACGCTCAGTGATGCTACTGAGTCCCTCAGAGGACGGAATAACATATCAGTAATGATACTGGTTGATAATATGGGACGGAACAACAGGCACATTGCTTATAGGGGTGGTGTGCCTGATGAATGGAGGAATAAGATTATGAGTTTAGAAATGAAACTAAATCCTATCCATAGTAAGCGATTAGCGGGATTTTTGTTAATGAGGGGATGTAGATTGGTAAATGTTGAAAAAGACAGCGAAGATAAGTTTGTCTTTTACTTCAAGGACACAAAGAAAACAAAAGAACATATTAAAGTTTTCTTTGGCAATACAAAATTGAATACGAGTGGGGAGGAATGAGTTATTTATACAGGAACTAAAACACAAATGTACATAGTACGGTCATTGGCAATGACGAATTGGTTATGTAATAACGGATTCAAAATATTAAAAGTCGAGGATTCTGAAAAGGATTCAAGATTCAAGGTGTTTTTATTTGAAGATACAGCCGAGTTGCACCATATGATGATGTTATTCCATAGAGGAGCATGATTATATGGCGAATGGCAAGCAAAGAATTTATTTTAGCAGTTTGATAGGTGATAAGTATAAGATCTGGAATGCAGAGAAAATAATTTTAGATGGTGGAACGGGAAGTGGAAAGACATATTTTATTCAAAATATATTGATTCCATATGCCGAACAAAAAAATAAAAATGTTTTATACCTATGTAATCGTAGACTTTTATATGATGAGTTATTGCCAGAAATGTCAAAACATAAAAATGTAACTTTGATGTTATATCAAATATTACAAAAGAGTTTAAAGAACAACACAATTATGGATAGGTATGATTTCGTGATTGCGGATGAGTGTCACTATTTGTATAGCGATGCACTGTTTAATGAATATACTGATTTAGCATATAAGTTTTTATTGGAGCAAGAAAATAATGTCGTGATTTTTATGAGCGCGACCGCACCAACTTTTTTTCGGAATTTACAGCAATTTAGGATAGTGAAGGGAACTAATGTCTTTAGTATTTCAAAAGACTATTCGTATGTAAACAGTATTTATTTTTATGATGCAAATGATTTGGTAAATGTTATTGATGACATTATTCAGAAGCACCCGTACGACAAAATAATGGTTTTCGTTAATAGCATGGATAGACTGAAAGAAATGCATGATATTTATGAAAATATAGCTTACTTCATGAGTAGTAAATCAACTACTAGAAAGGATATTATCGAACTTTGTGATAATGGTTGTATTAAGCAATATAAACCAGATTATGTTACCTTTGATAGAAAGATATTATTTGCAACTAAGGCGCTTGATAATGGGGTTAATATAAAAGACACAGCTATTAAACATATCTTTAGTGAAATATTTGATATTGATTCTGTGATACAGGCCATAGGACGAAAGCGCTGTATGGGGATAGATGATACGTGTAATTTTTACTTTAAGGATTACAAGAAAAATGCATTGGATAGATTTTTGGAATTCAACAATGAACAGTATGAACCTGTAAAGAAATATTTACAGAGTAAAAGTGATTTCTTGGAAGAATTAAAACGTGACAATGTAGACATTAGAGAATTTGCAAGAAAAAATAGAATCATGTATACAGACTGGAATGATAAGGAACAGATTCAGATTAACAATGTTAGATACCAAAAATATAGAATGGATCACAATATTATTACCAGTATGAAGACAAATTCCTATCGGACAGTCCTACTCAAATATTTAGGCAGTGAATTAAGTGATAAGATGAAAGAGTTACAAATAATAACATCGTCTAAGGATATATTTCTTGAATATATAAAAAGTATCGAAGGGCGGAAATTATTTAAAGAGGAACAGAAAATTCTAAAAGCCAAAATGCGTGATCTGTTAGGCTTAAATGATAGGACAATGGGAATCGGTGTGTGTAACGGGAAATTGTCTGATTGTCAATATCAGTACAAAATTATATCAGAGAAAGAAAATTCAAGAAAATCTTCAAATTGGAAAAAACGATATTGGATGATAATTTCGTTGAAAAAGAATAAACCGCCTTAATACTAAATTAAGTTTGACCCCAAATCAAGCAAATCTTCTAATATATAAAGAATTGCTCATTTTGGGGTCAGTAGATGTTAATTAAATTTTGAATATTACTTTTGTGTAGCCCCATAGGGCGGAACAAAAGAATTTATTCCCGCTAGGGAATTCACTTATTGTAAGAGGAGATTGCTTCATGGATAGAAGTTACAGGTTAAAGATGGAAGAGAAATTGAGTAAGAATATTCTAACAGTTGAATATGTATTGAACTGTGCTGCTAAGCATGAAAACAAAATTAATCAGTTAGCCTATAAGGAAAAACAGTATAGAAACGTTGGATATAACAATTTTAAAAGTCAATTAAATGAACTGGTTACATACAGAAAACCGTTTATTGACATCCTGATGAAAGGGTATCACATGTCACTGGATGATATAAAGGATTCATTTTGTAATGTAAAGGAAAAGAACATACCAACTAAACAAGTGTGTGACCGTATAAGGGAGATAATTGTTTCTGGACATTATAAGCTTGAATGATGTGGTGGGTGCCTTAAGGCACAATAGTATTTGTTCTGGCTGCGCCTACACAAATATTGAATTTGGGAGTATGAAAATTGAAATGGGGGAAAGCAGGTTTTACGATAGATAAATTGTCACTGAAGAGACAGAGACAATTCAGTTCATCAACAAGCTAAAGGAAGCGTGGAAAGTGCAGTTATCTTTTGGAATTAGGTTGTAACTACAATGACAGTTTGCATTTAGAGAGGAGCAAAAATTGGGTAATATTGTGAAAAGCGAATTAACACAGATTGAAAGTGAAATTCTTTCACTTAGGAATCAGGCCGCGCAGAATCTTATAAAGATTGGCCTAAAATTGATTGATGCAAAAAAGATGATTAGTCACGGAGAATGGGGAGAATGGTTAAATGATAAAGTTGGATTTAGCCAAAGAACTGCAAGTAATCTTATGAGGATTGCAAAAGAGTTGGGAAATTCGCAAGCGATTTCCGATTTAGAGGCAACTAAAATTTATATGCTCATGGAATTACCTGTAGAAGATAGGGAAGATTTTGTCAAACAAAATAATTTGAAAAATATGTCTACCAGGGAAATGAAAAATGTTTTGAAACAGTATAAACGTAAAGGAGAAGGAATTTATAAAATAATTGACAGAGTAAAGGATGAAAATTGTTATGAGATTGAAGTTGATAAATTAAAACCATTTCCAAACCATGAAAATTACTTTTGGGATATAAAAGGAATGGATTATGTAAAGTTTCTTGAAAGCATTGAAAAATCAGGTGTTATTCAACCCGTTCTAATTACAAGGGATAGTATGATTATTTCCGGGCATCAAAGAGTAAGAGCCTGTAAGGACTTGGGAATTGAAACTATATCAGCAAATTATATGTTTTCGGAGAATTGTATGGGTATGTCACTGGATGAAATGTTGTTAGATTGTTTTATTACTTCTAATATGCATACAAGAAGCTGTGTTTTTTATTTGGCGTTAGCATGGAAAAATCTGTTTTTTGATGATGGCTCTAAAGTAGATGACTATTTACAAAAATTTATTGAGTATGACAATTCAGAGTATAACCAATGGTTAGAGGAATCAAAAGTAAAGGTTAACCAGATGAAGAAAAGCGGAGGCTATAATCTCAAAAATTTAACTTAGTAATGGAGAACTAAGTAATTGGTGAACGAGATTTAGTTCTCCTTAAGAGCAAGGGGGGGAGAGGGATTTTTATTTCCTTATAAAATTATAGTTTGATTAACAAAAATAATAGCTTTGGCATGAGGCTACTGACTATTAGCGGATATTAAAATATACACAAGGGAGGATTTTTAGTGATTGATTTAAGGCCGCACAATGAAGAGGCATACAAAAAGGTAACGGAGATGATTGCTGAAGGGAAAAAGCGGATCGCTATTTCTCACGCAACCGGAACTGGAAAAAGTTATATCATTGCACAACTATGTGAAGATTACAACCAGGACAAAAAGCTTGTGCTGGTTCCAAGCAATTATATTATAGAACAGATGGAGAAGTTATTTTTGAAATATCATATTGGAAATACGGATTTCATGCCATATCAGAAATTGATCAAAATGTCAGATGAAGATATAGCTGCTATGGATTATCAGCTTATTATATTGGACGAATATCACCACAATACTTCTAAAGTATGGGGAAGTAAAATTCGTCATTTGATGAACACTCATCCTGATGCTGTTATCTTTGGCACGAGTGCAACGCCTGTACGATCCGATAAGATAAATACGATTGATGCATTGTTTGATGGGAACTGTGCCAGTGAATTGCCTCTTTCACAGGCTATTGCGAAGAAGATCGTTCCATTGCCTAAATATGTAGCTGCATTATATACACTGGACGATGAACTGGAACGACTGCGAGAAAAAGTGGATAGGGCTACTAATACAAAAGAGGAGAAGAAAGAATTCTATAAAAGAATCAATGCAATGCGTAGCCAGATTGAAAAATCGTATGGTATGCCAATTATTTTAAATAAACACATCAAGGATAAACAAGGTAAATATCTTGTGTTCTGCAAGGATAAGAAGCATTTAGATACAATCAAAGATACTGCTATAGAATGGTTTAAAACGGCTGGATTTAAGGATATTCACGCATATACAGTATATTCTAAATGTGCACAGAAGAAAGCAGAATATGATGCGTTTTGCGCAGATACAAGCAGTAGTTTAAAGCTTCTATTTTGCGTGAATATGTTGAATGAGGGTTTGCATCTTGACAATATCTCTGGTGTGCTATTGTTGCGGCCTACGTGTAGCCATATTGTTTTCACACAGCAGATCGGACGTGCAATTGAAGCAGGAAATAAGGAAACTCCTATCATATTTGATTGTGTAAATAATTTTAGTGGTGTAAGAGACGGAATGAAATTGCTTATGGAAATTAAAGCGGCGATTAGAAAAGAAAAAGGCGAGAATCCAGCTTTTGATGAAGGATATTTTATTGACATTGATACATTCTTTATTACGGAGATGGTGCAGAATGTACAGGATATGTTTACAGAGATAGAGAGGGCTTTGGGTGGAAGAGCTTGGACAGAGAAAGAAATTAAGATACTGTATAAATATTTTCCACTTGAAGGAATTAAAATTGAAGAACGTTTAGAAGGAAGATCGAGAACTGCAATTTTTTCATTGGCATCAAAGCTTGGCATCAAGGCCCCTGATTCAAACTGGACTAACAAGGAAATTGAGTTATTAAAGAAATATTATCCTAAGTATGGTATTAAAACAGATCAGTTTATAAAAAATAGGCCAATATCATCAATACGAGATAAGGCTAATAGTCTGGGAATATATGTGGAGAAAGTTGGAATTTTCACTAAAGACGAAGATGGTATTATTAGGAAATATTATCCAGTAGAAGGTAGCGATGTATACAAAAGATTAAAAGGTAAAAACGGAAAGCAGTGCAGAAGTAGAGCTGGAATCTTAGGTGTTAAATTTCAAAACATAAGTAATTGGACTATAGAAGAGGATGAAATTATTAAAAAATATTACGCATCTAATTCTGAAAAAATAAAAGAAAAATTACCAAATAGAAATGCTCTGGGAATAATGTCAAGAGCTTCAACATTAAAAATACGAAAAAAAGCTCTAAATTGGACTTTAGAAGAAGATAATATAATAAAAAAATATTATCCTATTGAAAAAACTTATGTATGTAAAAGATTAATTGGTAGAAGTAGAAATTCCTGTATGGCGAGAGCAAGAGTATTAGGAATATCTGAAAAAGGTAGCAATGCATGGAGTGATAATGATCTTAAACTATTAAGAGAGTATTATCCTTTAATCGGAAGTGATGTTTCTGAAAAATTAAACAGAACGAAAAATTCTTGTATGGCTATGGCATCTAGGCTTGGAATTAAAGCCAAAGAAAGAGCAGTAAACATTATTGATGCAAAGAGCAATTCTATATTAGGCACATATGCGTCTAGTATTGATGCAGGCAAAGCGTTAGTATTAGAATTCCATGTTCTTAATGACTATAAATCTTGTTGGGTAGCAATACATAATCGATTATCAGGCAAAGTTAAGAATCCGGTCTATAAAGGCCGTTTTAAGTTTGAATATGCGGATATAAAAGATATATCACAACCTGCTTAAATCGTCGTATATTACGCAGATTCAGTCTGTAAAGCATTAGAAGATAAAATGTATGGCTGATACTAAACAGGCGGAATCTGTGGTGTGCAGCGCGTTTTAGGTAGTTTTAGAAATAATTAACGTCCCCCGTTGTGGGGGCGTGGGATATGGAGGAAATAAATATAAGCGGATTAAGATTGAGAAGATACAGATTGTATAATTTATCAACTCACGATTGTTTTACAGATAAAGAGAGAGCTTTATATAATTCGATTAGTAAATCTCAGGAAAAACAGAGAGAAACATTAAAGCAATTGTTAGAAGAAGAAATTGAAAAGAGTAACGGTAAAGTAAGAATAGTTCCTGCTAAATGTACTCGAAAAGATGATAAACCCAGAGTAGATAAACAAATTGCTGCCTTTGAAAATGAAGTATGCAGATTATCAGATGATTTTAATAGTTTTACTTTTAAAGAATTTACTAGCGATATTCCATTTGTAAAAGAAATTGTGATACTGGATTGCAACCATGAAAGTATATTAAAGCAGATCATAAAAAATGGGGTTATAATTGATAATAGGGAATTTATATTTTATGCATCATCAACAAATCAACAGAAAAATAAACAGATCTGTTTAATGGATAAAGTCTTTTATAACAAAAATATAAACAGGCTTATGTGCGGTCTGACAGTAGATATAATTAACAGCAAGGGTGGTATTAACGCAGGAAAATATCTTGCATATAAATCTTTGGTGTTTTCAAAAAGCATTGAAATGGATACAACAATTCTGATAGACGAGGTTGTTGTTATGCCAGAGTTTGAAACCATGGTAAATGCAGAAGTTAATTACTTAGATATGGATACATTAAGTATTAATAGAAACGCAATGAATGTACCAGTTAATCACATGGATGGGGCAGGAATGTTCATTCCTGGAGTGTTTCCGCAAAGCTGTCAAATACGTGGAGGCTGGATAAAAGGAGCTGTTTTCCCATTTGATTTTAAAAAGTTCATTGTTGAAAGCGAGAGTAATGGGAAATTAACAGGACAAGAGATGATAAAGGATTTATGGGGGAACGAAATTCCCATAAACTTTATTAGGGATAATGTGAAGCTGATACTTAATGGAAGTCAGCTAAAAATGTGGAAATATTATGACTCTTGGGAAAATTATAAAAAAGCATTTACGGATAATGGATTGAAAATTTGCATTAATAATATTATGCATTATCCAAATGCAGATAATCCTATTACTAAGACAAATTATCAGTTTTATCAGTCGCTTAACAGAAAAAATGTGACGGATGAAAAGATAGAAAGACTATGCGAGAGAACAAATAATATGATTAATGGAGCGAAGTCGTCTCCTGACCTGGCATTACAGTTAATTGGGGCAGATGATAGTAGGACAGAAGATTTGAAACCGTTATATGCTGCCATAAAATTGTATCCAGCGATGCTTCAATCAGATTTTGTGAAGAAAAAAATAAATGGTGTAATAGATGCCAAAAGGAAAATGGGACAAGGTGCTAAACCCTTCATTAGTGGATTTTATAATTACATATGTCCAGATTTATATGCTGCCTGTGAGCAATGGTTACTGGGGGAAGCTGATCCAAGAGGTTTGATACCCGCTAACCGCGTTTATAATGCATTCTTTAATAATAAGGCTGTTGAAGAGGTATGTTGCTTGCGCAGCCCACATTTAGGCGATTCAGAACATGGTATGAGAACATTGATTAAATCGGAAGAATGTAGAAAGTGGTTTTCAGGTTATGATACTGTGATAAGTACTCATGATTTACTGACGAAGACATTGCAGTGTGATGTTGATGGGGATGAAATGCTAATAACGGATGATAGAGCATTTATTGATTTAGTGGAGGGGGATAGGCCGCCTTTATATTATGAAATGAAGAAAGCTGATAACCTTACGATAGATGATTCAGAAATATACAATTGTCTGCTTAAAAGTTTTAGTAACATTAATATAGGTGACATAAGCAATGCCTTGACCAAACATTACAATATGGATAAAGAGCCGGATTTAAATTTTATCCGAGTTCTGACTGCATATAATAATTTCATAATTGATTATCCAAAATCGATGTATTTACCCAATATAGGTGTTTACGAAGAAGAATTTAAGCGGTTAAGCAGTCGAAGTCCAATATATGTTAAGTTCCCGTACTTCTTTCGGTATGCAAAAGAAAAGAAAGCTAATCTGTGCTTTAAATATGAGGAGCAATCAAAGAGTACCTGTAATCGCATCAGTAAATGCATACAAAAAAATACTAATAGTAATGGGTACAATATTTGGATAAATGATAATTCTGGGGGACAGGATAGAAGAGATAAATTCAATCCTTTAGTATTACAAAATAGTGAAATTAAGGTTGATCGGAATTCAATGAAATATAGAGAACTTATTAACGTTCTTAGGGAATTAAAGAAAAAAGGCAGTGATAGATATAAAAGCAAGCTGAAGATGGCATACAAAGCCCTCGGAAAAACAGAAGAATATATGAAAGAGGCTTTGTATTACTATTTATGTAGTAAGAACATAATGGATATTTTTGAGAATGATAGAGAAAAAGCAGCAGCGTACTTGACAGATATTGAATTTTACCAAAGTGAATTTATTTCATCGAACAAAGATATTTTGTGGAATCTTTTTGGTGACATACTGTTGCAAAATTTAAAGAAAACACTAAATAAAGAAAATGAAACCCCATTTAAACGTACTGCTTACATGAACCGGAATCGGAGGACTCAGGAGATCGAGGCGATAGCCGCTAACGTTGAACAAGATATAGCCAATGCAGAAACTATAGGTATTACAAGATCTGATTTGTTGATGTTGGATGGTCTGAGAACTAGAAAAGGTTGTGAAAACGACAAATATATTCTTTATATTCTAATATTTTTACAAAAATGTAAGTTAGCGTGGTGCATGTTACATGGAAAAGAGAAAACTCCATGTTCAATGTTTTTTAGAATTTATAAGAATGTCCGAAATGGCAGGCTTATCACAAGGAGAACCTTAGATAGATGGATTGACCCAGATATAAAGATTGCCGATAAAGCATTAAAACGATTGGAAAAAGCTGGATATATTCGGATAGATAGTTGTAGAAAATATGACAAGATTTTTTTATTACATTCGGTTGATCAAAGTAATGAAGCAGTTTTTACAGTTAGAGGGGGAAACCCAATGATTCCATATTATGAATATTCTGGTGATAGGAAAATAAAATCATGCGAGATATGTAATAAGAAATTTGTTGCAAGGGGAAATGCTAAAACATGCAGCGATAAGTGTTCTACGTATCTTGAAAAGAGAAATAAAAATAAGCAGAATGATTTTGAAATAATTTAGGAGATTTAAAAAAATTACGGTGCCTGAAAACAAGCTGAAATGCTAGTATTTTAGGCACTTTTTACGGTGTGAAATGAAATTTATGAAAAATGAGAATTTATATAATGGGAAAGGGGAACACAATCTATTTTGTGGATTTTCCAAAAAATATTATAAGGGAGGAAACAAATGCTCAATGAACTTGTAAATAAATTTCTTGAAGGAAATGGTATATCAATTAGATTTTTTGCATTAAAAATAAATTGTGAATATACTAAATGTACCAGATGGCTAAAGGGAGAAAAAGTTTATTTGAATAAGGAACAATTGAAAAAGGTGCATGAATTTTTAGCAGGTAAATACTTAAAAACATTGGAAGAGATTGTAAGTGAAGGAAAAGGTGAATAAGTATGGTTGTTGTAGAATTGGACGACGCAATGTATAAAAATCTGATTCAGATACTAAATGAAAAATTTTACTCGACAACAGACCTTTTAGAATTGGCAATGATTAATAATATTTATAAAGCGTTACGATTTCACTCAGAAACATGGTTATCACAACTGAATAATTAAATATATTGGAGGAAGATCAAATGGAAAACACAGCAACGGAGAATACACAGGAACTTAGCAGAAAAGATGTAATGAGGCTCCTGCTTGATATAATGCCAGATGGTGAAGCAGGGGCAATGTTAGCAGCTTTTTCTTATTTGGACATTCAAAAGTTGTTTAATGAGCCTGAGACACTGGAAAATGTAAAAGGTCAGGTAAATAGTAGTATCATTACATATGAATTATTGCTTAATGCATTAAAGCGTGTACCTTCACTCGTGGATAATAAGGACGAACTGTTGCAGGATTATGCTATTAATCATTATAACGAACTGTCACGGGAGAGCAAACGGGAATTTTGTGTACACATGATGGATCAGTATGATTTTCAGCGAGATCTCTGTGATACAATTTTCGATGAAGTAGAAAAGCAGATTCCAGAGGTAAAGCCCATTCTTGACGTGCTGAATGTGAAGAAAAACTTTCTATCGATGTATGACAATGGTGGTTATCATAAGTACGAGGAAAAATAATCGAACTGGTGGTTGCTTTGGCATTGCGTGAGAAGGGGAACTATGGTATGATTGGAATGTAAGAGGAGGGGTGAATATGGGTAGAAAGATAATATGTACTGAGTGTAATACAATATTTGATGAAGATGTACTAAAAGCTAAAAGCAGTGAAAATACTTGTCTGGTGTGTGGATCTGATTTGGGTGGAAGTAACACAGTGGGAAAGGCTTTAGATGCAGATAATGTATGCGAAACATTCTATTTTGATTCCATATTTAGGTTTTCAGACGAATCAGAATATAATTCTGTGAATGCATATTGTATAAAGTGCGGAACGAACAATTCATTATCATTAGATAAGTTTGATGAATTAGTAGACAAGGAATATGCATTGTTAAAAGAAGGCATTACAGTCAAGTGCCGAGGGTGTGGTAAAGAGCATACAGATCGAAAGATTCTATATAAGCGAAAAGCCCACTACGCTACAGCAAATATTCCCAAATGCCCTATCTGTCAATCAACAAACTTAAAGAAAATCACCATGGGTTCTAAGCTCTTTGCGGCTGGAACAATAGGTGTTTTCGCATTACCACATACCAGTAAAACATATGAATGTAAAAGTTGTGGATATAAATTCTAAGTTAAAAATCGGAATATGCATTGTAAGAAAATAAAATAAAAAGTCAACAAAGGGCACTCAGAAATGAGTGTCTTTTATTATGCCTAAAAAAGGAGCAGTTAATGGAAAATCAATTTATGATTAAGTTACAAGCAGCACTTAATAAAGCAAAAAGTATTTTAAATATAAAGAAAGACATAAAAGATATAGAGGCAAAATTACCTAAACTTAAAATATTAGGTGCACTAGATTCCAAAAAGACACAAAAAGATATAGAGAAATCCCTTAAAACGGTAAAGGCTCAAGTTATTGTAGACGCTGATACTACAAAGGCCAAAAAGAAAATCGATGATTTGGCTAAGAAGAAAAACAAGGTTAAAGTAGAGACTTCTATAGATAATTCTGATTTGGGTAAAGGGCTTAATGAAGCGGAAAAGCAAACAACTTCTTTCTTCGGAAAACTTTCGAATAATCTCGCTGGATTAAATGTTGCGCGTGTAGTATTTCAGCAGATAGCACAAGCGGCAAAAGAGGCTATTGCTAATGTAAAAGAATTGAATGCAGCAAAGACTAATATTCAAATGGCATCAGGTGCAAGCAATTCAGAAATTAATGGAATGATGAAATCTTACAATGGATTAGCGAAAGAAATTAGTTCAACCACTAAGGCTACGGCTGAAAGTGCAAATGAATTTATCCGAATGGGTGAGAGTGCAGAGAGTACAACTACCCTTATACGAAATTCAGAGATGTTAGCTAAGATTGGAATGATTGAATCGGGTAAAGCAGCAGAATATCTTATTTCCGCAATGAAAGGCTATAAAATTTCAGCAGATGATTCTATAAGTATTACCGACAAGCTCGTGTCGGCTGATATGGTAGCAGCGATTTCAGCCAAGGGACTTGCCGAAGCAATGTCAAAATGTGCGAATATTGCTGATTCGAGTGGAACGTCAATGGATAGATTGATAGGATATGTGGCTACAGTTGGTGAAGTTACTCAGAAGTCAATGTCCGAAGTGGGTAATTCGTTCCAGTCTATCTATTCCAGAATGAATAATATTAAGATAAACCGTTGGGTGGATGACGAAAGTGGTGAGTCCCTTTCCGATACGGAAACTGTGTTGGATAAGCTTGGGATCAAGCTACGAGATACAGAAAATACTTATAGAGATTTTGATGATGTTCTTGATGACATTGGAAATAGATGGGATAAATTTACACAAGTAGAAAAGAATGCAATTAGTGTTGCAATAGCGGGGTCTAGGCAGCGCGAAAATTTCGTAGCGCTAATGAGTAATTACGCTACTGCACTAAAAATTTCAGAAGTATCCGCTAATTCGGCAGGCACGGCTTTAGAGAGATACGGAACCTATCAGGACTCTATTGCTGCTAAAACCAATGAGCTAACAACGGCTTTTGAGGCATTATCAACAAATACAATTAGTGAGGACTTATATAAAAGTATTTTAGAAGCAACAACGGGTATTGTAGAATTTGTAGATAAAACGCAATTGTTAAAAGGTACGCTTGCAGGTATGGCCACATTTGGTGCAGCTAAGATATTTACTTCTATGACAGTGGGTATAATTGCTGCGGCAAAGAGTACGGCGCAACTTACGGCGGCTATGGCGTTGTTTAATAACGGAAGAAGCGCTGATAATTTAACGGATATAGGAAAAGCATGTATTGGATTGTCAAATTCACAATTAAAACTTGTCTTATCGACCAAAGGATTAAAGAACGAACAGAGATATCTAATTTTAGCAGGTATGGAATTAAATGAAACACAAATAGCTGAAAAACTTACCACTCTTGGCTTTGCGCAGGCTGAAAATACAGCAACAACAGCAACTTTTTCATTTGCAGGAGCGCTTAATACTTTAAAGGCAGCTTGGGCTTCAAATCCAATCGGATTAGCTATTATGGCGATCACAACGGCTGTTTCGATAGGAACAACGATGTTTTCAAAATATAAAAGAACTCAGGAAGAAACGGCAGAATCACTTAATTCTTCTAAAGCGGCCTATGATTCACTTACATCGGAAATTGAATCTCTTAAAAGTGAACTAGATTCCTGTGAACAAAAGATCCTTGAAATTAATAAGTTAGATGGTGCGAAGTTTGCAAAAGATGGAGAATTAGAAAAGCTTGAAGCTCAACATAAGCAACTGGAGGCTAATCTTGCTTTAGTTAAAGAATCACAATACCTTGCAGCCAAGGAACTTGCCAATAAGGCAGAAGAAGCTTTTGAAACGCCAGTGGTATCGGAATTTAAAAAACAGAATGCGGAAGATTTTGATGGTTACGATCGTGCTATGGGTGGAAAAGTCTCACCTGTTGTAGAACTAGAGTATGCAATCAGCGAGTATAAACGACTTAGTAACGAATTCGATGAAATAAATCAGCAAATTATTAATAAATCAGCAGAGATAAAAATGGCTCGGGCTAACGGTTTAGATACCAGTTGGAAAGAACGTAGTCTTGATTTATTAAAAGATCAAAAAAGCTCTGTTGAACACGACATGGAGGAGGTTCGTAAAAGAGCAAATGAAATGTCTGGCATAGTTGGTAGTGTTGTTGATGCTGATAAAGCTATCTTAGATTTAGGATATGACTTAGGAGATAAGCAAAAAGAGAACTTTACAGAAGCAAAAGATTCTATTCAAGAATATACCGATTTTGTAAACAATATTAAAATTTCTGATTTAAAAGACGAAGAATCTGCACAGCTTGATCTTCTAATAAAGCAGTATAATGATTTGAAAGCGGCCAGAGAAAATGCCGCTGTTGCTTTGGAAGGTAATGTTGATCTTAATCATCGTCCAATACGTGTAAACGAAGATAATTCCTTCTCTACTGTTGATTCCAGCACCTTCAATTTCACTGATTTTGGAATTAACAAAAAAGGTGCTTTTAATGTAACTCCCATTCTTCCTAATGGAGAAACTATAGATAATCTTGAAGATTATATTTACGAAAAGCTTAATTCTGGAATAAAATTAGAAAATCTTGATATTTTTATGGGATCATTCGATTCTCTTGATGAAGCAGAAAAACGTGCACAGAAAATTCATGACGAACACCAAAAGGATTACCAAGAAGAAGCCAATCTTCTTTTAAGAATAAATGATCTGGATAAGCAACGTTTAGCAAATCAAGCAGAGGGCAGTGGTATTTCAGTTTTTAGCATACAGGACAAAGATGCTGAAAAAGTAATTGACAATTATCAGAAACAGTTTTCAGCTTTGTCAGCCGCTATGGATAAAGTGAAAAATAAAACGCTTACAGGTTCTGAATTACTCGATTTACAACAGGAATTTCCTTCTTTAGTTGATTCAGCAGGTGATTTGTCATTAGCACTCAACAATTTAGTTGATGATACATTGGCTCAAGTAATAAAATACCTTAATGATTCGGGAGCTCCGGAAGGTCTTATAGATACATTTAAAGGTATTGCTGATGAAGCTAAAAGAACTTCACAATCCATTATATCATTTACCACGATTTTCTCCACGCTACAAACAGATAAACTTGAAGAATATGTTGCATTAATTAAAAGTGGCACAATTGATGAGAAATCGATCTCCTCATACTCGGAGCTGTCCAAAATAATGCAGCAGACGGGAATTTCAGCAAAAGATGCTGTCACCGCCATAAAGGAATTTTCAGATGGCTTCACCCTTTCCAAAGACTTAATCTCCGGTATTCAGGATGGATATAATTTAATCGAATCGGCTAAAAAGAATATTAAGGAATTAAAAGTTATTAGCCTTGATACGTTAAATTCTATTACCGCAAAGTATCCACAGCTTCAAGACGAGGTAGCCGCATATACACAAGGTTTGATCTCTACTGAAGACATGATGTACGCGCTTCAAACCGCGTATGATGCCGATGCTGATAACTTCCGTAATGCAATGGCTTCAAAGCTTTCCGGTAATGAAACTTTCTTCTCTACGATCAAAAACAATAATCAAGGATTATTTGATGAGCTGGCAAACGCATATGGTTTGGATGTTAAGAACTGGAAGACAATGGCACAAGCCAAAGCAGAGATTGATCAGGCTTTAATACGGAATTTATCGTCTGCATGGTCAAAGTATTATAATATTGTTTTTGATTCGGTATCGGGTTTAGCCAGTTTAGATGGTGGCCCCGATTTGAGCCGTGTAGGTTCTCATGGTACGACAGCCTCGCAAGAGGTGCAGGAAGCATGGAGTGCTGCTAATGCTCAGAAAAATAAGTATAACCAAATTATTTCGGCTCTTAATGAAGCTGCCAATATAGAAGTAGAAGTTCCGGATTTTGGAGGAATAGGCGCAAATAAATCTGGTTCTGGCAAAGACAAGAAAGAAAAAGAACCCAAAACAAAAGATTTTGACTGGATCAAACGTCGTCAGGAACTTCTTCAAAAACTCCATGATCAGGAACAGCAGAATGCAAATGATGAATCTGTATCCTATCAGACTCGGATTGCGCTAATAGGGGAGTTAATCGAAAAAGATAAGGAACGTCTTGATTTTAATGAACAAGCAGCCGCATCATATACTAAAGTTTGGAAAGATGCTCAAACAAAAATACTTGAAGAAGCCGCAAAACAGGATAAAGATGGTCATGCTATTATTTCAAGTATCAAAAATGGTAACATAGAAAACCAAACTATTACTGACGATTCACAAGACAAGCATCTGATTGACGCTGTACAGGCCGGTATTGATGCCTATGATGATTTTACCGCTGGACAGGAAAAGTCAGCCGAAATCAATAAGGAAATTACAGATCATTTAAAAGAACAGCGAGAACTAAAATTACAAATTGCACAAGCCCAAATTGATATTGTAAAAGCTGAACAAGATAGTCTTGCAGCAGAAATCAAATTAATGGAAGCAACTGGTAAAGCAATTGATGAAGGGCAATTGAAAAAGCAAATTCGTCTATCAGAGGACTTAACAGACAGCTATTATGATCGAATTAGTGCATTGGAAGATGAACTTGGCGAAGTAGATGAAGAGTCTGCTGAATATAATTCAATAATGTCTCAGATATATCAGTGCGAATCAGCTATTGCCGATTGTGCAGTTCAACAGGCCGAATGGAATGACCAGATCAAGCGTCTTCCTATAGAAAAAATCAGTCGTACTCTGGAAATGCTCGGTTTCATCAAAGAGGATTTGCAGAACTTTATTGACCAGCAGAACGCACTTGGTAAAGCAACTTCTCTTCCTCAGTTCCAGGAGATGGCTAATATTAATATTAAGCAGCTTGAAGAGCTCATGAAACAACAGAAGCTTCTAAGTGACCTTTTAGGAGATTATGAATTTGGTTCAACCAAATATCAGGATACGGTATCTGAATTACAGGATATAGACAATGAAATATCTAGTCTTATCCAGAATCAGTACGATTGGAATAAAGCTATTCTCCAGCTTCCAATTGACCAGTTAAGTAAAGCCGGTGATGTTCTGCAAAGTGCTGTATCTGCCATGGAGGATATATTATCCGGATATGAATCTGCAATAAGTGCTGTAACGGGAACCCTAGATAAGCAGATCAAGGCAATCAATGACCTGAAAGATGCTACTACCGATGAGTATGAAAGCAAAATTAAGCCTTTACAAGACGAACTGGATACTCTCCAGAAACAGAATGAAGCCAGAAAGATTCAACTTGATTTGGAGAAGGCTCAATCCGATCTGGACAGAGCTAATGAGCAAAAGACAAATAAAGTAGTAAGAGAAGGGGAAGTGGAATACGAAGCCGATCAGGATGCAGTCCGTGCCGCCCAAAATTCAAAAAATGATGCTGATTACAATAAAACAGTTCATGATCTGGAAACACAGATTTCCGGCCTAGAAGAAGAACGAGACAAACTGCTCAAAGGTTACGACGATCAAATCGAAAAGCTCGATGAAATCAAAGACCGCTGGAGTTCTATTGTTGAAGAAATCAAACTAGCTGCCGATGCCTTAAAAGCAAATGATGTTCTGGGAGCTGGCTGGCGGGATAAGATTCTTTCTGGTAACGACGAGGAAATGCTAAATAGCCTCAAAGATCTTTATACTACAATCTCCGATCAGAAGAACCAGTACGAGGAACAGATTGCTTCCAATGAGCGTATTGCTGATATGATGAACCAGTTTATGGAATCATGGCAGAATGGCTCAATTACCTATGATCAGGCTATGGCCGGTATTAAAGACTTAGCAAATCAGATGAAGGACGGTTATTCAAGTCTTGAGCATTTAGATGCAATTATGGGACTCAATGGTGCGACTGATTTAGGATCGTTGCTGGACAAAATGCAGAATAGTGCAAATGCTTCTGTCAATCAATTTGAAGACTATATGAAGGTTGTCAAAGCTAATTCCGACGCCCTCTCCGAATATAATTCATCTTGGGAAGATATGCAGCAAAATATAAAAGATCAGATTGCTGCACTGGAAAAGCTGGCAGAAGAAGCAGCTAAGGTTGTAAATACTATTAATAAACACTCCTCTTCAAGTGGTGGTGGGAGCAAAGGCCCAAATACAAATGACAAAAATTTTGTAAACAGCGGCCCCGGAGTAGCATTGGCAAACGCCCTTAATGAAAAAGAAATTCCCAAATATCATGATGGCGGTGTAGTAAAAGCAAAAGATTCAAATGGCAAGTTCATAGAATTAGTATCTGCAAAGGATTTAAACCCAGATGAAGTTCCCGCTATTCTGAAAAAAGGGGAATTTGTTATGACTCCTGAACAGCAGAATATGCTAAAGGAGAATTTTATCAATTACTCTCTGGTTTCCTATAAACCACCAACAGTGGACATGTCATCGCTGGCTGTACAGAATCGTAATTTGCCACCAAATGTTACTGTAACTATGGGCGATGTAAACCTGCCCAATGTAAAAGATCCTGATGGCTTTATGCGATTCATCAAGAGTAATTTTGATCTTGCAATGGGACAGGAATATTCAAAAACGTTTAGATAAGGGAGTGCTCTATAGCACTCCTTTTTTGAGGTGTAAATATGAGCAATTATGATGAAGTGGTCAGGACAATGACCAAATCAATTCTTCAAGTAATTAAAAAAAGCATAGATACGAAGTCGTATTCAGACAAAACCTTCAAATGCCAAATTACAGGCAAAGTAAAAGGCAAATATCAGGTATTATATTGTGGCAATACATATACGGTCTCCTCTTCTATCTCCTGTGAAATTGGTGATTTAGTAAGAGTGTGTGCTCCGTGTAATAACTGGAATGACTTATTTATTGTTTGTAAAAGCAAATAATTAAGGCAATGTGTTCTGATAACAACGGTTATCGGAAATATGTATTCAAAAAATAGTAGCAGTTGAATATAAAATGCTCTATATCTAGCTGCTACTTCTTAAAATCAATTCGCTATAATCATATTTATGTCCTAAACGGTCTCTATTCGTCCGATAACCGTTGTTATCGGTAGAAAGAGGTAAATATGGGACAATGTATTATTATGACTGGTGGCTACGCTGGAGATGACTCTGATGATTGCACCGCAGTAAAAAGTCAGGTGTTGAGTGGATATAAAGCAATAACGAAAGATAGTGACGATGATGCAGTAATGGGAACAATGCCAGAGCGTGGAGCGTGGACTGGTTCAGTTGGTATGAATGGATCAGTTATAATTCCAGGTGGTCATCATGATGGATCAGGGAAAGTAAATGGGCCAGCTATTACACAGAGAGGAGCCTGGAATGGCTCCGTAGGAATGAATTCACAAATTGCAGTGCCAGAAGGTTATCACAATGGTAGTGGCAAGGTGTCTGGCCCCTCCATAACATATCAAAATGTAGATATATCAGGAACTGATCGGGCTCGAGCAACTAATACAAGTGCGTGGGGTGGGGTTATATGTTTAGGGGTACGTAATGGATATTATCTGAACGGTGTTAATTGGATACAAGCGGATATAGCAGGCTTACAGGCCGGAAACATTCGCGAAGGTATAAACATCGGCGGATTAACAGGCACGTTGAAAGACCTATCGGTGAACCATGTCCCTTTTGACGGCGCGTCCTTTTCCGGAGTTTTGGTGAAGGGCGCCGAACTATGTAATTGGTATAACAACACTATTCTAAGGGAACCGGTGGAGATATCTGGCGATGGCATTAGGTTGAGATATTCCAGAGTATATCAGCAGTACAACAAGTTCTGTCCGAAAGAATCAATCACGTTTTCCGCGTTCAAAAAAATTCGAGTGACTGTTAAATTCACTGGTTCGAGCGCAGGAAAAGGGCATGCTACTGTAACTGCATATCGAGCAAACACCTCGAGAAGCGACATACTGCTCAATAGCACCACTGGTATTTTGAAGAATACAACTATTAGCATGGACTACTCTGGAACGCTGTATACTGGTGAACTTGATATATCTGCAGTGAATGACGAGGGATTTCTAACAATCCATTTCGTGAATGCCGAAGATCGCAATTACACATCGTATTTTATTTGTAGAATCGAATTTTTAATTTAAGCAGCAATTATAAAGGGCGCTCTGAAACATGAGCGCTCTTATAATAAATAATATTTTGTAAAAAAGGGAGTAGTAGATATATTGAGTTTGGACAATAATGAGTTATTGCAGTATGCTGTTTCGCAAGGTATAATTAATTTGGATAATGTGCGAGATAGTATGAAGGAAAAAGAAAAGCAGAAGATATTGGTAAACCATAAGTACAAAATATTTCAAGATAAAGATGGGAGGTGGAAAACGACGTTGCCAGATGAAAGTAAAAAGTCTGGTAGGAAGTTAGTGGCGAAATCATCAAAAGAAAATTTAGAAGAAGAAATAATTAAATTCTATACTGGAATTGAAGATGAAAAATATATTTCTATTACTATTCCTACTCTAGCAGATTTATATCCTGAATGGTTAATATATAGGAGTACACTAACAAAGTCATCATCGACAATAAAAAGATATAAATCGGTATGGAATACTTGGTATAAGGATAAAGAAATATCTAAAATTCATTTAGATGATTTGGATTATTTGTATTTAAATCAGTGGGCGCATTTGATTGTGAAAGAAAATAATCTTGATAAAAAACAGTATTATCTTATTACTTGTATTGTTAAGCAGATGCTCAATTATGCAATGGAAAAAAAATACATAATTGATAATCCATTTGAACGGGTAAGAATGAATAAGAAGATGTTTTTATACAAGGGAAAACCGGACAACAATACACAAGTATTTCTAATTGATGAACAAAGAATAGTTGCACAAACAGCTAGATCTAAATTTGAATGTCGGCCATGGTGTGCTACACCTTTGTTAGTACTGTTGAATTTTCAAATAGGGCTTCGGATTGGCGAATTGGTTGCTCTGAAGTGGGAAGATATCAATGGAAACTATATTACGATACGACGAATGGAAACGACAACTTATAAAGTAAATGAGAACGGGGAGGTAATTCCTGATGGGTATAAGGTCGTTCCATATGTAAAATCTGAGGCTGGTTATAGAGACATATATTTGAATAGTATAGCCCAATCATTATTAGCAGAAATACGTAAGCTGAATTTAAAATATGATTATTATGATGATGGGTATATATTTATTGCAAGTCGAAGAAAAACACGGGGAACGAGCAGGACTCTTACAAAATACCTTGAATCATTGTGTGAAAGCGCTGGTATCATGAATAAAAGTAATCATAAAATCAGAAAAACTTATATTTCATCTTTATTCGATTATAAAATTAATATTAATACGATAAGAGAACAGGCTGGCCACGAAGATGAAAAAACTTCTTTAAATAATTATTGTTTTGACCAAAAAGATGTATCTGAGCGAGAAAGAGAGTTGGAAAGAGCAGCGAACGGAAGAATGATTATTTAGAAGTGTAAACAAGTGTAAACAAAATTTTAAAACTAAAAAAGCTCCGAAACACTAGCAAATATGCAGGTTTCAAAGCTTTAAAAGAGTAGCGGAAGGGAGATTTGAACTCT
>UMHQ01065566.1_pt1 | contig 42380 bp, 27 predicted proteins | sample 1965531 | NCBI WGS metagenome assembly UMHQ01 (sample SAMEA4836098, study PRJEB28245) | human gut metagenome | biome: gut microbiome; material: fecal sample | place: Denmark | collected 2008 | reverse complement strand
AGTTTATAAAAAACATGCCCCCGCACGAAAAACCGGAACTTCAGGGAAATCCCGAAATTTCTTGGCAAAAACGGGTATATCCCGAGAAGGTGTTCCAGTCGTTTTCAGAGTTTTCCGTATTGGTCTGAGGGAGTCAATACAACTATCCGGCGACGCGGAGAAGTGATGCGAATAAGGGTGCGAAAAATGTCGGATTCATTCATGTCCGGAGCGGGATACTTTTCCCGATCGCCGTTTGTATGCAGTTTTGACGAGTTGTTTTGCATTATTGCCCCATTGACTCTTTCCGTGTGCTTGTGTATAATGAAAAAAAACAGCGGAGTAAATGTATTTTATGAAAAAAGGTATATGTATCATTATGTTGCTGCTTGGCGTTTTACTGTTTTGTACGTGTGTTGAAAACGTTATTCCGCCTGATATCGATCCTCTTCCCGGAGAGGACAATACTCTCCGGAGTTCGGTCAGAATAACGCTTCCCGACGAAGGCGTTCCCTTATACAACAATGCTTCCGTGAAGGTGGAAAATACCGATCTGCCCTTATATTTCGTATATGTAAACAATGAACATACGTGGGGACCGAATCCCGACGGCAGAACGGGGTGCGGTGTAGGTTATTTTTCGCTTGAGGGCAAAGCCGAGATAAGCGTTGCGGTATCGGGTATGACCTCTTGTGTCGTCAGGCCGCTTTCCGCCGGCGTTACTGCCGATGTTACCGACGGCAAAGCCGTTTTTACCCTGAAAAGTGCGGGCAATTACTGCATAGAGCCTGACGGAGATCCCGAAAAGGCGATTTTCCTCTTTGTTACCGGGCATGAAACCGATACGGAGACCGGCGCCGAAGAAAAAGTCATCAGGTTTTCCAAGGGAATACATACCGAGGAAAACGATCCTTATATCGTGAACGGCGAGGTGACGCTTACCTCCGGCACTAAAGTGATACTCGAGGAAGGAGCGGTGGTGCGCGCCCGTTTCAAGGCAGACAACGCCTCCGACATCACTATATGCGGGACAGGTATTATCGACGGTTCCTGTTTTGTGCGCAACGCTGTCACAGGAGAGGTCACTGTGCCTTTGGAGTTTAATTATTGCAGCGGAGTTGTTTTCCGTGATTTTTCTGTACTTGATCCTGCAGGCTGGTGTGTGAACTGGTATTTTTGCACCGACAGTCAGATAGATAATATCAAAATTATATCCTCCCGTTCAAACGGCGACGGTATATCTTTGCAGTCGTGCAAGGATATCGATGTCAGAAATTGTTTTTTAAGGACCTGGGACGATAGTCTTGTGGTAAAAAATTACCCGCGGTGGAACGACAGGAACATCGAGGGCGAAACAGAAAATATTACATTCAGCAACTGCGTGTTGTGGACGGATCTCGCTCAAAGTATGGAGATAGGTTATGAGACCATCGGAAAATTAATGAGGAACATAACCTTCAGCAATATCACTGTGCTGCACAATTTTCATAAGCCTGTCATGAGTATCCATAATTCCAATAACGCCGATATAGAAAACGTGGTGTTCGATACGATCACTGTGGAAGACGCCTCAATGGGCAGGGGCGACGCGGGAAGCAACGCTCAGCTTTGCGAGATAGCCGTCGAATTCAGCTCTACCTGGTCCACAAACCATAAAACAACGGCTCTCGGCAGTATAACCGGAGTAAGGGTCAGCAATGTCACGGTACTTTCGGGAAACGCAATAATCCCCGTGAGAGTGGCAGGGTCAAGGGACATGAGGAGCGGCTATAATGCTTCCATCCATTATGTGAAAGACGTTGTTTTCGAAAATGTCTGGCTTGGCGGCAAGCAGCTCACTTCGGGTTATGCTTATCTTTCCGTCAACGAATATGCGGAGGCTGAAGTCATAAAGGGGAAGGAAAAAGTGATCGCGTCCTTCGACTTTGTTATGGATGATGAAGAGCTTGCGGAATATTCCGATCATGCTGAAGTAACGGTAATATGAAGGGAGGCCTGCCTCCTGTAAAGCAATTGTCCGCTCACCTTTTGCCGGAAACGCAATTCCGGGACATAAAAGACACCCTGCTGCCTTAAGGATTACATGCAGCAGGCTGAGCACCCTCTTTCCCGACTCCGTGAATGCTTCGTGTTTTTCCCGGAGGTTTAAAAGGTTTAAATATGATGCTGGCATATCCGCAAGGGCAGAGAATAAAGGCGTCAGTTTCGGGCGCAGAAGAAATTCAGCAGAATTGCAATGTTTTTTGCAGGTATGTTGTCTTCAAAAAATAATAATTATGGTTTAATATATCAGTAGTGAGACGATACGGGAGTTCTGTGCGTCAAAATACGTTGAAACAGGAGATTTCGAATGAAAATCAAAATTTTGATCGTGATACTTGCGGTTGCCGTGATCGCGGCTGTTTGCTGTGTCGTGTTTCTGAACAAGGGGAATGAAGACGGACCCGTTACTCCTTCCGGTCCGGATAAAACCGTTACGGAGACCAAGGTCGTTTTGTATGACGGCCCTGAAATAATGATGAGTTCTTCCGTTGTGGGAGTAAAGGTGGAGAGCGAGCCTCTTTTTGTCTATGACACAAGAGTAAATCACGCCAGGAGTTTCACCTTTACGGAAAGCAAGGACTATAATCAGGTGGTAATATTCGATTTTGAAGGTTCTGTCGACGTAGAGGTGGAGATATACGGTGCGTCTGCGCTTTACGATGTGGTGGTCAGACCTTTATCAAGACAGGTGGAGCCTCAGGTCAGCGGAAATAAAATAACCTTCACACTCGACTATACGGATAATTACGTAGTAGAGTATGCTCTTGAGGAGGGCGGTACCGCCTCCGATAACGCGCTGCATATTTTTGCCAATCCTATCGAAGAGGATCCCGTAAGGGAGGACGATGTGCCCGAGAATACCGTTTATGTCGGGCCGGGCGTGTGGATGGCGAGTGCTTTGCCTGTTTCCGAAAACGATACTACTGTTTATTTAGCGGGAGGGGCGGTGGTTTACGGTCAGATACGTGCCGCGAATCTCAGCAATCTTACGATAAGAGGACGCGGTATTCTTGCAGGCGAACTTTTCAGCCGCACGAAAGACAGCGAGTTTACGCTTCCGATAGAACTGCAGAATTGTACCGATGTGACTATAAAAGATATCGCAATTCTTGATCCCGCGGGATGGGCGGTTACGTTATATCAATGTTCAAACGTGACTGTCGACAATCTTAAGATTATTACCGCGCGCGCAAACGGAGATGGCATTTCAGTACAGTCGTCGGACAACGTTACGGTGACAGGCGGCTTTATCCGTACATGGGACGACACTCTTGTGGTCAAAAACGTAGACAATACTTCTACCTCCGACATTCTTTTCGACGGCGTTTATGTGTGGACCGACCTTGCTCAGAGTATGGAAGTGGGGTATGAAACCTACGGCGCCACTATGACTGATATCACATTCAGAAATATCACGGTGCTCCATAATTTCCATAAAGCCGCCATGAGTATACATAATGCTGACAACGCGGAGATCAGCAATGTGACATACGAGAACATCACCATTGAAGACGCGCGTATGCTCGGAGACAATCAGCTTGACGGCGAAAACGATTTTCTTATAGATATCACCATCGCCTATAATGCTGAATGGACTCATTCCGGCGGTGAAAGAGGGTCTGTCAGGGATATAGTATTCAATAATATCAAAGTCATAGAGATGGCAGATTCCATTATGTGCAGGGTATACGGCGAAGGTTCTTCGAGCAATGTCGACGGGGTAAGTATCAGCAATATAGAGATCGAGGGCAAGCTCATGAAATCCCTTGCGGACATAAAGCTTACTCCCGGAGTCTACACAAGCAACATCACCTATTCCTCGAGCGGCAATGAAGTAACGGGAGCCGACGTGGTTTTGCCGTATAAACTTGAACTGAGTCAGGACGACGCACCCGAGATCACCAAGGTTTCGAACGTGTTGCAGGCGGGGCTTGTGGTCCCTGATTTTGCGGTGCTCAACAATGATCCTTCGTATGCGGGCAAGAAAGTCGATACAAGCTCAGTCGTGCTCACCGCAACTTACGGGAGCGGCGACCGTGCCACTGCCGACTGGAACCTTGGCAATATACCTGAAAAACAGGGAAAGAGCTATAAAAACCTTCTTGACGGCGACCGTGCTTCCGAGTGGATCTTCAGCGACTGGCAGGGACTCGATAATGAATTTGTGGCGCTCAGCTTTGATTTCGGCAGTGCCACGCAAATAGGGAATATACGTATTCTCGGAACGAGCGGATCTAACATCATGAGGTATTACAGCGTGTCCATATTTGCCAAAACCGAGGCGGACGGCGACTGGAAACGTATACAGGCTCAGTCGGACATTGCGCTCAGTCCTCAGGCGAGCAACTATGCAGACGTTCTTATCCGTCTTAACGCCAACGGTTATTACGGACTTCAGCTCCGGTTCTTTTACGGTAACGACATAACACATCCCGAAGAGATAAACGTCGGGGAAATCGAATTTTATCCGCCCAGTCTTACGACGAGCAAATCCTTTGTGGAGGTGGCGGAGCATGAGGATGTTTACGATATCACCAACATGATAGACGGAAACGTGCTCACGTATTTTGAGTCCAAGAAAGGCGTATTCCCGGCTGTTTTTGCAATAGATATGGCTCAGGAAGAAAGAGTGAAATACATCAATATACATCTTCCTCCTCTTTTCCTTTGGGAGCCCAGAAGTCAGGAGATCGAGATACTCGGAAGTACCGACGGAGTGACATACTTCACCGTCGTGGAGAAAACGACTTACCTTTTCGATCCCGCCGACGGCAATATGGCGGCAATAGTGCTTGACGAGGCTGTTGCAATGCGCTATATCAAATTGGTTTACACCTCGAACACTTCCGGATACGGAGCTCAGATATCCGAATTGTATGTATACGGGGAATAATATTCACAGATCATAATTAACGGAGGGTACACATGAAAAAGAATGTAACAAAGTTTTCTCGCTTGTTTATGATGGCTTTCATGCTTATCGTTCTTCTTACGGCAGCTGCTGCAAATTCCGTTGCCGTAGCCGAAGAGGCTGTTCCGCAGACGAGAGAATATAATCAGGCCTTTGACAGACTTCTCGATAACGGTAAAGGCAGCGGCTCACAGGCTGCTTACAGAAGCATAGTGTGGGCTGAGGGTCAGTGCGACGACGTTATCGAACCGATATTCAAGATCGGCAGTCCCAAAATAAGCGCCGGCTTCGAAACTCTTAATATCGAGCTCAGGAGCCCGGACGAAAGCGTAAAACTCAGCGACATCATGATCGGGCTTCGTATTTCGGACAGCGATGCAGCTGCTGCGGAAAACAGTTATCTTCTCAGTGACGAGGACATGATCGGCGGTATAACCTTTTCTGCCGGCGAAGATATCGGCAGCGAGTGGTCCACGCTCACGATAGACTTTACTCAGACGGATATCAGGGTAAACGGCGCTGCTTTTGATTCCACAGTTCCGGACGCCATGCTCGGTTTCCATCTTTTTGCCGCTGAAACTTCCGCGGGCGGCAGTCTTGACATCCGCAGGATATTCGTTACCACCGGGGCTTCGGAAACCGTAGTGCTTAATTTCGACAATGTGAATGAAAGCTGGTGGTATCAGAGCGAAAGCGGGACCTACAGGGATTATCCCGCGTGCTACAGCTTTACCGATTCCAAAGTCATTGCAAGCGACGCTTCTTCGGCAAATAACCTCGACGGCGCCTATTCCGCTATAGTGCTCAGCATAGCGGGCAGCGGGAATATCACGGTAGCTCCCGTGAATGAAAACGGCGAAACGGGCGAAGCCAAAGCCTGGAGCGATCTCACGGACCTCCACGGTACTCCTCTTGCTGCAGTCGGAAGCGGTTTTCAGAATGCGGTCATCAGTCTTGAAAGTCTGGGCATGGTAAATATAAAAGGTGTATGCGTTTCCGTTGAAGGAGGGCAGGCGCTTGTGTCGGGTGCTTTCTTTACAAACATGGAAGACCTTAAGCCCGATGAAAGCTTCCCTCAGCTTGACGTCAGCTCCATTGCCTATATGACACAGTTCGGCTTCGAGTATCTTACTGCCGGCGCCGACTATGATAAAGCCGTAGAGGACTGCGCTCCTTTCAACTGCGATTATATACTTTCCTATTCTGCCGAAAACTGCGCCATTACAAACGGTCACCTCGTGCTTGACGCTCAGGGACAATCATATGTGAACATGAAGATCCGTTCCAAAGTTGCCAGCGAAGGCAGAAGATACCTTGTATTCAAGTATAAGCTTACCGACGGCGCTACTTTGAACGAATTCCGTTTCGACGTTCTTACCACTGACGGAGACGTCGGCGTAGGTATCAAATACGCGGCAGAGTGCTATGCGGGAATAGCGTTGTCATCCGTTTCGGATATTAACCCGTACGAAGGGAATAACGGATATCAGTATCTTATAGTTGACCTCGAACTTACCTTCGGTGAAAGGTATATCTCCGGCGTGGACGTTTACTTCGGAGGAGCAGGTCAGATGCTCATTGATGAAATATACTATGTGCACCCCGTCACTCCCGAAATGAACTACTCGGAAAATATTCTTTCCGAAGCCATGACTCTCAATGTGAGCGACGGCAGCGACTACTGCTATCTCGGTGGCATGGACCTCGACGGCGCTGTGCATGACGGTATGGAAATCGTCATGAGAGGAAGCGAAGGTTATACGCTCAACGAAGTGCGTATCGAAATGGGCGGTTCTACAGCTTGGTTTGTGAACAACGATTCCGGTACTTTCTATGATGTATACGGAAGATTCATGCCTGTGCTTTCCGTCGAAAATCAGGTCTACACCATAGACTTTGAAAAATCGGGTATTACCGGTGCTCTTGAAAACATGCATATCCACGCTACGGGCGTTGCGGGCGGAGCTCAGCTCATAATAGAGTCCATAAGGTACATTGATTATGCACCCGAAGAGATGCAGTATACCGAAGAGGTCCTTGCGGAAGATTTTGCCGGCAGAGAAGCCATTGCAGCAGCTCCCGGATACGCTTATATCGGTTATGTCAACGGCGCTTCCGCCGCAGGCAATCAATTTATGGTAGTGGAAGTGGAAGGAGACATTTCTTTGCTTCGTTTTGAATTTGCCGGTATCGGAACTTACTGGATTACGGAAAATGATCAGGGTACTCTTAGAGACGAGAACGGAAATACTTTCCCCGTCAGCGGAGCGCAGACACTCGTTATCGACCTTGGAAAGTCGGGCATTACGGGGACCGTGGGCGATATCCACATCCATAATGAATTTGCCGCAGCAGGCGACGTGCTCAGGATAACTTCTGTTAAATTCGCTTCTTATGATGAGGGCGGCGAAATAATAGTGCTTCCCGAAAACGACGACTCTGCTCCCGAGATCACGGGCAATATTCCTTCATCCGGAACAGTAGGTGAGGAAATAAACATTTCCGCCTCTGCCGAGGATAACTACGGCGGCGAAGTTTCTATAGAATTCGAAGTAACTTTAGGCAGCGAGACCATAATAATAACAAACGGAAAATTCACCCCTGAAAAAGCGGGAACATACAGCGTGAAAGTGATCGCAACGGACGAAGCGGGCAATTCAGACGAACAAGTTTTCTCGATAGTCGTGTCCGATGCGGAAATACCCGAGTGCACGGAGCACGTGGATGAGGACAACGACGGCAAGTGTGATATATGCGGAAAAGATATGCCCTCGGAAAACGAACCCGAAGATCCCGACGGCCCCGCTCAGACCGAAGGCCCCGGCGCAGGACTTTATATCGTGATCGGGCTTGTGCTGATCGTTGCCGCTGTGATAATATTCTACGTCGTTAAGAAGAAAAACAAAAAAAATTCCTGATCGGAAAGGTATCGGGCAATAAAAAACATTGATATAAAGCCCCTTGCGGTTTACTGCCGCATGGGGCTTTTTGCGTTTCCGAAAATAAAAACTTGCCTTGACATATCGTCTGTGCTGTTGTATAATAAATAAAAAGCACGGAAACCGAAGCGTCGGGGACAGGCGAGAGAACGGAAGCAGCCCGGAACACACGGACGAATCGCATATATTTCTGCCGTATTCAGCCGCTTCCGAAAAGTATTTTTTCCGGGACCGAACGGATCCCGGAAGGGGCGGGCGCCGTTCGGCTTCAGGGAAAGTGATGAAGTCTGCCGCGTTTTGTTCTGGGTCGTCCGGCTGACCCTAGACGCGCAGTTTCAGAATACGGGCGATAATTTTCATGCAGATACAACAGAGTAAATAAGGAACAGTGTGTTTTCAGACAGACGCTCCTCCGGACGGACCCGGAAGGGGCGGGCGCCTTTCGGCTTCAGGGAAAGCGAGGAAGTCTGCCGCGTTTTGTTCTGGGTCGTCCGGCTGACCCTAGACGCGCAGTTTCAGAATACGGGCGTAATTTTCATGCTGATATGACAGAGTAAAAAAGGGACGGTCTGTTTTCAGACAGACGCTCCTCCTCTTTTCGGCGCACGGATGATAAGGATTGTTCCTTTTCGGGCGTAACGGCTCGGAGCAGGGCTCCGGTTACAAAAAGGTGAACGATTATGTACAAAATGATAGTGGTTGACGACGAATATCTTGTAAGGACGGGCATAACCGAAACCATCGACTGGAATAAATACGATATCGAGATCGTGGATACCGCGCAGAACGGCAAAGTCGGACTGGAGAAAATCGAGCTTCACCATCCCGACATTATCATAAGTGATATCAAAATGCCCGTAATGGACGGTCTTCAGCTTGTGGAGGCGCTTTACGAACGCAATTATGACGGAATCATAATTATGCTTTCGGGTTATAACGACTTCGAGTATGCAAAGGGGACGCTGGAAAGAGGCGTATTCAAGTATCTTCTTAAGCCCATAGACAATGACGAACTGATCGATATTGTCGTAAAGGCGAGAGAAAAACTGAAAAAAAGAAGAGTCATGGATATGTATATATCCGACATACACGTGAGTATCCCGATAATAAAAAACAAGCTTGCGGATGATGTTTTCCACGGCGTTTCCGACGGGGGAATAAAACAGAAATTCACGCTTTACGATATGCCGCTTCTGGAAAAGGGAATAGTGATATACTGCAAGGCAGATGTTTCCACGGCGGGTAACGAGTCGGAAAGCGAAGAAAACGTGGAAAAGGCGTTGAGTATCATTCGGGAGGAGATCGTTTCTCTGCTTTCGAACCACAGGATGTTTTATTCCACGGGACAGATCCGTGTTGCTTTTGCGACGGATTTCGTGGATGTGGACGCTCTTGAAAAAAAGCTTACCGAAACGCTCAGAAATTACGAAAAATTAAGCAATGTGGTGCTTTCCATCGGACTGAGCGGACAATTCGGCAGGTTCGAGGACATCCATTCCGCTTTCGGCACCGCAAAATTCATAGCGTCCAACAAGCTTTACGCCATAAACAGCGTCTATATAGCCGATCAGGCTAAAGAAAATCTGAAAATGTATAAAAGACACGTGGTGGACGCAATGCAGTATATCGCGGAGCACTACAGCGACAACGAGCTGAAAATAAAAACGGTCGCGGACGCTTTGTATGTTTCCGAGAGCTATCTGATGCATCTTTTCAAGGACGAACTCGGCAAAACTTTCAATACCTGTCTTACCGAATACCGTATAATGATGGCAAAGAGGCTTTTGCTTGAACAGAAACACAGAGTTTATGAGATCGCCGAAATGGTGGGATACCTCGATATGAAGTATTTCGGACAGGTATTCCGCCGTGCGGAGGGATGTACGCCGAGCGAGTATGTCAGAAAACACAATGAAAAGAAGTCTTAATAATAAAATAACGGCTATTTTTTTAACAATTTTGACGGTGCTTCTGCTGATAATGCTTGCGGCGGTCCAGGCGGCTGCCAATATTTTCGCGCGCGAGTATATAAATGACGACGTGATGAATACCCACGACTCCATGAATTCTCAGATTACCGATATCCTCAACGAGGTCAATTACGGTTACACCCGTATGACAAAAAGTCTTTTCCTTCCGGCTTACGGACAGGAAACCTCCTACGAAGGAAAAAAGCAGATATTTCTCGGTATGCTTTCGGAGGCTTCGCTTTCCCATGACTATGTGAACGTGTTTCTCAGATTGGGGGAGGATTCCTTTATGAGCGAAGAAAGCTTCGATGAGCCCGGAAAACTTTTTTTGAGCGAAATAACAAACGGAAACTCCATCCTCTACTGCGGAGAGGCGAATGCGGAAGCGGGATATATAGAAATCGGCAGACGTTTTCAGAGTTCGCTCTTGCCTCAGGAGGGGTGTATAGTTTTTTATCTTTCTATCGATGTACTGAACTCCATATGTGCCGACGTCAAATTCGGGGAAGGCAAGACCATGCTCATAAATTCGGATTACGGTATCCTCGGAGACTCCGAAAGCTCCGACGTGGGCAAAACCATAATGGAAACGTCGAGATATCCTCTTGAAAACGGCAGTATAGTGAGAGAAGACCTGAACGGCAAGGATTCGCTTGTGGCCGTTACGTCGTGCGCTTCAAACTACTCTTTGGGCTGGTACCTTCTCAGCATACTTGATTACGGTATCCTTACGCACGGCTATACGGTCCTGAGCTGGATACTTGTGGGAATAGCCGGGGTATGTTTTCTTATATCTTTTATATTTGCGCTTCGTATATCCCGTGCCACCGTGGCGCCTCTAAACGAACTTTCGGGGAAAATAGCGTCGGTCAATTTTGAAACCGGGAAGGGGATTTTCCATATAGGCGGCGCCGGCGACGAGCTTTATGAACTTGAGAAGAATTATGACGAAATGCTCAGCAGGTTGTATCAGCTCATGGAAGTCAACAAGGAAAATATGGAAAATCAGCGCAAACTCGAAATGGACGCGCTGCAAATGCAGATTAATCCGCATTTCCTTTATAATACCCTCGACGCCATAGCATGGTTGGCAAAAATAAAAAAACAACCTGAAATTGAAAAGCCCGTGATCGACCTTGCCAAATTTTTCAGACTGAGCCTTCATAAAGGCGATAAATTTATATATATAAAAGAGGAGACCGAAATAATCGAGCACTTTCTCGAAATAGAAAAAGTCAGGTTCCCCGATACGATAAGCTACGAATGTACCCTTCCCGACGGCATAGGCGAATACAAAATACTGAAACTTGTGCTCCAGCCTATAGTGGAGAATTGTATCAAACACGGCTTCGAAGGAAAAGAAGAACTCGGGATCATTTCCATTACGGCAAGAAGCTCCGGCGAATATATAGAAATAGACGTCACGGACAACGGCTGCGGATTCGACGTCCCGGAGGATTTCCCTTTCAGAAAACCCGCCAATACCCGCGGCGGCTACGGCCTTTATAACGTAAACGAACGTATAAGACTGGAGTACGGCGACGACTGCGGACTCAAAGTATCATCCCGCAAAGGCGAGGGCACCACCGTAACGGTCATCATTAAAAAAAGGATGTGACATTTTAAGCACGTGATCCTCTGTCGGGGAGCAAGTTAATGAAAGCGCACCTTATGACGGTGCGCTCATGCCGGAGTCGGGGCTGTTTTCGTGCATACCGCAAGAAAAGAATCGAACGTAAAGCAAACGCGTGCACGAGGCTCATAGATCATTAAGAAATGATTGCATATATATTACCCTCTCCGGCGGATAAATAACTCAAAGGATCGGGACTCGGAGAATAAGTCAAATGTTCGGAAAGCTGAGAAAAAAAATATTCGGCAGTATTTTTACGGTTATTTTGATTTTTGTGCTGTCGGTCAGCATCATATCCTTTTGCGTGATCGTAAGCAACCTTTACGAAGCGCAGGCCGAAAGGACCGAAGACAACGCATACAGCGGTGTCAAGGGGTGTCAGGCTTATTTTTCCGCCGTTATGGGGATAGTGGAAAACGCTTCTAAAAACGATTCCCTGGAAAGGGTGCTCACGGGCGGTACGGCATGGGATATCATTTCCGTTCTGGACGGTATCTGCAATTATGCCGTGAAGGTGGACGGAGCCGTGCTTTACGGCTATAACGGTTATACGGCTTATTCGGCGGGAGTAGGTTCGCCGCCTTCTCTCGATCAGTTGAGGGAGGACGAGGATTTCGAAAAATTTATGCTTTCAGATGAAAAAAGCTTGGTTTCGGTGAGAAAAAAAGCCTCCGCTCAGTATTACAACCATACAAGATATAACTCCGAAAAAGGAGTTATCTCCTGCATGTATAAAATCTACAGCGGAAACGAAGCCGTAGGGATCATCTCTGCAGATATTCTTCCGGAAACTCTTTATGACGCCAAGCTTTCTTATATTAGCTTCGGGGAATCCGGCGTCGGCTTCCTCGTGAAAGACGGATTAGTCACCGATTCGGAGACATTCAAGCAATATTTCCCGCAGGGAGAAGGAAGAACAGAGGACGGCAAGTACTTTGTATCATACGCGGAAGACAGCGGTATCGAAGTCATGCTTTTTGTCCCTCTGAACAGCTTCTATGAACGTGCATTTGCCGTTTTCGGCATGTTTTTTGCCGTGGATATGTTGCTGCTCAGCCTGGGAGCTTTGTTTTCGCAGTATGTATGCGCGTGTTTCATAAATCCCCTGAAAAAGCTTTACGGCAGAATGAATGAAAGCCGCTGACTCGGACAATATCTTTCGCGGAAGCCGGAACGCTTCCTTTTTTTTGCGCCGTTTCCTTACCCTGTAATGAGGCAGACGTCGTTTTTTCTCGTATCGGTTGCCTAATGGTGCTGACAGCAGATCCGGCTTCGATACAACGGGAAGCCGGCAAGAAGGAAAGCGGGATCGGGTAAACTGCTCAGCCGGCGGATTATCGGCAGAAACGCCCGGCGTTTCCGAAACGACACACCGGACGGCAAAGAGCGGCATGCGGCGGTGCGGAGAGCGGAAATATACTCGATGTTTCCGAACGCTCCGTGCGGGATGATCCGTGTGTTTCCGAAATGATACAGAAGTCAGCAAAGAGCGTCATGAAGAAAACGGGTGTCTGTTATGAAATCGGGATCGGTTAAACTGCTCAGCCGGGGATTATCGGCAGAAACGCCCGGCGTTTCCGAAACGATACAGCAAGCAGCGAAGAGCGTCATGCGGCGGTGTGGAGAGCGGAAATATACTCGACGTTTCCGAACGCTCCGTGCCGGATGATCTTTTTTCTGTCGCGGCAGGTTTTTGCGTCCCTGCAAGTCTGTCCGTGCGGAGCGGGAATGCGGCTGCCGCAGGGCAGAGTGTTAAGGGGTAAGGGCAGGAAAAATTATTGTGCAGTTTTGTCTACTATTTTGCAGTTTAAGTGTATTGCAAAATGCGGAAATAATTTATATAATTAGCTTAAAGATAATAAGCGCGGAGACGCTTTCTGAGAGGTTGTTATGAAAAAGATTCTGTTAGTTATTGTTTTAGTGATGATGATGGCAGTGGTCATGTGCGCATGTGATCCGGAGGACAACGGCAAGATCAAAGTTTCCATCGGGTTCTGGCCTGAAGCTTCCAATACCGCAGACATTGCCATGTACAACGAGTGGAAAGAAAAATTCGAAGCGGATAATCCCGAATACGAGATCGTCGCCGATCCTTACACCTACAGTCCCGAAACTGTGGCGGCAAAAGGGAACATCGGCGCTTTGCCCACAGTATTTCAGACCTATTTCACCGAACCCGAAATGCTTATTCGTGAAGAGTACATCCGTCCCGTGACCGATCAGCTTGAGCAGCTCGGCTGGCTTGATAAAATGGATGACAGCATGCGTGCGGCACTTACCAAAAACGGTGAGGTTTACGGAGTCCCTCGTGACGGATACGGTATGGGACTTTTCCTCAATCTTGCTTTGATGTACGATATGGGCGTTATAGATAAAAATACCGACGGAACGTATAAATTATATGACGATGACGGGGATCCGCTGTATCCCACCACTTTTGACGAGGTCACTGAGCTTTGCCGTGAGGTGCAGAGTGTGTATAACGACAAGTACGGCATACTTATTCTTTCCGCAAACAAGCAGGGCGGATGGCAGCTGTGTAACATAGCGTGGAACTTCGGCGCCGGTGATCTGCAGATTCAGGGCAGCGACGGGAAATGGAGCAGTAATCTTGCCGACGATGGTATGGTCAAGGCCCTGACCTGGATACAGGATCTTGCCGCCGAAGGATTATGTTATCCCGGAGCTTCACTCAATTACAGCGATTTTCCTGCCAAGATAGGCACGGAGCAGGTACTCATGGCTTTTGTAGGTAACGACGCTTTGAGTCAGCCCATAACAAACTACAATTTCGATAAGGACAGCTTTGCGCTTGTACCCATGCCCACAGGCGACGGAACAAGCAGATATGCTCTTTTCGGCGGTACGCCTTATGTCTTTGCAGAAAACGCCACTGACGAACAGGTAGAAGGCGCGCTTAAGTTCCTTCATTACATAGGCAGAAGTCCCGAAGTGGATGAGATATCTGTAGCCGCAATGGAGAAGGGCTTCAAAGTTGCAGAGCAGAAGGGCATGCCAATACTTCCTACAGTCAAAGCATGGAAAAATTCCGACTATCTCGAAATCGCCGAAGCTCTCGAGGATCAGTATATAAACGTCAATTACGAGTATATGAAAGACTTCTTCGATACGATATACGAGATGCGCCGTGACGAAGAACCCAATTACTGTCAGGATATGTACGGACTGCTTGACAACGCCATTCAAAGTGTGTTGTCGGAGCCCAGTGCCAACCCTCTGGCTTTGCTTACCACGGCAAATACCACTTTCCAGAACCTATATTTATCTAAATTAAATAAATAATTCAGGATGAAACGGAAGAGAGTATGATATCACAAGTCAAAAAGGTTTTCAAAAAAAATATCGGCGGATGGCTGATCATGCTCCCCACACTTGTGCTTTTCGTGTTTTACGTGTGGGGCCCTCTGCTTGAAAACTTGTTGTATTCCTTTTTTGAAGTGCACCGTTTTCACAGGGAAGAATTCATATGGTTTGACAATTACATTTCGGTATTTTCCGATCCCGCTTTCGGGAAGGCGGTATGGAATACCTTTGTTTACGCATTCTGGTCCATTCTGATAGGTTTTCTGCTTCCGCTGATATTGGGACTGCTGCTTTCGGAAGTAGTTCATTTCAAGGCGTTGTTTCGTTGTCTGATATATTTCCCGAGCATTATTTCCGGAGTCGCGGTGATGCTGATGTGGACTCAGATACTTGACGGTTCCTCGGGAAGCATGCTGAACGGTATTCTCGGTCTTTTCGGGATCGAGCCCCTTCAGGTGCTGATGAACTCGGAGTGGGTCATCCCGGTGATAGTTATAGTCATGACGTGGCGAGGTGCGGGAGCAACGGTGCTGATATATCTTTCTTCCCTTCAGACGGTGGATTCTACCCTTTATGAGGTGGCAAGACTTGATAAAGCCAATTTTCTTCAGAGAATATGGTATGTTACGCTCCCCTCCATCAAGCCTACCGTGAAACTGCTCTTTATTTTGCAGATAATATCGGTATTCCAGGTGTTCTATGAGCCTATGATGATGACTGCCGGCGGTCCGGATAATGCTTCAATATCATTGATGTATCTGTGCTACAAGTATACGTTTTTAGATAACAATGCCGGAGCCGGAGCTGCCTGCGGAGTCATACTTGCCATAATCATAATGCTTCTGAGTTTCCTTTACTTCAAGCTTTCCAAAAAGGAGGAAACGGTATGAGACTGCAAAATAAAAACGAAGGCCTTATAACAGGTATCGAATACAGGCATACTCGTTTCAAGATCCTTTACGCCTTCATAATCTTTATACTCGTCACAGCCTGTCTTGCCGCCATAATCCCTATCGGATGGCTGTTCTTTGCCGGCTTCAAGGACGCCGACGAGGTTTTCGCTTCTCCTTTCAAGTTCTTCCCGGACGCTTTCGACCTCGGGAAGATCGTGGAAGTGTGGAACACAGTGGGCTTTGGCAAGTATTTTTTGAACACCTTTATTGTGATGGCGGGGTCTGTTTTATGCGCGGTGATCTTTAACGGCCTCCTTGCTTACGCGGTGTCGGTGGTCAGGCCTCTCGGGCATAAAACCGTTTACAAGCTCGTGCTGGCAAGTTATATGATACCTGCCGTGGCTTCTCTCGTGCCCCTTTACGCCAACATAACCTCCCTCGGTCTTAAGGGCTATGCCGTTTATCTGCCGCTGTGTCTGCTTTACGGCGCAAACGCCTATTATTTCATGATGTTCAAAAACTATTTCGATACCATCCCCGAATCGCTCTTTGAAGCTGCAAGGGTCGACGGTGCCAATCCGCTCAGGATATTTTTCTCTGTGGCGCTCCCGCTCAGCAAACCTATCGTCGGGGTCGTCAGTATCTTTGCCATGACGGCTTCATGGGCAGACTTCCTTCTTCCTTATCTGCTTTTACAGGATGACGCTTTGTGTACCGTTATGGTCAAGATCTATAACCTGAAAACCAATATGTCGAACATGATGAATTTCGGCATAGACAAGTACCTTATGGCGCTGACCATTTCCATACTGCCTCAGATACTTATTTTCGTTATTTTCCAAAAGCAAATCACCGGAACAAATGTCAGCAGCGGCGTAAAAGGCTGAGGAAGGAGGGCGTGCCGACTGTATCGCTGCGGCGCTTTTCCTTCGTACCGCCCGTAAAGGCGCGGAACTGACTCGTTGACTTAAAGGAGATCTTATGGCTAAAACTGCAAGAAAACATTTTGAAACCGATTGCTGGCAAATTATCGAAAAGGATTTCTCATCCGAATTTTCACGTGTTTCGGAATCGGTGTTTTCCCTCGGCAACGAATACATGGGAGCAAGAGGCTTTATCGATGAGGGATGCGGTTTCCCTTCTCTCAGGGGGACCTACCTCAACGGCATTTACGAATACGCTTCCGACTCCTCCGCCACAGCCTATAAAGGCATTGCCACACGAACGCATTTTATGGTGAACGCGGCTGATTTCTTCGATACGGAAATTATGCTTGACGGGGTAAAACTCGATATGGCTTCGGTTCCCTTCGAGGATTTTGAAAGAACGCTCGATCTCAGAACGGGCAAGCTTACAAGACGTACTGTCTATAAGTGCGGAGGTAAGTCTCTGAAAGCGGAGTTCTGCCGTTTTTTCGATATGCAAAGGTATACTGACGCCTATCAGCGTATCGTTTTCACGTCGGACGTAAGCGCGGTGCTCACGCTGAGTGCGAACGTGCGTTTCGATGAAAAACATTTCGGTCAACCTTCGAGATGGCGTGAAACTTATAACGAAGGGGATTTCACGGAGTGCTGTACGGAAAGCACGAATCAGAGGGTATGCGTGGGTTGTTATTGCGTCATGGAGGGAGCTGAGTGTGAAAACCTGAAAGCCGACAGGTTTTCCGGCAAAAAGTTCACCGTCACGCTCAGGCCGGGCGAAAGCGTTGTATTTACACGTCTTGTGACCGTCGGGAAAAACAGGCAGGGCGGATCAGCCTTGAGTGAAGTCAGGAAACAACTCGGAACGCTTTGTGCCGAAGGCTATGAAAAGGCTTCCGCGCGAAATGAATCTTACTGGGCAGACTTCTGGAAAAGATCGGATATCACTATCTCCGGCAGCGACGAGGATCAGCAAGGCATAAGATTTTGTATTTTTCAGCTGCAGCAGACCTATCACGGCGCCGAGAAAGAAGATAATATCGGAGCTAAGGGACTTACTGGCGAAGCGTACAGCGGTCATGCCTTCTGGGATACGGAAACTTACTGCCTGCCTTACTACCTTTTCAATAATATTGAAGCGGCGAAGAATCTGCTCGAGTACAGGTATACCACTCTTCCTCAGGCTGAAAAACGCGCCCGGGACCTTGACTGCAAAGGCGCATGTTATCCTATAGCCACGCTTAACGGCGAGGAAGGCTGTACTTTATGGCAGCACGCGAGTCTACAGATGCAGCCCTCCACGGGAGTAGCTTACGGTATCTTTCTTTACAGCAAGGTGAGCGGGGACAAGGAATTTTTGTATACTCACGGAGCCGAAATGCTTATCGGGATATGCAGGTATCTTGCTTCAAGAGGGCAGTGGGATCCCGAGCACGAATACTTCGGTTATTACTGCGTGATGGGACCGGACGAGTTTCAGATGATGGTCAACCATAACACCTACACGAACTACATGGCGCAAAAAACTTTCCGTTTCACATTGAGCGTACTTGAAGAAATGCCCGAGGAATTTTACGGGAAAGTGAGCGAAAAAACCTCGCTTGATCCTTCGGAAAAGGAGGAATGGAAGCTTTGTGCGGACAGGATGCTTATTCTTTACGACGAAAAAACTATGCTCTACGAACAGCACGACGGCTTTTTTAAATTGCCTCATGTGGACGTCGACTCCATTCCCGATACCGAATTCCCGCTCTATTCTCATTGGAGCTACGACAGGATTTACAGGAACGACATGATAAAACAGCCTGATGTACTCATGTTTCAGCTGCTTTACAGCGGGGATTTTTCCGCGGAATGCAAAAAAGCCAACTATGAGTATTATGAGCCGAGATGTATTCATGAGTCCTCGCTTTCGCCGTCGGTACACTCAGTGATTGCGGCGGAAACGGGCAAATATAAAGAGGCGAGCGATTTCTTCGCCTTCGCCACGAGAATGGACCTCGACGACTATAACCGCAATACGGCGGAAGGACTGCATACTACAAGCATCGCCGCGGCATGGCTGAACGTGGTTTACGGCTTCGGCGGACTCAGAAGCGACAGGGAGCTCTCCGTAGGACCCATACTTCCTGCGAAATGGGAAAAGTACTCCTTCAATATCACCGTGGACGGCTGTGTGCTGCATTTTGAAACGGACGCAAAAGGAGTTACCGTGACCAACGGATCGGATAAGGAAATACCTCTCATAATATACGGAAAGAAATATTATGTAAAAGGACGCATTACGGTGGAAAGATGATTATTGAGGAAAAAGGCTACAATTGCGACAGACTGTCCAGGGGCGACAAACTCGTTATCGGAAACGGTACCTACGGCTACAGAGGCACCATAGAGGAAAATACCGCAAATGAGTGTGTGGCTCTCAACGCGTGCTGTTTTTACGATAAGAAAGATGACGGGTGGAGAGAATCGGTCAATATGCCCAATCCTCTTTACGCCGTTTTCCGTGTGAACGGCACTATCCTTTCGGAGCGTTACGTAAAGAACCATTACGAAAGGCTGCATCTTGAAAACGGCGTTTTTGAGAGAGAGACAGATTATCGTATCGGGAACCTGAACGTAAAGCTTTTCACCCGGAGATTTTTTTTGCAGTTGCGCAGCGATCTGCTTGTGAGCGATATCAGGCTGAGTTGCAGCGAAGAATGCAATATAGAAGTACTCAGCGGCATAGACTGCGACGTCTGGAATCTGAACGGAAAACATTTCACGGTGCTGAAAACGGACTTTTCTCCCCTTTCTGTACGTGCAGTGACCACAGAAGGGAAGATGCTTTCCGTCACAGTTGAGGAAAACGCGTCGCAGTTTCCCGAAAAAAGCTTTATTTCGGGGGAAAAAGTCCTTAACAGGTATAGCGTGAGCTCAAAACGTTTTTACCTTGCAAAATTCTGTCTGCTCTACAGAGAAGGCGCCGAAAGTCTTCCGCTTCCCGAAAACGCCGACTTCCTCCGTATGATGAAAGAAAACGATATTTGGTGGGAAAACAAATGGAAAACCTCCAAAGTTTTCATTAAAGACAGGGATAAACTTCAGACCGCCGTGGACTACAGTATCTATCAGCTTATCAGCTGTGCTCCGAAAACAGAAGGGGTGTCTGTGCCCGCAAGAGGATTGTCGGGTCAGACGTATAAGGGGGCTGTTTTTTGGGATACCGAAATGTTCATGGTACCTTTTTACCTCGAAACTGATCCGGATACCGCAAAAAGACTCATGAGGTACAGGATCGGCTCCCTGAACGAAGCAAGAGCAAAAGCGAAGTTTTACGGTTATGAAGGCGCTTTCTTTGCATGGGAAAGTCAGGACAACGGAAAGGAAGCGTGCAGCGATTTCAATGTGACCGACGTCTTTACCGGCAGACCGGTCAAGACCTGCTTCAAAGACAAGCAGATCCATATATCCGCAGATATAGCCGTTACGCTGTATAACGTCTACAAAGCCACAAACGACATTTCGCTGCTTGCCGAAGGCGGGTGCGAACTTATTATCGAGTGCGCAAGATTTTATTATTCTCGCGCGCTGTATAATCATATCAAAAACAGATTTGAGCTTACGGACGTTTTAGGACCGGACGAATATCACGAAAGGGTAAACAATAATGCGTATACAAATTACATGGCCCATGAAACAGTAAGACTCTGTTTCAAGGCAGTAGCCGCGCTAAAGCGTCACGCTCCGCAGGGGTATGAAAAACTTTATTCCAAATACGCCGGGGATTTCAGGAATTTAAGAAACTTCTACAAGCATCTTTACCTTCCCCAACCTGACGAAAAGGGTATTATAGAGCAGTTTGACGGATATTTTGCACTGGAAGACGTATCGGTTGAGCAAGTGCGTAGCCGTCTGGTAAACGAAAAGGAGTATTGGGGAGGCACAAACGGAGTCGCTACTCCTACCCGGGTAATAAAACAGGCCGACGTTATAGCTTTGATGTGTGTGTTGCCTGAAAGATTTTCCGTTGAAGTGAAGAAGGCAAACTATGAATTTTATCTTCCTTATACGGAGCACGGATCTTCTCTTTCATCTTCGATGTACGCAAGGTGTGCGTGTATGACGGGAGATCCCGAAGAGGCTTATAAATACCTCAAAATGACTGCCAATGTGGATCTTGAGGGGGGCGGAAAGAAGTTTGCCGGAAGCCTTTATATAGGGGGAAGTCATCCTGCAGCTTGCGGCGGCACATGGCTGACCCTTTCCGAAGGCTTTTTGAACAAGGATTACGGTCAGCTCCCCGAAGAAATAGAATATCTGATAGTGTCCACGAAAAAAGGCACAAGACTTTCAAGAAAAAAATGTGAGCCCCTGTCGTCGGCGGCAAGGACATGATTTCTGACGCAAAACGGAGTGTATACTATGATAAAAGGAGTTATTTTTGATCTGGACGGAGTCCTGGTGCATACCGACAAGTTCCATTTTCTTGCATGGAAGGCTCTTGCCGATAAACTCGGAATTTATTTCGATGAAAAGATCAACAACAGGCTGAGAGGTGTTTCGAGAATGGAAAGTCTCGAGATAATACTCGAAAGGAGCAAGATCAGCTATACTGCCGAGGAGAAAGAAGTCTTTGCGGCAGAAAAGAACGAAAAGTACAGGAATTTCCTTCGTACCATGACGCCTGATGACGTAGATAAAGGCGTAAGAGAGACTTTGGAAAAGTTAAAAAGAGCCGGGCTGAAGATCGCCGTCGGGAGTAGCAGTAAAAACGCCGGCCTGATACTCGCCCAAACCGGACTTACGGATTGCTTCGACGCCGTTTCGGACGGAAACGGCCTCAAAAAAAGCAAGCCCGATCCCGAGGTGTTTCTTAAAGCGGCCGCAATGCTCGGACTTGACGGAGAAGAATGCGCAGTAGTTGAAGATGCCGTTGCCGGAATAAAAGCCGCAAAAGCGGCAGAGATGCTGTCGTTTGCAGTCGGTGACGCCGCATTGTCCGACGAGGCGGACTTCAGAATGAAAAGCATAGAAGAGCTTCCCGGTATCATTGCCGAGGTCAACGAATAATTCGTATCGAAAACCCTTGAGCCGGAAAACCTCGGAGTTTTTTCCCAGGGGAACTTCCGGAAATCGCCATTGCTCTGTATAGGCGTCTTGCCGCGAAAAGTATTCCGCAAAGCACCCGGCAAAAAAATGTTTTTATGTAAGATATATCGATATACTTGCCGCCTTCGGGCGGTTTTTTATTTGTTTACGGCGAGTCTACATAAATCGATAGTGCCGACTTATACTTGCCGCCTTCGGGCGGTTTTTTATTTGTTTACGGCGAGTCTGCCGGGGAATATTTATGGGGAAGGAAAATAATCGATAAAAAAAATTATTTTGCCGGAAAAGCGATTGACAAGGCCGTTTCGGTATGAAATAATTATTGAGGGGAAGAGTTGGATATCGGAGACTGAAATGAACGGAAAAGATACGGAAACTGAAAATGTTTTGAGTGCAAAAGAGCCCGATGTGCCTTTTGTTCATTTGCATGTGCATACGGAGTACAGTCTGCTTGACGGCTGTATGCGGATCGAAAAGATGCTGGACAGGTGTCGGCAGCTGGGGATGAAGGCGGTTGCCGTTACCGATCACGGCAACATGTTCGGAGCTTATCATTTTTATAAAGCAGCAAAAAAAGCCGGAATAAAGGCGATACTCGGCTGTGAGTTCTATACGTGCGGTGATATCAGGGTCAAGGAGAACAATAATGGCGAATATTTCCATCTGATTCTGCTTGCAAAAAACGAGAGGGGATATTATTCGCTGTGTAAGCTGAATTCTATTTCGTATACGGAGGGCAAACATTATAAGCCTCGTATCGATATGAGACTTATAAGGGAGTATCATGAAGGACTGATATGTCTTTCGGCGTGTATAGCGGGTGAGGTTCCCAGACTTCTGCTGGACAGGCAGTACAATGCCGCCGACGCTTTGGTGAAGGAGTTCAAGGAGATTTTCGGCGAGGACTATTATATAGAACTGCAGGATCACGGGCTCGAAGAACAGAGATTTGTGAATCCTTTGCTGATAAAGCTTGCAAGAGATAACGGGGTCAAAGTCGTGGCAACTAACGATTCTCATTATCTTTTGAGAGAGGACGCCGTTGCGCAGGATGTATTGTTGTGCGTGCAGACGGGAAGGTTCATCGACGACGAAAACAGACTTCGTTTTTCGGGCAGTGAATTTTATTTTAAGAGCGGGAGAGAAATGAGCGAACTCTTTTCTTATATACCCGAGGCTGTGGAAAGTACCCTTGAGATCGCCGAAAAGTGTTCATGCGAGCTCACGAGGAAAAAGCTGCTTCCGAATTATGTCCCTCCCGACGGCAAAACTCCGTATGAGTATCTTCGCATGCTTATGGAGGAGGGACTTGTAAGAAAATACGGCAGCGTACCGGAGAAGGTCAGAGAAAGGGCGGAGTACGAGCTGAGCGTGATAGACAAAATGGGGTTTGTGGAGTATTATCTTATCGTATGGGATTTTATTCATTATGCCGAGAGCGTCGGGATACCCGTCGGCCCCGGAAGAGGAAGCGGAGCCGGCAGTGTTATTGCCTATGCCATCGGGATCACGAAAATAGAACCGTTGCGTTTCAACCTGCTTTTCGAGCGTTTTCTCAATCCCGAGAGAGTGAGCATGCCTGACTTCGATATCGACTTCTGTGTGGACAGAAGAGGCGAAGTCATAGAGTATGTGATCGAAAAATACGGAAAAAGCAAAGTCGCGCAGATAATAACCTTCGGCACGATGGCGACCAAGGCCGCCTTTAAGGACGTGGCGAGGGTGTATAAGATACCTTATTCGGAAGTGGACAGGATCTCCAAGCTTATCCCGAACAAGGTGAGTTTGGGACAGGCGTTCGCGCTTCAGGAGGGACCGATTGACGAGGACGGATTTGTTACCGATGTCGCCGTGCCCGAGTTGAAGCAGATTTACGATAACGATGAAAATATCCGGCACATAGTGGATCTTGCCATCAAGCTCGAAGGTACGCCGCGTTCCGTTTCCATGCACGCAGCCGGGGTGGTCATCTGCCGTGACGACATAAGCGATCACGTTCCCCTTCAGAAAAACGGAGAAGATGTAACGACACAGTTCAACATGAAGGAAGTGGAAGAATTGGGTTTGCTGAAAATGGACTTTCTCGGACTCAGAACTCTTACGGATATAAGCAAAACCCTGGCGATCATTAAACGCAATACCGGTAAAGACATAGATATGTATGATACCGATTACAGCGACGAAAACGTATATAAGCTGATCTCTTCCGGGGATACCGACGCCGTTTTCCAGCTTGAAAGCGGAGGCATGAAGAATCTTATGAGAAGACTTCAGCCGACGAATATAGAAGATATCATAGCCGGGATATCTCTTTTCCGACCCGGTCCCATGGACAGTATAGACGACTATATCGCCGCAAAAAAAGATATAGCTAACGTAAAGTATGTCCACGAACTCATCAAGCCCATACTCGAGCCTACCTACGGCTGTATAGTCTATCAGGAGCAGGTCATGCAGATAGTGCAGGTGCTTGCGGGCTTTTCTCTCGGACAGGCGGACATCATAAGGAGAGCCATGGGCAAAAAAGACAAGGAAACCATGGCAAAACAGGAAAAAGATTTTATCTACGGCAGAAAAGACGAAAACGGCGTGCAGGTGGTCAAGGGGTGCGTGAATAACGGAGTCCCCGAAGACGTGGCAAAGGATATTTTCCACAGGATGTCGATATTTGCGCAGTACGCCTTCAATAAATCGCATGCGGCGGCATACGCCGTGGTTTCTTATCAGACAGCGTTCCTGAAATATTACTATAAAGTGGAGTTTCTCGCCGCCGTTCTGAATAACAGAATAACAAATTCGGAAGAAATCAAAAAATACGTGGGATATTGTCTGGAGTGCAATATTCAGGTACTTCCTCCCGACATAAACCTGTCTCAGGCGGAATTCGACGTGGATAAGCAAAGACGTATCCGTTTCGGACTTGTTGCCGTGAAGGGGGTCGGCATGGCAGCGATAAACAAGATAGTGGAAGAGAGGAACCGCAACGGGTCATTCAAGAACATCAAGGATTTGTTTGAGCGTATCGACCTCAACACGGTGAATAAAAGGGTGATAGAAGGCTTTATAAAGGCGGGCGTATTTGATTCTACCGGGGCGACTCGCGCTCAGCTGATGTGTTGTTACGAACAGGTGCTTGACGAAGTTGCCGAAAACAAAAAACGCAGGGAAGGCGGTCAGCTTTCGTTTTTTGACCTCATAAACGAAACTCTGCCCGAGAAAAAGGAGCTGGTCCTTCCGGAGATAGGAGAGTACCCTTCCATGCAGAAATTTGCTTTCGAAAAAGAAGTTTTGGGGCTTTATGTTTCCGGGAACCCGCTGAACGAATATAAAAACAGACTGTCAGGATTATTCAGCCTGGGCGATCTCGTTTTTGAAGGCGAAGGCGACGAGGCCGATGAGTTCTATTCTCAGTATGACGGAATGCGCGTGGACGTGGGCGGGATACTTTCCGACGTCAAGATAACCTTGGACAAAAACCTCAGAAAAAATGCCTCGGCAAGACTGGAGGATCTTACCGGTTCCATAGAAATAAAAGTCTGGTCAAATACCTTTGCCGCTTGCGGGGAAAAGATATTTAACGACGCTGTCGGAGTATTCAGCGGAAAGATTTCCGTCCGCTACGGCTTCAGGCCTACTCTTGCCGTTTATGACGTCACTCTTTTCGGCAATGACGACAAAGCTGCCGAAACAAAACACGAAAGCAGGATATATCTCAATATTACCGAAGCTCAGTTCCCGTCGGTCAGAGATATACTCGAAGAGTATCCCGGCGATACGGAGGTAATCTACTGTCTGCCGGAGGGAAAGAAAAAAGCAGGTGTAAAAGTCAGGGAGTGTCTGGCTTTGAGCAGCGAGCTTGCGGAAGCGATCGGTGAGAAAAACATTTTTGTTTCAAAAGGGAAGAAATAATGAAAAAGGGCGATACCGTCATACTCAATATAACTTCCATGGGCGACGACGGCTGCGGAATAGCCGCCGGAGATGAAGTGTATTTCATTAAAGGCGCACTGGAAGGAGAAAAAGTCGTTGCCGAGATCGATTACACCGACAAGAAAGGCAGAGCGTTCGGCCGATTGAAGAAGGTGCTTCAGGCAGCTCCGGGAAGAAGAAAACCTTTATGTCCTCTTTTCGGCAGGTGCGGAGGGTGCGAGCTTCAGCACATGGATTATGCTTCTCAGCTTGTGTTCAAGAAAAACAGCTTCGAGCGTACGATGAGAAAGATAGGCGGAATCTCCGTCGACGCGTCGGTTACTCCCTCGCCCTCCGAACAGGGGTACAGAAATAAGATACAATTCCCGATAAGGGAGTACGGCGGCAGGGCAAGATGCGGTTTTTTTGAGAAAAATTCACATAAACTTGTCCCCGTGGAGGAATGTCCTCTCCACGGAGAATGGGGAAAGCTTTTTATATCTGCCGTTGACGAGTATCTTGAAAAAAGCGGTGTCGCGCCCTATTCCGAGGACGGGAGAGGCGTTTTGCGCAATGTGATCGGGAGGTACGTTTCGGATCAGCTCTTATTTACCGCGGTGGTAAGAAGGGGCAGACTCCCCAAGCCCGAAATACTTGTTTCGGCACTTGAGAAGCGGTTTGACAGATTCGGATTGTTCGTTTCGCTGAACGAGGTCGATAATAACGTGATATTAGGCGAAAAGACCGAGCATCTTTACGGGATCGGCCGCATAGAGGGCGAAACCTGCGGCGTAAAAATACTTCTCAGGCCCGAAAGTTTTTTTCAGGTAAACGACGGGATACGGAGCAGTCTTTATTCCAAGGCTGTCGAGCTTGCCGGAAACGGGGCGGAAATGATCGTGGACGCTTTTTCGGGAACGGGAGTAATGACGCTGATGCTGGCAAAGAGGGGAGCAAAGACTTTCGGGATAGAGCTGTCGGCTTCTGCGATTCAGGACGCACGTGAAAATGCACGTTTGAACAAGACGGAAAACGTCAGTTTTATTCAGGGCGACGTGGTAACGGAGCTTCCGCGTTTGCTTTCATCTTTGAGGGGAAGAAGGGTGAGCGTGGTATGCGATCCCGCGCGGAAGGGGATAGGAGAGGCGGCGCTTGAAAGCATAGCCGTACTGAGACCCGAAAGATTTGTTTACGTTTCGTGCAAAGCTTCCACTCAGGCAAGGGATCTGGCTTTTTTCAACCGGGTTTCTTCCGGAGAATACCGTGTCGAATATGCGGGTATATTCGATCAGTTCCCGCAAACGCTGTCATGCGAAAGTATAGTATGCATGAAAAGGGAGAACAAAGAATAGTCTTAAAAGCAGCAGGGAGTTTAAAAGAGTTGTTGACAAAAGGAAAGTAATGTTATATTATATTGAAAACGTAATATTTTATTCGGAGGCTGGTTTATGATACTTGTTACGGGAGGCGCCGGATATATCGGCAGCCATACGGCGATAAGGCTTATTGAAAAAGGGTATGATGTCGTTATTGCCGATAATTTCTCAACTTCAAAGGAAGAGCGTATAGGCGACATTGAAAAGATCACGGGCAGGATCACTCCTTATTATAATGCCGACGTCGGGAATGCCGATGATATGGACAGGATTTTTTCCGAAAACGATATCGGTGCCGTTATGCATTTTGCGGCTTATTCACTGGTAGGAGAAAGTATGGAAAAACCGCTGAAGTATTTCGGAAACAACGTTTGCAAAACCGAGAAACTGCTTGAAAGCATGATCAGAGCGGGGGTCAGGAATATAATATTCTCCTCTTCCGCTGCGGTTTACGGCGAAACGGGCGATAAACCGGTAACCGAGGATGCGCCTTTATGTCCTACTAATTGTTACGGCGAAACGAAAATGATCATAGAAAAAATGCTTAAATGGGCGGAGATATCCGGTCTGAGGCACGTGGGGCTGAGGTATTTCAACGCGTGCGGAGCGCACAAAAGCGGTCTGATAGGGGAGGATCACAATCCCGAAACGCATCTGATCCCGATAGTTCTCCAAACGGCTGCAGGTAAAAGAGATAAGCTTTATATATTCGGAGACGACTATCCTACCCGCGACGGAACTTGTGTGCGAGACTATATCCATGTGGATGATCTTGCGGACGCTCATATAGCGGCTTACGAATATCTGCGTGCGGGCGGGAAATGCGATGTTTTCAATCTCGGGAACGGCAAAGGTTTTACCGTCAAGGAAATACTCACGGAAGCGCGCAGGATAACGGGGAAGGAGATACCGGCAGAAATCGCTTCCAGAAGAGCGGGCGATCCTGCCATACTTACCGCTTCTTCGGAAAAAGCCGAAAGGATTCTGGGCTGGAAGCCGATTTATCGTGAGCCCTCCGAAATAATCGAAACGGCATGGAAATGGCATTCGCGTGAAATGGCATGATAAGCGAGTATATAGAGAAGCTGCTCAGATACGGAAAAGAAAAGCTTTTTCTTCCTGCCGAAAATCTGAATTATGCACGTAACGGGTTGATCAGGCTGACTGAGTGTTCGGAATATGAGCGCGTATCGGGGAAAGTGACCGTTCCCGGGAGTTTTGAGCAGGCGGTATCACCGATATTGAGCTACGTTTTGGATAAAGGACTCGTGCGCGAATGTGAAGCGGAGGATTTTTCCTGCGCTCTTGCGGACGCCGTGATGCCGGATCCTTTTGAATACAGAAAACTTCTTTCGGCGTTGCAGCCCGAGGAACGCATGGCGTTTGCAGCTCGTTTTGCAAGGGAAAGCGGCTATGTCAGATCGGGCGAAAACTTAAGATGGAAGGCGGAAAATACAAAAGGCAGACTTATCGTTACCGTTAATACTGCAAAGCCCGAAAAAGACAATAAAGCCACGGAAAAGGCTTTGGAAAAAGAAGCTCCGGGGTATCCGCGGTGCGATATATGCGCCGAGTGCGAAGGTTTTGGACGCCAAGGAGCAAACAGACAGAATTTAAGAATAATGCCGATGAAATTATGCGGGGAAAACTGGTTTTGGCAGTTTTCTCCGTATATGTATTTCAGAGAACACGGCATAGCCGTTTCGGAAGCGCACACTCCTATGCGCACGGACAAAAAGACAGTCGCACAGCTTCTGGATTTTGTTTCGGAATATCCGTTTTATTTTATCGGATGCAACGCCGCTCTGCCGAGAGTGGGAGGTTCCATACTCACTCACCGTCATTTTCAGGGGGGCAGAGAGCGCATGCCGATATTCGACGCCCCTGTTTTCTGGATGAAAAAAGACGGAAAATATACTGGGTGTGAGAAAACAGCGTTTGCTTTCCCGTTACGTGGAGAAACGGAAAATGAAGGTGCGTTAAGTTCCTTTTATCTGTGGCAGGATACTTGTTATTATAAGGAAACTTCTTCGGGAGATGAGGTGGATGAAGGGATAGCGGATTGGTATAACAGCGTTATTTGCCTCAGAAGCGAGAACAAAGACGCTCTTACGGAACGTGCTGCCGCGATCATCGATGTTTTTGAGAATTACAGCGATGAAAACGCGGATATCATCGCGCGTTCCGGAGACAAACAGCATAACGCCGTTTCCGTGACGGCACTTAATTCGGGATGGAAGTTTACCCTTTATCTCATCCTTCGTAATAATCGTACGGATGAGTTATATCCGGAGGGGATTTTTCATGCTCATCCACGGTATCATGCTCTGAAAAAAGAGGCGATAGGACTTATAGAAGCCATGGGGTATTTTATTTTGCCCGGCAGGCTCGAAAAAGAACTTGCTCAGGCTGCTTTGTTCATGGAAAAAGGAGGCTTCCGGATATCCGAATTGCCTGCGGAACTCGTAAAATTTACGGATATGTTTGAAAGCATCGATCGTTCGGAGCGTTCCGGAAGAGAGACAACGCCTTCGGGAAGGGCGACGCGGGAAGAAAGGACAAACGAAGGAAGTAATCACGGGGATGACCGCGGAGAAAAGCTTTTTACCCCTCCTCTGCCGGCAGCCGCGGCCACGGAAAAAATAAAAGACTATATCGGTCATGCCTGCGAAGGTATACTGTGCGACACGGCAATATTCAAAAACGACGGAAAAGGACGTGCTGCTTTTATGCGTTTTATGAAGGAAGCCGGTATTATTTCATGATTTTACCCGGAAGATCACGGAGTTTTATATGTGTGACAGAAATCCCGAAAAAATTTTTTTTGATATATACGGAAGACCGCCCGAAATGCTTTTCAGTGCGGCGGGCAGAGTGAATCTTATCGGCGAGCATACCGATTATTGCGGAGGCATGGCGCTTCCGGCGGCTTTGAGCATGCGTTCTCGCGTTTACGCGGCAGCCGGGAAAGCCGGGAAGAAAGGAACGGTAAGAATCGCCGCCACCACTACGCCTTTGAAAGCGGAGATTGATCCGCATAATACCGCAGTATGCAAAAAGCTCAGCTGGGGGAATTATCAGGCGGGCGTGGTGGAACAGCTTGTAGGGAAAGGCATGGAAATAAAGGGGTGCGACCTGCTTTACGATATCGATTTACCCTTCGGAGCAGGACTTTCCTCAAGCGCCGCAATCGAAGTTTCCACCGCTTATGCGCTCTCTTCTCTTGCAGGCGTGAAACTTTCGTTTGCCGAGCTTGCTTCTGTCGGGCAGAAAGCGGAAAACGACTTTGTGGGAGTGAAATGCGGTATCATGGATCAGCTTGCTTCCGCTTCGGGCAAGAAAGGGTACGCAATGCTTACGGATTTTTCCGATATGTCGCTCAAATACGTGAAATTCGCGGAAACGGACTGCGAATTTGTGATACTCGATACCTGTAAGCCGCGCGCCCTCATCAGAAGTAAATATAACGAAAGGTCCGAAGAACTTCTTCAGGCGAAACAAATCCTTTCCGAACGTTTCGACGTTGACTTTCTTGCCCGTATCCCGCCCGATAAGCTTGTTGAAGCTGAATCGCTGCTCCCGGAGAAGCTTTTCCGCCGCGTCAGACACGTGGTCACCGAAACGGCAAGGACAGGACTTTTTGCGTCCCTCATGGAAAAGGGAGATCTCGTCCGTATGGGCGTCCTCATGAATGAATCGCATGAAAGTCTGAAAAACGACTATGAGGTGACGGGCTTTGAACTGGACAGCATAGTGAGTTCCGCAAACGGATCGGAATTTTGCCTCGGAGCACGTATGACCGGCGCCGGGTTCGGGGGATGCGCCGTCTGCCTTATAAAAAAGGGCAGTGCGGAAGCCTTTTTTGCCGGCGTGGAAAGGAAGTATCGTGAAAAAACCGGTCTGACTCCCGTGATGTATCCTGTCGTCATGAGCGAAGGACTCACGTGCGAAAACCTTTCCGACAAGACGGAATGAGCCGGTTGTTTGATTCTGCCTTCTGAATGTCGTTTTGCCGCGGTCTGTTACGGTTTTTCCGGAGAAGCGGTCCTATAGCCGCTTGTCAGGCTGCAGACGATCAAAGCTGCGGACAGGAAGAACATGAATGTATATTTGATCACGCCAAAAATGAAATAATAATTTGAAGATTTGCGTTCAAAGGCGTTGAAATACTTGAAAAAACAGCGGCTGTGTGATATTATACATACGTAATCAATAATGATTATCGTTATTGATATTTTTCGAAGGGAAATATCCGGGCAGTATGGAAGGCGAAAGAGTTATTAAGAGACATTCGAGGCAGAGGAGCAAGATAATAGAGGTGCTTGAGGGAACCAAGGCGCATCCTACTGCCGCTGAAGTTTATGCAGCTGTTTCGGAGGATTTCCCGAATATAAGTCTCGGCACGGTATACCGTGATCTCAGGCAACTGGAAAAGGCGGGGCTGATAAGGCGTCTGACTGCCGGTTCGGGGGCGGAGAGGTTTGATTATGACACTAGTTTTCATCATCATTTTATATGTGATTGCTGCGGCAGGGTATATGATGTGGAGACTTCGGGGAGCGTTGAGGTGCAGGGCGGTTTTGAAGTAAAGAGGGCTGAGCTGCAGTTTTACGGGATTTGTCCCGAGTGTCGCGCAAAGAACGGGAAGTGACGGGCGAGATATGATTTCAGACTAAAGGCCTGTAAAGTACGGGCTGAAATACGGAGGTGTAATATGAAATTCAGATGCAAGGTATGCGGATATATCCATGAAGGTGATGAAGCTCCCGAGGTTTGTCCTGTATGCGGAGTGGGAAAGGAAGAATTCGAGCTTATTGAAGAAGAGGAGTAAGGAAATTTTTTAAAGGAAATATGTCTGAGGCGAGGGCAAATGGTGATGCCGGTGCTTATTTCAGTCTCAGTGACGCCCGGAGAGGGCAAAATATTTAATCGAGATTTTCGGAGGTAATCATGAAAAAGTTTAAATGTACGGTTTGCGGTCAGATAGTGGAAGCGGAGACCATGCCTGCAAAGTGTCCTATTTGCGGAGCTGTCACTTTTGTGGAGCTGAAGGAGAATGAAGGGCTTGTTTATGCTTGCGAGCATGTTGTCGGAGCGGCAAAGGGCGTGGACAGTGAGATCATTGAGGGGCTTCGCGCCAATTTCAACGGCGAATGCATGGAGGTAGGGATGTACCTTGCCATGAGCAGAGTAGCCGACAGGGAGGGTTATCCCGAGGTTGCCGAGGCATATAAGCGTTATGCGTTTGAAGAGGCTGAGCATGCGGCGAAGTTTGCAGAGCTTCTCGGCGAAGTGATAACGGACAGTACGAAAAAGAATCTTGAAATGCGTATTGCTGCCGAGCACGGTGCTACAGAGGGCAAATATATGCTTGCAAAGAAAGCCAAAGAGCTCAATCTTGACGCTATACACGATACCGTTCATGAGATGGCGAGAGACGAGGCGCGTCACGGAAAGGGCTTCCAGGGCCTTTATGACAGGTACTTCAAATAACAGTACCGGATTTTTCCGGTCCGCACATAGCGGGCATAAATGTATAAATGCAAAAGAAAGCCGCGCAGACAAATATGCGCGGCTTTTCGGACGTATTTTAAAGCTGCAGGACTTAAGGCTCATGCCTTGGCGTTACGCCCGTGTAAACGCGCGGCGAAAAGGGCTCTCAGCCTGCTTTTTGCTAAAGGGGGTGTAAAAGAGTTTAGTTTTCTTTTTCGAACATGTCTTTGCCTACCCCGCAAAGCGGACACTGAAAATCCTCGGGTATCTGATCCCATTTTGTACCGGGAGCTATCCCGCCTTCGGGATAGCCGTCTTTTTCATCGTACACGAATCCGCAAACTGTGCAAACGTATTTCATGTTATTCTCCTTTTCAGTATATTTTACCGTCTGATACGGTGTTTTTTATTTCAGCAGACTCGAGACCAGGGCGGGGACCTTGCGGAAATCGTCGTCATCGGGGTTCCATAAGGATTTGACTTCTTCGTCGATAACGGTGAAGCCGGCGTCCTTTAATAGGTTTTTAAGAATACCCACGCCTTCGCCGCTCCAGCCGTAGCATCCGAATGCGGCGGCTTTTTTGTTTTTGAACCTGAGCGCTTTGAGGAACGTAAGCCATCCCGCAACAGTGGAAAGTATATTGTTTTCCGCTGTCGGCGAGCCTACCGCTATGGCTTTTGATTTGAAGACTTCCGTCATAATCTCGTTTTTGTCGGTTTTTGCGATATTCAATACCTTGACAACGGTGTCCGGACTCTGCCTGTTTATCTCGCGCGCTATTTCGTGCGCAATTGCCGCAGTACCGTCCCACATGGTGTCATAGATCACCGTTACCTGATCCTCCTTGTAAGCGGCGCACCATTCGGCATACTTATTAACTATCTGAAGCGGGTTTTCTCTCCATATGACTCCGTGACTCGGCGCGATCATGTCTATGGGAAGATTCATTGCCGCTATTTCGGGCAGCTTTTTCCCTACCATCATCGAAAACGGATTGAGTATATTGGCGTAATACTTCATTGCCTCTTTGTATAACAGACATTGATCCGCTTTATCGTTGAAAAGCTCTTCAACGGCGAAATGCTGTCCGAAAGCGTCGTTGCTGAAAAGTATATTGTCGCCCGTCATATAAGTTGCCATGGAATCGGGCCAGTGCATCATGGGCATTTCGATGAATATGAGTTTTTTCCCGTTTCCGATGTCCACGCTGTCGCCGGTCTTTACTACCTTGAAATTCCAACCGCGCTTTCCGTACTGCCCCTCCAGACTCTTTACCGCATTTGCGGTGCAGTATAAGGGAACGTCGGGTATTTCCGCCAGTAAAGCGGTAAGTGCGCCGGAATGGTCGATTTCTCCGTGGTTTGCGATCACGAAGTCGATCTTATCGAGAGGTATTTCTTTTTTCAGGTTTTCGACGAATTCAAACCTGTGCGGCGCCCATACCGTATCGATCAGCACGGTTTTTTCCTCTTCAATAAGATAAGCGTTCTGACTCGAACCGTGCATTATTGAAAAGTCGTCGCCATGGAATGTTTTCAGTTCCCAGTCGATATAGCCCACCCAGCTTACGTTATTCTTTATTTTTCTTTTCATATGTCCTCCGAAAGCGGTTCCGCACCGCATTTTACTTGATTTTACACTCTAATTATAATATAATGGTTCCATTAAGTCGGTGGTTTAAACCACCAAACGAGGTGTTTGTGAATATCAATAAAATATCGGTTTTCGATAAAATCGACCGGAAAGACTATGACGACATGTCTGAAAGCGGATTTGCCGGGGTCAAAGAATTTTGTGCGGGAGATTTCATTTTCCGGGCAGGAGATCCCGTGTGTGAAACGGGCGTTGTGCTTGAGGGAAGCGTAAATATCGAGAGCGTGGATATTTCGGGAAATACCACCATAATAAACAATATATCCGCCGGACAGGCCTTTGCCGAGGCTTACGCGTTGTGCGGGACCCCGTTGCTTGGCGACGTTGTGGCAGCCGTAGATTCGAAAATACTTTTTCTGGATATGTGCAAGCTGCTTTCTTCCCGTAACAGCTCAAAAAAATGGTACGTGACTTTTCTTTTCAATTTGCTTGCCGTTTCGGCGGAAAAAAACCTCGCCCTTTCGGAGCGTATCATATGTTCCGCCTCCAAAAACGCCAGAGCGAGAGTCACTTCTTACCTGAATTTTGTCTCCTTTAAATGTAACTGCAAAGAATTCGACATCCCTTTCAACCGACAGCAAATGGCCGACTACCTCAATCTCGACAGAAGTGCCCTTTCCAAAGAGTTGGGACGTATGCGCAAAGACGGTCTCATAAGTTTCAGGAAAAACCATTTCAGGATCGAGGGTTTCTGATGATTTTCAGTTTGCCGCCGGTCCGGGCGGACGGTGATTTCCGAGAGGGGCTCTTGTGTGTCCGACCGACAGATAAACCAAAGCATGCGAAACTTAATATTTTCCCTCACGCCTTTTCGCTGTCCGACTGATATCCCGCGGCACGCAAACGGGACGGTGTTTCCTGTACGGAAAACTCGGCTTTTACTGTTTTGCGATTTGCCTCGATCCCCGTTTTCCCGATGAAACCGAGCAATATCTTCCGGACATACGGTTTGATGACGTAGAGGACAAAACTATTCAGAAGAAAATCCAAAAATTAAAAAAGAATTTTGAAATGGCGGTAAAAATTCTTGACAATTATGCCCGGTTATTGTATTATAAGTAGGCTTCATGAAGCAAGTCGTTCAATCACGCGCAGACGGCGGGGTGTAGCGCAGTTGGTAGCGCACGTGGTTTGGGACCATGTGGCCGGGAGTTCGAGTCTCTTCACCCCGACCATTATTTAAGAAGAGGGCCTTTAGCTCAGTTGGTTAGAGCGGTCGGCTCATAACCGATTGGTCCGGGGTTCAAGTCCCTGAAGGCCCACCAAAATTTTATAATTCGCTGCAAATAGTGGCCTGGTAGTTCAGTTGGTTAGAACGCTAGCCTGTCACGCTAGAGGTCGAGGGTTCGAGCCCCTTCCAGGTCGCCATTTTTTTGCCTCGGTAGCTCAGCAGGTAGAGCAGGGGACTGAAAATCCCCGTGTCGGTGGTTCAACTCCGCCCCGAGGCACCACCTTAGGGTGCAGACCCGGGGCGTGCTAGTGTAGCTCAACTAGGCAGAGCAGCTGATTTGTAATCAGCAGGTTGCCGGTTCGATTCCGGCCACTAGCTCCAGCCGAATATCTTTTATAACATGGGAAGATTCCCGAGCGGCCAAAGGGAGCAGACTGTAAATCTGCCGTCACCGACTTCGGTGGTTCGAATCCACCTCTTCCCACCAACGAAAGGCGATGCTTGTAAGGTATCGCCTTTCGTTTTGCCTTAGTACAACGCGGTATAATACTTGCCTTAATACCATGCGGAATAATGCTTACCTTAGCACCATGTTATACAATACTTACCTTAGCACCACGCGGCATAATACTTGCCTTAGCACCATGTTGTACAATACTTGCCTTAGTACCACGCGGCATAATACTTGCCTTAATACCATGCGGCATAATGCTTCACTTAGCGCAACGCGGTACAATACTTGCCTTAATACCACGCGGTATAATACTTGCCTTAGTACAACGCGGTATAATAATTGCCTTAGTACAACGCGGCATAATGTTTGCATTGACACGGCACGGTATAATGCGTGAAAAACGTTTGTGGGCTGAAGTTGAACACGTCATGCCGAAAAACGACGAGATTCTGACGGCGTAAAATTCAGAGTTTTGCGTATCATGGGGAGGACTGTGTCGATGTCGATGACATTCTGCCGTTTAAGACGTACCGAGTATACCGGGATCAAAGCAAGGCAGTTTTGCGCTGCCGGGGAAAGCGTATCATAGAAAGATTTCAATAGACGGCGGGAGGATTTTGTATGAAGGATGAAGTTGCCGACAAATGCGGCAGTGCGGGAGTTTACGCTGTCGTTGCCGCGGCGGTGATCACGGATAAAAGTACCGGCAGGTTTTTGCTTTGCAGGCGGCCCGAGAGCAAGGCTGACGCTCTGCTGTGGGAATTTCCGGGCGGCAAGACAGAAAAAGGAGAGTCGACCCGGGAGGCGCTTGTGCGGGAATGTAAAGAAGAGCTGGGTGCGGATGTCGTCGTGGAAGAGCATGTTGCCGATATATCGGGCAGAAAGCAGAAAGGGAGCATTCTTGTCAGCTTTTTTTTCGTGCAGGCGGACCCGGAAGCTATTCGTGCTCTCGAGCACAAAGAGATGAGATGGGTCACACTCAGGCAGGCGATGTCTCTCGAGCTGTGCGCCGCGGACAAAGAATTTCTTTTGCGCGCGGGAGACATTGTAGAAAAGAAATGCCGCTGTGATATGTGAACGGAGGGATTTGCAGAATCTGTCTGCGGTGCGGACCGAATATTTTTAGCACCCGAGTAGCCGTGAGAGCTTTATGTGATATAATATTTATATCCCTCACGGCCGTCAGGGCTGTTTTCTTACTGTAATTTCGGTCGGAAACATTAATTCTTTTCCGGCGCTTTAGGCTGATAAAAGGAAACTCATAAAATACTTTAAGTCGAAAAACGGAAAAATCCCGCATGATATTGCGGTATTTGAAAAGACAAGTAATTATACTTGACATGATTTCAAAGTCTGTGGTAAAATTACTATGGCTTTTAGTAGGAGAAAGCCGTGGAGGTCAGGGGGAAACCTTCACATACGCGAGGAAAAAAATGGCATTAAATAAAATCGTAAGAATAACGCTTGCCATTATGATGGCGGTGTTTGCTTTTGTTGCGATATCTACGGGAGAGGAAACGTCTGCGCAGCCGGCAACGGCTTATAATGCCGACGCTTCTTTCAGCGTGACCGCGCCCTTTTCCGGGAGCGGCACCGAGAGTTCTCCTTATCTTATTGCAACGCGCGATGATTTATTCACTTTATCCGAGCTGATCAATTCCGTCAACAGTGAGTATTATTACGATAAATATTATAAAATGACCGCAAACATAGATATGGGCGGAAGATATGATTCCGTCTCGGGAGTTTGGGGAGGGTATAACTTCCTGCCTCTGGGCACCTCTTACGGCGGTGTCGATTATTATTTCAGCGGTGTTTTCGACGGAAACGGCTATGCCGTCAGCAATCTGTATATTCAGAGAAGTTCGGCTTATGTCGGGCTTTTCGGTGATGTCAAAAACGGTACGATCAAAAATATCGGCATTGAAAGCGGGTATATAGAAGGCGATCAGTTTGTCGGAGGGATTGCCGGGGCGGTGACCGGGCGATCGAAAATAGAAAGCTGCTATAATAAGGCCGTGATAAAGGCGAGCGGTTCATATGCAGGCGGAATAACCGGTTATGTCGGGTACGATTCCGTCGGCGTCAGCGTTGTTTCAAACTGCTATAACGCCGGTACAATAGCTTGTCAGAGGGCAATAATCGTAGGCGGGATCGCCGGCTGCAACGACGGCAATATAAATAATTGTTTCAATATTTCCATCGTTACCGGATCTTCGCCGAGAGGCGCGATAGTCGGAAGAAACTATTATCAGAACAATACGGGCGTTTCTGTAACGAATGTTTACTATAACAGGGATGTGCTTGCTCAGGGCGGAACGGATGCAGCCACAAGCGCAGTCGGGCAGTCCAAAGTGACCGTGGAGGACAACAGGCTCACAGCCAGCAAAATGGTGACTCTTTACGGTGCGAATAAGCCGACCGGTATGAATCTTCCTTCGGATAAGTGGCTTTTCAAGACTCCTTCAAGCGAGTCTGCTGTTCAGCACTATTATCCTCAGCAGATCGTGATGAAAAACGATCCGGTTACGGTGGATGTATATCCCAATATCTACACGGTCAGATTTGAGCTCAACGGAGCTTCGGGCAGTGTGGAGAATCAGCAGGTGAGGGAAGGAGAGTATGCAGAAGAGCCGGCGCAGCCTGTGCGTGCGGGGTATAAATTTATTCATTGGTCAACCGACGTTTACGACAGAACGGGCGGTTTTGACTTTGTAAATACCCGTATAGTGGATGACACTACTCTCTATGCGATCTGGGAATTCAAAAATCCCGTGGTCTCCATTTCTTCCACAGGCAACTCCGTGACTTACGGAGATAAAGTCACTCTTACCGCCGTGGTGACACACGGTGCGTCCATAGTTGAGTATGCGTGGTTCAAGAAGGAGACTTCAAATATCCCGGTGGGAACAACGCAGAGCATCACTTTGTCAAATGTGAGTCAGTCGGGGGTGTATTTCTGCCGCGTGACGGTAAAGGACGGCACGTTATCTAAAAGTGTGACGAGCGAGTATGTCACGGTGAAGATTGCCAAGGCGGTAGATCCGGTCTACAGGATCCCGCAGACTGATCCCGTGGTATATTTCGAGGGGATAAAACTTGGCGATATTGCGTTGCCGGAGGGATACTCGTGGGTATACCCCGATTCTTCTTTGTCTGCAACGGGAAGCGGAGGCAGAGAGTATGAATTTATTTTCACGCCTCGCGATACGGCAAATTACCTTGAAATGAGAGACAAGGCTGTCGTTTACGTTGAAAAGGCCGATTACCTTGGTAAAACGCATCGCGACATGGAGATTACCTATTTTCAGGGTATCACGCTCTATGCCGTCAAGCTTGACGAAGGTTTTTCATGGACCTCTCCGGGGCTTGCTCTTAACGCCTGTGTAAAGAAGGAGTATAACGCCGTATATAACAGCGATCCTACTAATTACAACGACTATTTTCTTACCGTAAAGGTAACGGTGCTTGCCGCCGTGCCTATCGTAAATCCTTATTTTGAAGGGAAAATATACGCAAACATGGATCTTGACTTAGTGGAGCTCCAACTCTCTGCAGGGGATACGAAAGGAAATATATACCTTGTGCCCGGACAGGAAAAGAAGGTAGGAGTCAGCTGGGACTACAATTGGCATTTTGTTCCCGAAGATACTCTGAATTATATCGAGGCCGACGGCAAAATTTCTCTTTTTGTGTACGAAATAACCATTGAGAGCATATATGTTGCTCAAAATCCCGACGTGATGCATTACAAAGCTTTTGAAACGCTTGATCTTACGGGACTTATCGTAAAACAGGTATTCAACGACGGCAAAGAAGAAGAACTCGATATCGAGGATTTCAAAATAATTTACCTGGGAAGCGAGGAATACGGGTGTTTCATGTTCAATTCGCCCTTTGAAGGAACGATCACTCGCAGCGTTCGTATAGAGCTGAATTCCAGTTCGGAGTTTTATACCTTTATCGAAAACATAGCGGTGAGCAAGGCCGAGTATACGGACGAAGAAGCTTTGCATCCTGCCGTATCGACGACTTATTTCTATGGCATAAACACCGGCTATCTCCAAGGGCTTCTTGAAGAGAACTTCACCCTCGGATACGTCATGGATGTGCACGCAGGCGAAGGACAGAATTTTCTTGCCGAATATAACGCCGATAAACTCAATTATCTCGATAAAGAAGTCTATATAACTTTCAATATCGCAAAGGCCGTGTACGACGAAAAAACTCACAGCGCCGTGACTGCCGTTTACACAAAGGACCTTACTCTCGAGGATGTGAATCTTTCCCACGATTTTTACTGGGCGAACCCGAATACGCTGCTTTCTGCAGGGACCTTCGAGCATGATGCCTATTATAATGCCGATCCTGTCAATTACGAAAATAAATACCTCAAAATAAAAGTGACGGTAAACAGAGGCATAATTTCTTTGACGGACATTTCTTTTGACAATGCGACTTTCGAGTACGACGGAAGTGCGCACAGTATTTTTATAACGGGCAGTCTGCCCGAAGGAGTGTCGGTCGTTTATCATAACAACGGCGTTTCGCGTGCGGGACTGCATGAGGTCACGGCGGAATTCGTTCTTGCAACGCCCGAAAACTATTATCCCATTGACCCGATGAAAGCTCAGATCACCATTACTTCCCGGAAAATCACTGTCGATTTCAATCCGGATTTCGACGGGACCTTCAGTTACGTTTATGATGAAGAGAATCCCATAGATATCGAGGTCAAACCCGACGGCGTAGTGGAGGGAGACGACGTTATCATAAAAATAACCATAGTTGACAATTCCACGCAGGAGGTCATAGGCGAGTGCTACGACAGCATCAATGAGATTTTCGAGCCCGGTTATTATACGATAAGGACCAGCGTGTACAACAACTTGAATTACGAGCTTGTGGGAGAGTACGAAAGACAGATCGTCGTTAAAAAAGCTTCGGTTTCCACCGACGAAAAAGGTGAAAAACCTCTCGCTCTGATTACATCATCAAGCGGGATAGACCCTAACGCGCGCTTCCTTGTCGAACCTGTGGACATCACCGACAGAGCTTACGATATCAATGTGAATATCGTAAAGTACATAGGTAATTATGAAGTCAAGCAGGTATACGATATGCGCCTTTTCAACGAATTCGATTCGTCGGTCGAAGTGGAGCTTGAGGGCCCCGCTCAGGTGCGTATTAAAATTCCCGAAGTGCTTCGCGGCGTCGACGGGCTCAAGATCGTTTATGTGGATGCAGATAACCGCGTTACGGACGTATATGCCACTGTTGAAGGAGAGTACCTTTGCTTCAATGTTTCGCATCTTTCACAGTACGCCATAATCGCACCGACAGATAATCCCGTTGTGCCTGTGGACCCCGTTGACCCGGTGGATCCCGTCGATCCCGGTCCAGCTCAGGAACCCGACGATTTCCCCGTATGGGTAATTCTGCTGCTTGCAGGTTTGCTTATTGGCGGCTGCTGCATCGTGACATGGGTATTTATCTGGAAAAAATAATCGCGTTCGGACAAGCAGGATATTAATTGTCTGCCGTGCACATGGTATGGGATACTCGGAACGCGCCGCTGCGCCGGATAACGCCGGATCTTGATCAAAAAACCTACGATCAGGTAAAAGCAGAACATTTGCCGCTGTGCCGGATAACGCCGGGCTTTGATGTATACTGCGAAAAGGCGGGCAAAGATACGTTTACCGTTGTGCCGTTTTCGGCGGCATTCATCTGTACGGCGCGGCCGAGCTTTATCGGAAACGAAAAAACGCCGTTTATTTGCGGAGGATCAATGTTTATTACTGTTACGGGCATGCTTGGCAGCGGAAAAAGTACGGTATGCGCAATACTTAAAGAAAAATACGGTTTCGAAGTCTTCAATACAGGCACTATGCTTCGTAAAATGGCTGCTGACCACAACATGACTGTCGAAGAGTATAACGCTTATCTTATAGAGCACACAGGCAATGCCGACAAGATCATCGACAGTGCGTGTATGGAAACGGCAAAAAGGAAACAAGGAGAAAACGTGGTTTTTGATTCGCGGCTTGCGTGGTTTTTTATACCCGAGAGCTATAAAGTGTTTCTGAAAGTCGATCCCGAGGAGGCCGCAAAAAGAGTCCTGACCGGCGCCGCTCGTCAAAACGAAACCTATTCCGATCTGAAAGAAGCGGAAAAAGCTCTTGTTTCAAGAAGGCAGAGCGAAGTCAGGAGATTCCGGATGCTTTACGGAGCCGATTGCGATGATATGTCGAACTTTGATATAGTGATCGATACCACCGATATTTCGCCTCAAGAAGCCGCTTCGCTGATAATGGAAGGCTTGCAGACATATAAAAAATAATGAAAAAGCAAACGCCTGGGATCAGATTCCCGGGCGTTTTTTCGTTCAGATCGGATATCGTTCGGATAATATCTGTTTCGTCGTCGCCCGTGCACCCGGCAAGGATCACAGACGCCGCGAGTATGATCACGGAAATTATCAATATTACCTTTTTTTATACTTACCTCGAAAATAGATTATGCATACTGCGTACATTTCCTTATAATGACTTTTAACTGTTTTATTATAAAATGAATTGTCAAACTAAGTGCAACACTTTGTGAGATTTTCT
>UMHQ01060081.1_pt1 | contig 42953 bp, 37 predicted proteins | sample 1965531 | NCBI WGS metagenome assembly UMHQ01 (sample SAMEA4836098, study PRJEB28245) | human gut metagenome | biome: gut microbiome; material: fecal sample | place: Denmark | collected 2008 | reverse complement strand
AACTCCAACTATAACCGATGAGGCCTTATCCTTCATCCTTTTTATTCTTCTGTCCAATATCTATTGTAGTCCTACACCTAAATTCGCGCAAAATTGCGAAAATCTCTTGAAAATGATGGATTTCAATGGTAAAATATAAGCTAAAATGTCGTATTGTACATTTTTGAGAATCACTTTACAAAATGTCTTTGATACTTGAAAGAAGGAGAGACTGCATGGCTCTATCTTATAACCGTATGTGGAAGTTGCTTGTAGACAAAAAAATGAGCAAAGCGGATTTAAGAAAAGCCGCAGATATTGCTCCGAATACGATGACAAAGCTAAGGCGAGATGAAGCGGTAAATCTCGCTATTTTAGCCCGTATATGCGAGACCCTCGATTGTGATTTTGGCGATATCATAGAATATGTAAAAGAATCAAAATAAAGCAATGCCACTGAGAATTCCGAACACCTTCAAGGGAGTAGCTATGTATGGTAGAGAGGCAGCCATCTTGGGATAAATATGAAGCAGTCATCCTATTAGAGGGACTCCTTGCCTCTATTAAAGGCGAACTCACTCGCTCGGATGCAATTAATGCAGTATCTTGCGACTTAAGGGCAATGGCACTTCATCGGGGCATGAAAGTTGATGAAGTGTATCGCAATACAAATGGTATCTCATTGCAAATGAAAAGTATGGAGTCGGCGTATCTCGGCCACACAGTTTTCAAACCGGCTACCAAACTTTTTACAGATGTTGCAGGTCTGTATCACGAATCATATGATAAGTACCAAAAATTATTGAAGGAGGCAAGGGCAATGATAAGCAATAGAAAAACTGTTGAAGATGACTTCATGCGCTATCTTGCTGAACGAGTGTCTCCTGCACAGCTTTCGGAGCTTTATAGATGTTATTCTGAAATAGAAACTTTTTGTCTTAAAATAAAAGTCTTGAAAAATCCTCTGTTCGAGACAACAGATTTTGAAACCATCAAAAAAGTGCAACGCACCATTGAGCAGAACAAAATCTTCAGAATAACCCGTAAACGGCAAATCAATAAGATTGTTGACGCGGGACGACATTACTATAACTATATAAAAGGAGGTTTGTACGCTCGCCTTACTGATGGAAAGACCATTGAAGGTAGTAGTACCACCGCGCATGAAATACCGAACCAAAGTGCGCCCGATATAGGGACGACCAAGGTAACAGCTCCTATCCCTGCATACATAAAAACGGAGCAAGGTGAAAGGTTGCTGCAAAAATCCCCTTCTGAGCAAGTTCATCAGAGGAAGTCGCTTGGAAACAATGCGACTTGTGAGATCAATAGCAGAAGCTTCTCTCGCTATCTATCTGAAACGCTGAAAATGGCGGACGCCACCTGCCGGAGCTATTCTTCGGCGATAAACAATTGTGAGGCATTTGCCCGAGAACACCGCCTGACCTCCTGGCAGCTTTACGCAACGGACAAACAAACGGCACAGGAGACAATTCGATTGCTCTTAAACAATGCGGATTTTCTTGCCTATAACGCAAGACAGCACAATCGTTTCCGTGCAGCCTTACAGAAATTTCTCGGATTTATTGGCTCAGACCTGACCTGGACTGCACCTACAAAGGACGATTCGGAACCAGCAGAAACCTACAGAAATGAAGGCTATCAGGAGGTTCTCAGACAATACTTCAAGAAGGGATTCCGCATGGAATCACCTCTTGAGATACGCAAATTCAAGAGGTATTACACAGCAACCCATGATAGGGAGCTAACTGATCCTGATGATGACATCAGCAAAAAAATCAAGCGACTCTGTATTATTTACGAGGGAAAAGCATTCCTCCCGGATGTCATGTTGAGCGAAGAACTAAAGGTCGAATTGCTGAATTACATCGAGACCACCTTTGCGGAAGGTAAAGCCGCGATCTATTATCAAGCGATTTTTGCCAAATTTTCCGATGCGTTCTTGGACTACCATATCCACGATGCCGATATGCTAAAGTCGTATTTGGCTTTTATAGGAAACGGCAGATTCTTCATCAACAGAAGTTTTATATCGAAGACGCCAGATGTCAGCATGGACCCGCTATCTGAAGTTCGTTCTTGCTTGCAAGACTATGGGAGGCCAGTGACTTATGATGAACTTTTTACGGCTTTGCCGCATCTTCCACAAAATAAGGTAAAGTCTATTCTTGCCAGCAATATTGAATTCGTCAACAATGGTCGCAGCGAATACTTTCACGAAAGTATCGTCCATTTGTCCGATGAAGAATTGGATGGAATTGCTGAAATCATCCAAAGAACCATTGATGAGAAGGATTTTATTGGTGGCAATGAGCTCTATGACGCAATCCGTGCGAAATATTCCTATATTATAGAAGAGAATCGCGCCCTCTCTATGTATGGATTCCGGGATGCATTAAAGGCAAAATTAGGCGATAGATTTTCTTTCAAGGGGAATATTATCAGCTGCTCGGGTCAGGAACTCTCAATGGAAGATGTATTTGCAAAATATGCGAGAAGCCATGATAGTTTTACGCTGGCTGAACTTCAAGGATTGGCGGATAGCCTCGCTACGACCATATACTTTGATACAGTTTACGAAAACAGCCTACGAATCAGCCGAAACCAGTTTGTAGCGAAAACCGCCGCTCAATTTCCCGTTGAAGCTATGGATGAAGCACTAGACCGTATCTGCGTTGGGAAATATATTTCTCTGCAAGAAGTGACAAACTTTGGCGCATTCCCCTATGCGGGATTTCCGTGGAATAGCTTCCTGTTAGAGCATTATGTGGCGAGTTATAGTCAGAAATATATGCTTCTGCACAGCGGTTTTAATGGAAGCGAATGCACTGGAGCAATCGTCAAGCGTTCTGCAGGCATTGATAGCTTTGATGACTTGATTGTTGACCTGTTGGCAAACAATCAAATCGAGATGAAAAAAACCCCTGTGCTCCAATTTTTGAGTGACAAAGGGTATCTTGCCCGCCGTAGATACTCAGAAATAGAATCGCTCATTGTCAAAGCGATCGCACAAAGGCAAAGGAAGGACACCGACTAATATGTACTCATACACTTGGGATACCGAGACGGGAGGATTGCTGCTGAACAGCTCCCCTCTTCACTTTAGCAAAGAACCCCGTCCGGTGTATTATAAAGAACTGGATATTCTGGGATTTGACCGGTATTGGAATTATGCAAAGAATGACACCTATCCATATATGTGGGCAGAGGCCAATAATTATTTCTACCGGGGACGGCAGGTTGCCAAGATAAAAGGCGGTAGTCTTTACACGGCACCTGAAATCGTCATTTTGGATGACCCAGAACCAGATGGACAACCTCTCCGTTTTGTGGACATCCCTGCAATGGTTGAAAAGAACCGGGACCTGTTGGAGAAACTGTCCGCAGAAACAATAAAAAAAATATACAACACTTATGTAGAGTACATGGATCGAGTCGATGTCTTCTATGTAGCGTTCAGTGGCGGTAAGGATAGCGTTGTAACCCTTGACTTGGTGCAGCGAGCTTTGCCACATAACAAGTTCAAGGTGCTATTCGGCGATACGGGAATGGAATTCCCAGATACATATAAGACTGTAGATACAATTGAGACACAGTGTAAAAAACAAGGTATAGCGTTTATTCGAGCTAAGTCGCATTACTCCCCAGAAGAATCTTGGAAGAAATTTGGCCCTCCAGCAACCGTAACTCGATGGTGCTGTAGTGTGCATAAAACAGCACCACAGGTTATCGCTCTAAGGGAACTGACAGGAAAGCCCAATTTTACAGGAATGGCTTTTATTGGAATAAGAGCCAGCGAAAGTATTTCAAGAAGTCAATATGACTATGTAAGCTTAGGAGAAAAGCACAAGGGACAATATAGTTGTAATCCGATTCTAGAGTGGAACTCTGCTGAATTGTATATGTATATCTACACAGAAAACATCTACCTAAATGATGCGTATAAAAAGGGTAATCGCAGAGCAGGATGTTTGGTTTGCCCCAGAGCCGCTGAAAGAAATGAATATATGGCCAGAGCTTGGTACCCCGAGGAATTTGATTCCCTTGTCAATACAATCAAATATATGTATAGAAAATCGTTTTCGTCGGAGAGCGCCTTAAATGATTTTATTGCAAACGGTGGATGGAAGGCCCGAAAAAATGGCAGAGATATCGATGTCCAATTAAACTACTCTGAGTCTTCCGAAAAAGAATATGGTATCATAAAAGTAAATGGGGCAAAGACACCTTGGAGAGAGTGGATTAAAACCATCGGTGTACTGCTAACTGATACAAGTCCATACCAAATTCTCTTCAAAAATCAGCAGTACATCTTTGAAGTTATTGAAAATGACAATAATCTAGAAGTTAGATACGATATAAGCCTGTCAAAACAAAATCCGTTATTTGTTAAACTGCTGAAGTATGTTTTTAGAAAAAGTGCTTGTTGCGTCGGTTGCAGAGAATGTGAAGCAGACTGCCATAACGGATGCATTTCAATGAAGAACGGGGAGCTTCAAATAAGTGAAAACTGTGTTCATTGCTCTCAATGTCACAAGGTAGAAAAGGGATGCTTAGTCTACAAGTCGCTGGAAATGCCAAAAGGAGGACTGAAAATGTCTGCAACAAAAAGTTTGAATTGCTACTCCCACCATGCTCCGAAAATGGAGTGGTTGACACAGTATTTCACGCTGAAGAATGATTTTGACGAGAATCATTCTTTAGGGTCCCAAATGTACAGCTTCTTCAAACGATTTTTGCGGGATGCTGAGCTGCTTGACGCCTCTGGTTTTAGCTATACTGCACAGGTCATTGATGGTCTCGGCCTTGATAATGATTGCTCGTGGGCAATCATGTTGACCAATTTGGCATATACCCCGCAAGTTAATTGGGCAGTAAAACGGCTTCATATCAATGAAACCTACGGAAAGGATTATACACTCTCTCTTCTAGTTGCTGATGGTGCGAAAGAAAGCTGGGTTAAAGATATTTGGAGTTCGTTCACAAGAATAGCGGACTTGCCGCTTGGAACCGTTGGCTTCGGATATCCCTCAAAGGAAAAAGGCAGAATGGTGGCCATCACAAGAATACCTTGGAAAAATCCGAATCCGCTCGTCATTCTTTACAGTTTATATAAGTTTGCAGAAGCGTGCGGCGACTATTATCAGTTTACCCTGTTACGTCTGTTGAATCATGACATTGACAGTGATGGTGTCAGTCCTACTGAGATTTTTGGGCTCGACCGTAATCAGATGGAAAAGATTTTGAACGGCTTGACAATCAATTATCCAGACTATATCAATGCTAGCTTTACGCTTGGCCTGGATAATATCACGCTTAACAGCGAAAAGACATCTCAGGATGTGTTGAGTCTGTTCTAAGGAGGAAGAAGCCATGCCAATGCTGGAAAAATACCGTCATTATTTTGATATTGACCCAGATTTTTTCCCTGCCGTTAACGAAGCGGTCATTATGAAAAACCCAGAAATGTGGAAAAAATTCTTTCCGCACGAAACCTTTGTAAAGCTCCTGAAGAACATGATCAGTGTCCTTGAACGCAAGCAGAAGCTTTGCCTTTGGGTGGAAGGGGCCTACGGTACGGGTAAATCTTACGCTGTTCTCACACTAAAGAAGTTGATAGATTCCACTGCGGAAGAAACTCGTGAATACTTCCAGAGATACAAGATGGACAATGACCTGTATAATCGCTTTCAGGCCGTGAAATCCAGTGGCCGCATTCTGACTGTTCATCGCTACGGCTCTGCCACCATTCGCAGTGACCACAACCTTGTCTTTGCCATTCAGGAGAGCATCGAAAAATCACTTGTCGATGCTGGAATTGAAAACAAAGGTGGAAACGCGCTAAAAGAGGCAACCATTGCATGGCTTTCTGACAAGGACAACAAAAACTATTTCAATGGCTTGATCACGGGTACATACTCTAATCTGTTTGGTGGAGATGATGCCGATACCGTAATTGAAAAATTGCGCACTTTTTCTGGCGGTGCGTTGGCAAAGGTCATGGACAATATCTTCAAGGTAGCCGATGAGCGTCAGGTGAAAGCTCTCTCTCTGAGCGTGACGGATTTGAGCAACTGGATCCGCGAAGTGATTCGGGTAAACGGCTTGAAAGCCATTGTCTTTATATGGGACGAGTTTACTGAATACTTTTACAACAATGCCCGCAATCTCACCGGATTCCAGGAGCTTTGTGAAATCAGTGAAACCGATCCTTTCTATTTCGTGCTGGTCACCCATGTTACCCAAGGTTTGTTCCATGAGCGTGACCAAGACTTTATTAAGCTGAACGGACGCTTTGTCAGTCCGCACAGCTTAATCAGTCTGCCTGAAAATATCGCATTCCAACTCATGGGCGCAGCCATGGAGAAAAACAAAGATGAAGCCGTACTCAAAGATTGGGAGGTTGCCCTTGGAGACCTTACTTCCAGAACACGGGAATCCCGCAAGCTGGTGAAGTCGGTGGCCCACATTACCGACAAAGAAATGGTGGATATCCTTCCGATACACCCCTATGCTGCCCTGCTCTTAAAGCACATCTCCTCTGCGTTTGATTCCAACCAACGCAGTATGTTTGACTTTATCAAGAATGACCGCGGCGATGAAATCAAGGGCTTCCAGTGGTTCATTGACAATTTTGGGCCGGAAGATGATAACCCGCTGCTCTCTGTTGATATGCTTTGGGAATTCTTCTATGAAAAAGGTAAGGAATACCTGGCGCATGATATTCGCTCCATTCTGGACTATTATAACCGTGCTGTAAATCGGCGACTTGATTCGGATCAAAAACGAGTTCTGAAGACGGTTCTTCTGTTGCAGGCGATCTCTCAATACGCTGGCGACTCTGTTGAGCTGTTTATTCCCAATGAGAAGAATCTCGACAATGCATTTGAGGGAACCGACATGGAAGGCTCCGCAGCGAGATGTGCTGAGCAGCTCGTTCGAGAGAAGGTGCTGTTCTCCAAGCCTCTCGGCGGCGGAAAATTCCAATATGCAGCTTACAATCACGAGGACGAAATTGATGTAACGCCTTTTGAGAAACAAATTGATCAAAAAAGCACATCTGCTTTTATTACGGAGGAACTCGCTGATAGAACCCGAATCATTGATGCTATTAGCCTTGGAGGCGCCTTGAAGCTCCGCTATGAGCTGCGTTTTGTTTCTGCTTCCGACTTCGATTCTACGATCAGGCATCTTCGCAACACGGAAGAAAAGTATGAAAACAAGATTGTTGCCGTAGTTTGTTTTGCGAAAGATGATGCCGAAAGCGTTGTTCTCGGAAAAAAGATCCGTGATGCGCTTTCTTCTGGAACCTACAACGTGATTTTCATTGATGCCAGTCGAACCCCATTTGGTGCGGATGGTTATAGTGTTTACCGTCACGATATGGCACTGTCTATGTCTCAGCAGGGTAAGGATAACACATTGGCAACTCAATACGCCAACAATGCGAAGGATTCATTGAAAAAATGGAAAACCCGCATTGCTGCTGGTGAGTTTATAGTTCACACCGCCGATAAGCCGGATGGTGAGCGGGCCACAACGCTTGATGCTCTATACGGACTCCTCGCAGAAATCAACAAGAAAAAATTTGTCTCCTGTCTTGAGGGTTCTTACAATGTAATCGCCAATATGTATACGCCGAGCAATCTGAAGCAAGGTGTTGAGTGTGCATATAATGAGAAAACGACTGGAACATTTCTGTCTGGTAGCCCTGCTACAAAGTTGGAAAAGGCTCTTGACGGCGCATGGAAGGTGCCTGAATACTGGATTTCCAACCCACATCTTTTAATTTCCAAAATTAAGGTTTGCGTTGATAAAATTATAAGCGATGGCTTCAAAAACGGCGGTGGCCGTATATCCATTAAGAGAATTTATGATGTTTTGAAGGCTGCACCCTATGGTTTTATGCCCTGTAATCTGTCGGCATTTATTTTGGGCTTTGTGCTCAAAGAGTACGCTTCTTCTGGGACATATAGCTGGAGCGATGGACTTACCAACGATGCTTTGGATGTCAACAAACTTAAGGAAATGATTGATGAGGTTATTCGCCTCGAAATCACGCCAAATCCTCGTTACAAGGACAAGTATATTGTTGCGATGACTCCCGCAGAGAAAGCTTTCAATGAAATCACTTCTGTAGCATTTGGTATTCCGCTCAATATGTGTACCTCTATTCCAAATACAAGAGAACGTATCCGCAGTAAGATGAAGGAGTTTTCGTTCCCAATTTGGACTTTGAAGTATATTCTTGAGAAAGAAACGCTGCAAACAGAAACTGCTGTACTATCTGACATCATTGATTCTTTCTGCGGAATTGCTAACAGCAATAATATGGGATCTGAAACAACTGACAGCGAGATTGCTATGAAAATCGGGAATCTTGCTCTTGCCAACAGAAGTGCTGCTAATGATATGCAAAGCATTCTGACAAAAGAAAAATGTACCCTGGGCATGGCTGCTTATCTTGAAACTTTTGAGAATGGTATTCTTATTTCCCTTGCTGAGACAGTCGGTGATGGAGGCCAATACATCAATACCCTTCGCAAAAAGTTTGATGCAGATGCGGCAAACTGGGTGTGGAATGTCGAAACCGCTCAGCAGAAAATCCGCGAGGTTATTCTGGAGTATCAAATTATTGTGGAAAGCAATAAGATTATCTCCAAAAGCGACTCTTATGATGCGACCATACGAGAATGGTGTGATAAGTGCGGGTATATTCGCATCTCCTATGCGGCCGCAAAAAACTATCTTGATGAGTTGGGACCGTTCCTCGGAATGCTCTGTGCCCTGAAAAAAGCTGGAACTTTGTTGGATTCTCAGAAGCAAACCTTCTTGGAACTTGTTCAGGCAAATGGGAACACATTCCGCAATTTTTATAACAATCAGGTTGATTTGTTTAAGCGTGTATGCGAATACTATCTTGACGGCTTGTCGGATGACGAAATTAAGGAAGTATTTTCCACCATGCCTGCCGGCTCATTTACCTGCGAAAAAGCGGACTATTTAAACCAGGTCGAGGCCAAAGTTGCCGCTTACAAAGAGGGACAGAAAAACATACAGTTAAAGAAGCTGTGGAGAGAGAAAACTCGAACAGAGTCTCCCCGGGATTGGTCAAAAAAACATAAGATGCCCATTTTGTGCCTTGTTCCAGACAGCGAGGTGGCAAAGGCAAAAGTCGCATTCGCTGCTGTCAATCGTCCAAAGGCCGATGAGCAGTCAATCGACCGTGCAACGGAGTACTTTGCTTCCGCAAAATTCTTTGACTTGCTAGACGATGCCGCAGCTTTGGATAAAGCGTTTCGGAGCAGCATTATTGGAACCTACTCCGTCATGTTGACGGATATTCAGGAAGTGAAAGATTACCTTGACTCTCACATCACAGCAGAGCCGTTTGATTGGTTTGGCCTTCCTGAAATTGAAAAGAAGCTTCGCCAGATGGCAGAAGCAAAATACAATCAGGGTGGTTGTGACCGTGCCCTTGCCAAAATTGATGAGATGGATATTGCTGATGTGAAGAAGTATCTAAAGGATCTCATTCGGGATAACATGATCGTTGGAATGGAGATCATCAAAGGGAATTAAGGAGGTGCAAAATGGCCATCCAAGAGGTCATTAAAAAAATTGACCGTTATCTGAAGAAGGAAAATGTCGAACCTCTTATTGTCGATGTTCAGAACAAGGAAGACTTGGACACTGTTATGCTCCATTACAAATTGCCACAGAATGTCTTCTTGTGTGCTTCCGATACGGAGTTTTGTAAAGCAGACGAATTCCCTTTGATTCCGGACATTCTCGAGCGTCTTGCCAACGAAAATAGGAACTTTTTTGTCAGTGAAATTTCGAGTTTCTTCATGTTAAAAGGCGAAAAAGCATTGGTGCAAGAATTAAAAGAACTTTTATCTATGAGTATTGCTGGCCATGCAGTTATTCTCACTTTTCAGTGTGCTGAATACCTGCGTACTCTTATCAAAAATGACCGGCGTCTTGATATCAGAGTTTGTATTTTGGATGGGGTGCAATCTGTTCGGCCCAGACTTGTTTTCACCGAGGCAGGAATAAAACCCACAGGCACAAGTGCGGCAATAAAAGGACTGCGGAGCATAGCGAAGGCAGTGGAATCAGCCACCGCAGAGGTACTATATATCGAAACTCAGAAAAGCAAGGACAATTATCCATTTTCTCTCTATGCAATCTCAGACCTGAAGGATCCTTACGAGGTTTTGTGCCATCTGGATGGAATAACATCTGGATTGGCAGAAAGTTATGGTAGCAAAGAAGATTGGCAGTATGCTTTGGCAGAATTTCAAGAACACCCGTCGTGGCAACAGCTTATTTCTGCAAAAATAGGGAGTATTAACAATCTGGATATCGTTATTTCTACCTACCAGCAGAATAGTGCAGACCCAAAATGGTTTTGGCTGTACTTTATTGGGCTCAAACTGTTCCATGCTGGCGACGACTCATACTTAAATAAGGCAATAGAGGCAGCTTCTTCTCCGTCTGGACTCGTTCACAATTTGTATCGCACTATTTTAGAAGTCGAGCCAACAGATAGAACCTTTGTGTCCATATACGAACGTAGAAAAGCACATTTGAATGCCATCGGCAATCCGCTAGATGAAGTTAATAATTTCTGCAAAATTGTCCAGAGCAAGGGAAAGTATGCGCTCTACTATCTAACAGACAATACGATTCAAGAAAAAGAGCTTATTTTCAAGTTGCTGGATAGATACAGCGAAGACTTTGAAAGAGCAGAACTTTTTGATATATTGGAGCGCATCTATCCTGATCTTCGGGCTTACCTGACACCATATCGTTTCAAAAACGAATTGCTTGACAGTTATTTTCAAGAGTATAAATATCAAAAGGTTGTCAATAAAATTTTCCCGAACTTCATGGAGATTATTGAGAAGCAGGCAGTTGACAGGGATTACAATATAATTCTTCAACCTCGGAGTGCTGTAATTGAGGAAATTGATGTAACAAACGCTCAGACTTATTTCACAGACGCGATGGGTGTTGAATATCTCGGCTATATTATGTCCAGATGTCACGCCCTTCAGTTGATGGCGAAAGTTACAGTATGCAGATGTGAGCTTCCATCTATCACGAGCAGAAACAAGGAATTTTGGGACGTATTATCCACAGAACAGTTCCCGATTATTACCGTTGACAAAATAGATAAAATCAAGCATCACGGCGAAGAAGGATATGATTATAGTCGTGAAGATAGGAAGCTCCCGATTCATTTGATTCGTGAACTGGAGCTGATTGATGAGCTTTTAAAGAAAATCAAAACAAATCTCGCAAACAGTACTTATCAAAAGGCTATCTTGATCTCGGATCATGGTGCCAGTAGACTTGCAGTCATTCATGAGACGGAAAATTTGTGGGAGATGGAATCAAACGGACAGCACTCTGGAAGATGCTGCCCTAAAAGCGAAATCGATGAAAGACCAGACAGTGCTACTGATGCAGAAGATTTCTGGGCGCTTGCCAATTATGATCGTTTCAAAGGAAGCCGGAAAGCCAATGTTGAGGTTCATGGAGGGGCAACATTGGAGGAAATTGCTGTTCCGATTATTGAAATTTCGTATCTTAATTCTGCCATTGAAGTAAAGATAATGCCGATTGATTCGACGGCGCTGTTTGCTGACATCCCCGAGATCACCGTCAGCTTCCGTAAGAAAGCGGCAATTAAAATATTTGCTACAGAAAAATTGACAGATGTCAGCGTTGTAATCGATGGTCATGTCTATGAAGCAAATCCGATTGACGATAATTTCTATGTTGTTGAGGAGATGGCTGAAATCCGCCGCGCCAAAACGTACAGCGTAGATGTATTTGCTGGTGGAATGCCTGTGGCCACCGCCTTACCGCTTCGAGTAAAGAAAGAAAGCGGGAGTGAAAAGAACATTCTGTAAGGAGGGATACTCGTGACAGAAAAACTTAGAAATTGTTTTGATGAAATGGTCGTCTACAAGGATTTGAAGAAAAGCAACTTCTTTTCTGCGTTGGGCTTGCCATCGTTTTTGAGAGACTGGCTGCTTAAAAAGTTTGCAGATGATGAAGGAAATCTCGATATAGACGAGCTCACGGATTTCATCCACACTTATCTTCCAAATAAAGAACAATGGATCAGGATTAAAGATAGAATCATTAATGACAATGAGCGTGTCAAGATCCTTACGAAAATTTCTGTGGATATTAGCATCAAAACAGGAGAAGTAACCTTTTCGCTGCCAGACTTTGGTTTGACAAACAAGGAGACCATGATTGATGTCTACACATGGGACCAGTACCGGAGCGAGCTTGTGAGTGGGCAAGAAGTCTGGGGGGTTGTTGAACTTGGTTATCGTCCTCCAGACGACACGGTTAAACCTAAAATCCCTGGCAAAATTCGTCTTACAGGATTCACAAATTTCTGCCCTTATACCATTGATCTCGATTACTATAAGGATGTGCGAAATGAATTTACAATTTCCGAATGGATTGATGTACTGTTGGGGGCAATTGATTACAATGCCGGTGGATACGAAAGTGAAGAACAAAAACTTTCGATGCTAACTCGAATCCTGCCTTTTGTCGAAAAGCGTCTTAATCTAATTGAGCTTGCTCCAAAAGGGACTGGTAAGTCCTATGTATTTGGTCATGTGAGTAAATACGGGCTTCTAACAGATGGCGGAAAGGTCACTCGAGCGAAAATGTTTTATGATACCGCTCGCAAGACTCCCGGCTTTGTTACTGGACATGACTTTACTGCAATTGATGAGGTAAAGTTGGTGCAGTTCGGCGATGTAAATGAAATGCGCTCCATTATGCAGGGCTATATGGAGTATGGGCAGTTTAACATTGGTGGATATGAGGGGAAATCTGATGCGGGCATAATATTTCTGGGAAACATTGCACAGGATAATATGGATGAGTATCAGAATATGTTCTCCGAGCTACCCTCGTTATTCCAAGAAAGTGCATTGGTAGACCGAATCCATGGCTTTATCAAGGGCTGGGATATACCGAGAATGAATGATGACTTGAAGCTTTCGGGCTGGGCACTGAACTCAGAATACTTCTGCACGATTCTGCATGAACTCCGCAATGATGTCAGCTACAGAGCTATCGTAGACCAAATCATTGATGTTCCAGATAAGGCAGATACTCGTGACACCGAAGCTGTAAAGCGGATTGCTACAGCATATCTAAAGCTTTTATTCCCAAATGTGAGGAGTATCCAGGATATCAATCCCAAGAGCTTCCAGCAGTATTGCCTCCGTCCAGCTGTTCGTATGCGGAAAATCATTAAACGGCAACTTGGGATTCTTGATGTGGAGTTCAAGGGTAAGGATGTGCCTTCTTTCTCGCTGAAGGAGATTTCATATGAGAGCTGATTGTATTATCTGTGGGCAAAAGAACCTTGATAAGAATACCATTGGCATCAACAAGAAACTTTTGGGTGAAGGTATAGATAATTTCTACTGCATGAATTGCCTTGCTGAGTATCTGGGGTGTACTATCGAGGAGCTACTTGAGAAAATTGAGGAGTTCAAAGAAGAAGGATGTAAATTGTTCGAGTGAGGTGGAATTGTGAAGCAATTTGTTTATGCAGACAATGCAGCTACAACACAATTGGATATGGATGCTTTTGAGGAAATGAAGCCATACCTTTTAGGAGAGTATGGTAATGCTTCACAACCCTACTCATTTGCGAGAACGGCGAAAAAGGCACTGAAGACCTCAAGAGAAACGATTGCTCAATGCATCGGCGCTCAACCAGAAGAAATATTTTTCACCTCGGGTGGCACAGAGAGTGACAATTGGGCTATAAAAGGAACTGCATTTTCGGACATCGGCAAACACGCTTTCATAACTTCATCCATTGAACATCATGCGATTCTTCGTCCGTGCGCTGATATAGAAAGAATGGGATATCCCGTATCCTATCTCCCGGTTGATCATACTGGCACAGTGAATGTTGGGATTCTGTCAGAGCATATCAATTCTGACACCCGACTGGTTTCTATCATGACAGCAAATAACGAGATTGGCTCCATTCAGGATATTCCTGCTTTAGCTGCTATTGCACATTCCTATGGTTCCATATTTCATACAGACGCTGTTCAGGCAGTCGGGCATATTGAAATAGATGTGAATTTGCTTGGCGTAGATATGCTTTCCGCTTCTGCTCATAAATTTAATGGCCCAAAAGGAATCGGTTTCCTGTATGTCCGAAAAGGGACGCCGCTGATGCCATACGCAAGCGGAGGTGGCCAAGAACACCACATGAGAGCCGGAACGGAGAATGTTGCATCTATAGTTGGTATGGCCACTGCACTAAAAAAGAATGTGGCTGCAATAAAAAATACAACGTCACATTTGGCTTTGCTAGAAAATAGATTGCTTACAGGGTTGTCTAATGCAAATATACAATTCTCCCGAAACGGGAGCAAGGTGCATATTCCCGGAAATATAAGCCTCTCGTTCCCAGGCTATAGCGGCGAATCCCTTTTGCACCGATTAGATTTAATGGGAATCTGTGTTTCTACCGGCTCTGCTTGTAATAGCGAAGAAACTGAGGTGTCTCATGTGCTAAAGGCTATTGGGCTGGAACCAGAGCTGGCAAAGGGAACGATACGATTGTCGCTTGGAAGAAATAATTCTGAAAATGATGTCGATATTATTGTTGAATCACTTCAACGAATTTTGGGATAACTCTGTCTTCTGTCTATGGAGGACGCTCTTTAATGGAGATAACCGCGAAACAATCACGAAAACCGCACACCCAACATACCCGACTTATACTATCTGCGATTGAGCTTTAATCCACTGCGCACTTGTGCAGTGGAGGTAGATTGCTCTCGTTAACGGTGTTGTGCAGGAGCCAACTAAGTAGGGTTTTAATCCAACGGAAGAGTATCTACCGAATCTGCTCCTGCAGCGAGGAGGCACAATCAAGAGATAAGTCGGTTCCTTTTTGAGCGCGGCGAAAAAACTTCCCATACACGTGTTATCAAAGCAGCAGTGTGTGGCCATGATTTGTCGGGCCTATACCAATATCTACGAATTCGGCGGCATCAACACTTGGTCCTATGAAATCGAGTCGTAAACGCGGACATGACAGGCGTAAGCACGAGCACGCGCCTCAAAATCTGCATTGCCTATTCAAAGAATACGGGATCGGCTGAATCGCCGATCCCGTTGTTCATTTTCTGCCGCTTTGTTCTTACGACTCCTTCAGCCACCGCTCAAATTCTTTCAATGTGAGTGCCCCCTCGTCGCACTCGCTCCTTTTCTCTCTGGCCCGCTCGCTCCAGGCGGAGAACTCCTCCTGGGGCAGCTTTCCGGCCTTGATCCGGGCGAAGCGCTTTTTGTACTCCTTGCGGTAGGCCTTGAACACCAGATCATTGGACCGCTTCTGTTCCCAAGCCTGGGAAGCTCCCCGCTCCCGGCAGGTCTGCTGACCTTCGGCCACCGGGCGTTCACAGTACTCCGCGCTGACCCGGCCAGTCTGAGGGAAATAGCGGCCGCAGCTTTTGCACCGCCGGACGGTGATGCCCCGTTCCACGCAGCTGCGCAGGGAGTAGTCGACCATATCCAGGAGCTCCGAGGCGTACAAAACCGAGGCACAACGATCTGACTCCACCGGTTCAAAGCTCAGCGGGATTGGGCGGAAGGCAAACATGCCCGGGCGGATGGGTTCGCCATCCAGGTACTGCAGGAAGGCCTGCTTCTGGGGATCTCGCCCCGCCTTGTCCACGTCCAGCACCAGATCAAAGAAGCGTTGGATCTGCTCCTGATACCGTGGGAGCTGTTCCGGCAGCTGACGCAGTTCCACAAGCATCTGCCGGTCCTCCTCACTGCCCCAGTCCTGATTAAGTCCCATGCGGTTCATCCGCTCAAACCAACGCACGTACAGAAGGCGAAAATAGATGTGCCGGGCCGCCAGCTTTCCCAGCTCCATCATGGCTGCTGTTCCTGCCTCCCGGTCACCCTCGGTAATTCTGCGCTCCCAGCTGTCGCCAATCTTCTGGAACATCGGTGTAAGCTCCCCGCAGTCCAGTTCCAGGAACGACAGCAGACTCTCCAGAAAGGGAAGGACCTTCCTTGCGGAGGGTGCCCCCTGCACCCCATACGCATCGAACTCAAAAATCTCATGTCTCCCTGAAACGAACATTTTCCCGTACCACATAGCCGCCTCCGAAATCGACATATCGAAAATTTATTTTATAATAAGTCTTGACAGACGCCCGCTCCTGGGTTACGATAATGTTGCGGAACTGTCTAATCAAAAGTTACGGTAAGTCTATCACCGCAAGGGCAATTTGTCAATGGAAAGACAGCCGCAAAGTCACTGCACCTTGACAAGGGAATACCCATCACCAGAGACGATACTCTCCGGAGAAGTAATGCCAGGACGCTGCCATCGGAAAAGCAGTTGAGCAAACCCAGGGGAAGAAAACGCTGTGAAGGTCAGACAAGGCCGCAGGGCAGGAACGGGTATGGTGTATGGCAAGCAATCGATCTACAAAGGAGGACACACATGACAGTTTCGAACATCCGGAAAACCGCCGCAGCAGTCCGGCGGTCGGCTGTGTTTCGGAACACACAACATGAATCTGTGTTTCGTCCGACAGAGAGGCCTCCGAAACGCAGGAAATTTTCTCTGAATTTTTTCTCGGAGGGAACTAATTTTGATCGTATCCAACTATAAGCACTATGAGGAACTCCCCCTGTTCCTCAACGCAAAAACCGTGGCTAAGGTATTGGGCGTGTCCATCTCCACCGCCTACGAATTGTTCCACGAACCCGGCTTCCCCACGCTGCGCGTGGGCAGCCGAATGGTGATCCCCAAGGAAAAGTTCATCAAGTGGGTAGAGCTGCAGTCGGGAGGTGACGCCACATGAGCCGGCAGACCTGGACCAAGCGGGACCCCATCAAAAACTACTTCCCCCTCCCCAACGAGATCTACTCTCTGGGACTATCCCCCGGTGCGGTGGTAGTCTATGGCTACCTGATGCGCACGGAGGACCGTAAGACTTACCAGTGCCTGGCCAGCTACCGAACGATTGGGGAAGCGGTGGGAATGAGCGTCAACACGGTGCGCAAGTATGTGACCGAGCTGGAGGACCGGTGCCTGATCCGAACGGAGCGCACCACTGTTACCACCTGGGACGGCCGCACCCGCAACGGCTGTCTCCGCTACCACATCCTGCCCATCCAGATGTCCATCAACCAGTTTTATGAGGGGCAGCTCCAGGAAGCTGAGCGTGCAGTGGAACGGTGGAAGGCAGCTGAACGTCTGGATCAGCATACAAAGCAGGGAGGTATATGATCGTGTGGCACAAGCTCATGGACGCGCTCCTGGAATCGGACCCGCTTCTGGCCGCCAAACGTACAGCAGACATCAAGAGATACACCGTCCGGCGCTGGCAGAAAATCCACGGCACGCCCCTGGACGCACAGCAGGTCCAGCTCTATCTCTGCGACGTCCGGCACGGAGACCTCACCCAGGAACAGCGTTTGTTCGTGAAACAGTGCCAGGAGGAGATAGACGCATGTTACCGGTCGGCTCTTTTTCGACTTCTGGTATCGGGAGAGATAGTGCGGCTACACTTGGCCTCTGACATCGGAGAGGCCGCCGCTCTCCTCTCCCCTGCCGTCCCGGCCGCCTCTGAGCCGTGATCGCCTCGTGCGGCCGCCTGTACCCCTCCGTGTGCCCTTTTCTCCCACAGCAGGGGCCGGGATACCCCCGGCTCCTGTCCCCCAGTTTTCCGCCGGATTTGCGGAGATTTGGGCCGTTGGATTTGAGTACAAGGAAAAAGGGGCGGACACCTGTCCGGTGCCTCCCGCCCCGAAAACGCCGGACCCGCAGGGCGGGCCGGCGGTACCGGTCACAGCGTCGCTTTTGGCACTCTGGTACCCAATACCGGTGCGGCAGCCAGCCAAAACTCCAGAAAAATCAAGGGGTTCCGAAGGTACACCCTTGGTACCGGGGAGGTGAATCTATCCTATGTCCGAAAAACGCGTTAAGGCGGGAATCGCCCTGACCCCCAAGCACCTGAAACTGTGCGACGAGAACCTGACACGGGCCGGCGTCCGCTCCCGCAACAGTTTTGTGGAACGGGCCATTGAGTTCTATGTGAACTATCTGCTCACCCAGGAGCTGCCCCAGCTCCACAGGGACGGCTTTGACACAAACCGATTCGAGACCCTGTGCAAATCCCTGGGAACAGGCCAGTACAAGATGGCGGTAGAGCTGGCCACGGTGGCCCGTCTGCTGTCCACAATTCTGAACACCAACAGTGAGGAGCTGCGCTGGATTCGGGAGGACAGCGCCCAAGAGGTCAAGAACCTGGGCAGCGTGCCAACCTTCCAGAAGTGCTGGCAGCGCCAAATACAGGGCCGCCCCTTCACAGAGTAAAACCGCACACGAGCAAGCCGCCTCCCGCACCGGCGGGAGGCGGCTCGCATATCGGAATCAAGTTCAACGAAGTGAGGAATCCGCCTGCGGCAGGACAACCTCGTCTCCACTGGTTCCGCCCACATAAAACTCCGCCAAATTGTCCAGCCGCAGGCAGGCCAGACGGCGGTGGACCGCCTTCATGCTGCCGCAGCCGCAGTCGATGTCGAGGATTCCGTCTCCGTGCCAGATGGAGAAGTCCTCGTCAGGCCTGTCTGTGAGGAACACCGTAGGCGTGTGGCCAACGATGCAAATGGTGTCCGGATAGGGGCTTCTGCTGTCTGGCTCCACCCGGCCCCAGATACGGGTGTCGTGGTCCGCTCCCGGGCACCCATGCACCAAGTGGAATTTCTGCTCGCCCACTGTCAACTCCAAATGGTCCGGCAGGTCGGAGAGAAAGTGCAGGATCTCGTTGCGCTCTTGATGCGTCCGGTGGTAGAGCAGTTCCCGGTAGGTGGACGAGCCGCCATTCATCCGCCAGAGGTCCCGGGCACCAAACTCGTTATGGGTTCCTAGAGTACTCAGGCACATCTGCTCGTGGTTGCCCAGGAGCATGGTCATATTGGATTCCTCCATAATCCTCCGGAGGATGTCCACCCCCAGGGCGCCCCGATCGATAACGTCCCCCAGGATGTACAGATGGTCCTCGTCAGAAAAATGGATCAGATCCAGCATCCGCTCAAATTTATCCAGCTCGCCGTGTATATCCGACATACAGTAGATCACCATCTGCACCTCCTGCCTGAGAGAATGTAATGGCATCTTACCATAGTGTCCGCCTGGTTACAAGTGGTGATCGAGCGGCCCCGCCGGCTCCCGCCCCGGCAGATGATAACTTTCTGAAAACAGTTGCGGTTGGGGGTGGCTATTGGGAGGAAGTTCGGGTATTGTGTGTTGCTGACAAGGAGGCAGCACACATGCGAGACACACTGGAAAATCTATACTTTGGAAACATCACCCCCAACGATCAGACGATCAAATCGGGGACAGCCCTGAAGGAAGCCATGGAGCAGTCGGCGGAGTGCGAGGAAAAGCTCACCGCTCTGTTGGAAGGTAAGGAAAAAACTCTTCTTCTGCGGCTCCTCAACGCGGAGAACGAAGTCTGCAGTACCATGGCCCTGGAGAACTTCATCCTGGGATTTCGGCTTGGGATGCAACTGACCGTTGAGGGTCTGCTGGGCAGCGACGACGGCAGTCTGATCGAACCCAATAAGGAGGGATAGCCTATGGCAAAACGCAGGCCGTCCGGCGACGGCATGGTACGAAAGCGGGAGGACGGCCGCTGGGAGGGCCGCATCGTGGTGGGCCACAAGCAAAATGGCGAGCCCATCTTCCGGTATGTTCTGGCAAAAACGCAGAAGGAACTGCTGGATAAGCTTCACCGGGACCTGGAGGCCTTTCAGGACGTGGAGCTCACCGAGGACAGCCGCATGACTCTGGGAGAGTGGCTGGACCGGTGGATGGAGGACTACGGCACGGCCACCCTGCGGCCCAACACCCTGCGGAGTTATGAGCAGTTCATTCGGTGCTACATCAAGCCGTATCTGGGGAATAAGATCATCTCCCGGGTGACCCGCATGGACATCCAGATGCTGTACCGAAAGCTGAAACACGAGGGCCGCGTCCGCGAACACCCGGAACACGGCCATGAACTGTCGGACACCATGGTGCTCCGCATCCACGCCATGCTCCACCGCTGCCTGAAGGACGCGGAGGCCGCCCATGTGATCGCCCGGAACCCCACCGACGGGGCGGCAGTGCCCAAGGCCAGCTATAAGCCCAAGCAGATCCTCACCAAGGAGCAGATGGAGACCTTTCTGGCGGCGGTAGACCGCAGCGAGATCTGGCGGGACTTCTTCTATACGGAGCTGACCACCGGCCTGCGCCGGGGCGAGATCTGCGGCCTCATGTGGCAGGACTTCGACGAGAAGGCCGGGACGCTGAAGATCCTCCGTTCGGTGAACGTCCCCAGGGCCGGGGAACTGGAGATCGGCGAGACGAAGACCAGCCGGGGCCGGCGAACCATCCGCCTGCCGCCCAGCACCGTCCAGCGGCTGCGTGATCGGAAGAAGCACGCCGTCAGTCAGTGGATTTTCCCGGAACCTCTGGCTCCGGAGAAGCCGGTGCGCCCAAGTGCCGCCTACTACTGGATGAAGCGAATTTTGAGAGAGGCCGACCTGCCTGCGATCAGGTTCCATGATTTACGTCACACCTTTGCCACCCACGCCCTCACCAGCGGCGTGGATGCCAAGACCCTGTCCGGCATCCTGGGCCACACCAACGCCAGCTTCACCCTGGACACCTACACCCATGTGACGCCGGATATGCAGCAGGAGGCCAGCCACATCGTGGGCGGCTTTCTGGAAGATCTCCTGGGGAAAGACCTGAAACCGTGGCAGAAAAACAGGACGGAAGGAGGTGCCCTCCATGGCTAAGCGACGGAAAAAGGGGGAGGGCTCCGTCCGCCGGCGGAAAGACGGCCGCTGGGAGGGCCGGGTGGTCATCGGCTACGACGAGAAGGGCCTGCCAAGGACGAAGAATGTCCTGGCCAAGACGAAACGGGAGTGTCAGGAGAAACTGAAGCAGCTCCGGGAGACGGTGACCAGCCCCAGGACGGAGAAGGTCCGGCCGGAGATGCCCTTCGGGGAGTGGCTGGATTTCTGGTATCAGAACTATGTGAAGCCCCAGATCCGCCCCACCACCCAGGCCAACTACGAGACGAAAATTTATCAGCATATCATCCCGGAGCTGGGGAAGATCCCCCTGAACCAGCTGGCCCAGAAAGACCTCCAGCAGTTCTATGCCCGGATGAAGACGGGCGGACGGCTCATCCGCACAGAGCAGTTCGGCAAGGGGCTGTCTGACTCCATGGTGCGCGGCCTCCACGCCGCCTGCCGGTCCGCGCTGGACAAGGCGGTGCAGGAGGAACTGATCCGCACCAACCCGGCGGTGGGCTGCAAGCTGCCGCCCAAGCGTGGCCGTGAGATGCAGGTTCTGGGCCGGGAGGAGCTCCAGCGGTTCCTCGTCCAGGCCCAGGCAGAAGATTATTTTGAACTGTTTCTTCTGGACTTGTGCACTGGCCTGCGACGGGGCGAACTGCTGGCCCTCCAGTGGGACGACCTGGACTTCAAGACCGGGGCCCTGACGGTGAACAAGCAGGTCTACGAGGTAAAGGGACGGCTTCAGGTGAGCGTCCCAAAGACATGCGCCTCCATCCGCAAACTGGTTCTGCCGCCCGGCGTGGTGGAGGTGCTGCGGGCATACCGGGAAACCGTGGACTCCCGGTGGATGTTCCCCTCGCCGGTCAAAGAGGACATGCCCATGACGCCGGGTGCAGTGCGCCGGCGGCTCCAGATCATTCTGGAGCGGGCCGGGTGCAAGAAAATCAGATTTCATGATTTACGGCATACTTTTGCCACCTTGTCCTTGGAGAGCGGTATGGATGTGAAGACCCTCTCCGCCATACTTGGCCATGTGTCGGCCGCCACCACCCTGGACATCTACACCCACGTCACCGGGGACATGCAGACCGAGGCCGCAGCGAAGATCGACCGTGGGCTGGGCAACGAGGTGCGGGAGGAATCCGCTCAGGAAGATCAGGGCCTGGCCACTGACTTCCAGCCGGTGCTGGGTCGAAAGCGAAAGTCAGGCTCTGGGTGTATTACCCAGATCAACGACCACCTGTTCGAGGGCCGTTACTCCCCCACCTGGCCGGACGGCACAAAGCACTCCAAATGCATCTACGCCCACACTCGGGAGGAATGCGAGGCAAAGCTAAAGGTGCTGATCCAGCAGATGAATACGGAGCGGCAGGTCCTGCGGGACCAGGCACGGGGCGTCACCCCGCCGGATAAGTTGACCAAAACTCAGAAGAAGATCTAGACGTACATGAAGTTCCACCCCGACGTGACCAGCTACCGGGCTATCGCCCGGGGCGCCGGGGTGACCCGGCATACGGCGGCAAAGTGGTATGAGATGATGCGGGAGATGCTGGGGCGGGCAGCGTAAAAAGGCGGCTTTCCCTGCCCATCCTATCAAATTTTATAATGCATCATCAAAAGTATCATTCTGCCTTGCAGAGCACCTCCAAATATCGTATGATGGATAAGAGAAGTACCGGCAATTGCCATGGAGGTGCTGAAATTGAGTATCCAAGAGGCTCTCATCACGATGTTTACCGATGACCCCATCAACTGGCTCAAATGGGCGGTCGTGTTTGCGGTCCTGATCGGCGGCTATGCCGTCGCGGTGCCGCTCTACAAAAAGGTGTCCCACGGCATGAGTTGGGAACGGAAACGGGACATCGCAAAGAGCAGGGACCACATCATCAAAGCGTCTCTGGTGGACAAGCACCCCTCTGGCGAGGTATCCCGCTACAACTGGCGCGCCGTCTATCGATACACGGTCGCAGACGAAGAGCGGCAGTATGTTGCCCATTTCAAGCACCCGGCAACGCCGCCCCTGTACCTGTATCTCTATTATGTCGATGATCCTGACAAGCTGTTTTCCTGCGAGGAGTACCACTATGAAAACCACAAGGGGCTGCTCCTGTTTCCGGTCATCTTCCTGCCTTGGATCTTGGCTTGCATCGCCCTCGTTCTCCTGGGCGTAGACCTGTCGGGGTTTTGAAAGGCATATCAAGGCTTCCGAATGCTCAAAAGAGGTTGGTATCACATTGTGATACCAACCTCTTTTCTCAAGGTCACTTCTTACTTTTCCTCTCTCAACCCCGCCAGTTGGCCAGTGGATAGGAGCCGTTTTTCTCTCGGTATTCCTGTAGCAATTGTCGTTCCCTTTCTCCTGCGTTTTCGCAGGCTTCGTAAGCAAGTAGCAAAAGTCCGCAGTCCGAAATCTGCCAGACGGCCCGTCCGCCCGCATGGATATTTCCATTTCCCCGTCCATAGTCCATGTACTGTTTTAGCCTCTGCCGCAGGCCACGCTTTCCTTCCGCTTTTCCAATATACAGGATACTTTGGTCGGCACATCCCTCATATTTCTCCTGAAGCTTTTTCGCAGGATAGATTTTCGCCTTAGGGCGGTACTCCTGTTCCGAGAAACGGATTGGCATTCCCTCAGGAGCCAGTACCCAATAGACTCCTGGCACCTCCGGAACAGCACGACAGCCGTCACAACAGAGTTCTTGCAGTGTAACGGCGGGAGCCGCTGTAGGACAGAGCGCTTTGAGCCGACGAAACAGGCGCAAAAGGACTCCTTCTGCGATGCTTTGACTGATCAGGGAACCCTCGCAAAAATGGTCTCTGCGGAAATGCCATGCGATACAGGCCAATACACACAAATAGGGCTGCGTCTCCAGCCATCCCGGAGGGGCAATCGCGATATTCCGCTCCTCGAGGCCCCACTTTTGGATCACCTCGTGATAATTCTGGATCACCAATCCCGCCTGGTAGGTTCTGTCTACAAAATCATGTAAATCGCGAGAGAGTGTTTCCTGCCCGGGACTACGGGAATACACGGAATAACGGCGGCACCAAAGCTTCTTTTCCTCAGAAGTCTCGATTTGCTCCAGCAATTTGGTCGCCCAGTCTAAAAACAAATTTTCTGTCATAGACGCATCTCCCGATATTCAATTGTCGTTCATTCCAAAAGGAATCGTGAGCAATTTCTTTTTATATAGGCTCTCTGTCCGGATGACCTCATCATCTGTCACAGTTTTGGGCAATATCTGCAAAATGGAGAACTGGAAATCGTGGTAACGTTCGGGGTAGGCGCAAATCAGTTCTTTCATCAGCTTATTATTGCCGTGCAGGGAATCCACATAGCAAGCCCACCGCCCCAGCAGTCCATCTTTTCCATAAGCCGATCCCACATACTGTTTTCCCGTCTCTCGGTCAACGATGAGATAAATGGCGTTGACAGAGGACAGCGCAGTGTGCCACGCTTCATATACGGTTGGATTTTCAACGATTTCCTTCAGCTCATCATATGTAAGGATCAGATTTTCAAAGCCGGAAAAGACTTTCTTTTCATCTGCCTGAATCGCCACAACAGGCTTTTCGGTCGTCCACTTCTGATGCCACATGCGCGCAGACTTCCCCCAATCGATAATCAGTCTGCCCTCATATTCTTTCAGCAAATCGAGGGGTTCGAGATGAAAATATGCGTTCTTGCCCTGGAATTCTCTGGCCTCAATTTCCGGGACCCCCTTCGGGATCATATCGGGCGTATCCGGAACAGCAGCACCTACTTTATAGCAGGAATCCAGCTTACAAAGAGTCCCCTGGTCGCTTATAAAGGTCACCCAATAATCGTACCCTTTGCTGAATCCAGATTTCTGATGACAGGTATATTCATATACCACATTTGCTTTATAACACTCTCGAAATCCACGATCTGTCAGGGCATGACGAATCAATTTGACTTTTGAGGGATCCAGTCCTACTTTTCTTAACACGTCCGAGAAATAAAAAATCGCCATTTTATATCTTCCTCCGCATATAAACTGCCAGAGTCGAACTTATCACCCAGGGTGATATCGTCATGAGCTCACTCCCCTATCCGAAAACAGCTCTTTCACTCCTGTTGCCGGGCAATGAAGTCCGAGATGGCTGCCAGTGCCTGGGCTTGCTGTTCCTCCGCCGAGATAGCGGCGGGCAGGTCCCCTTTTTGCGGCCCGTAGTTACCGAACTGGGCGTGATTGCCGCCCTCAATTTCCACCACATTCTCTTTGTAGTCGATCTTGTCCTCCACACTCTGGTTCAGGGAGCCATAGACGGTGAGGGTGTCGGCGGGCGGATAGTCGCCGTAGAGGTAGGCTCCCAGCAAAATAAGGCCGTCTACCTCGTCCGGGTGCTCGGAAGCGAACTGGGAGGCCATGGCCCCGCCCATGGAGTGACCGGCGATGTACCAGTGCCGAATGTCCGGAAACTGGGCCATCACATCTTCCGCTGCGTTCACGTCGAAAATAGCCAGGTGGAAGGGCATCTCCACCAGAATGCAGGTGAGGCCGGTCTGCCGGAGCTGGTTCAACAGGGGCAGATAGGCGGCGGCCTCCACCTTGGCCCCGGGGTAGAAGATGATCGCGGTGTCCGTGGGATAGGACGGGGAGAGGATGGTCAGATCATCCCGAACCTCCAGATGATCTCCGCTTGCCAGTACCTCCAGAGCCACGTCCTCCGCCCGGTAGTAGTCGGACACATACCAGAAAAAGCCGCCCGCCAGCAGAACCAGAACCGCCAGCAAAATGCTGACGGCGATCTTCCACTTTTTGCGGCGGGGTTTTGTCTCTGCCGTCATTGCACCGCACCCTCCCGCTGCCGGATCACTGCCGCAATGGTCTCCGCCGCAATATGAGAGCCCAACTCACTGGGGTGGACGCCGTCGGCGGCGTAGAGATTCTGGGTGTCGGACAACTCATAAAACCGTTGGCCCACGTCGGCGATCAAGGCGTCATTTTCCTGTGCCGCCCTGTGGTAGGCCTCGGACAGCCTTTGGGCCATTTCGTCGTAGTCCCAGCCCTTGTCCGTCAGCTTGGCTCCGCCCCTCTGATAGGCCCAGGTAGCAAACAAAATGGGGACCGTCCCGTTTGCCCGGATCTGCCGGCAGAGCTGCTCCGCGCTGGAAAAGAAACTCTTGGGGGCGGTGATGGGGCCGTGGCTCATCTCCTGGAGCACCACATAGTCCCACTTCTCCTTTTGGAGCGCCGCCTGGGTCTGACTGCCCAGCTTGGTGCTGGGGTTCAGCTGTTCCGACAGCCGTGCCCCGCCCCGGGTGTGGTGGACCACCTCCGCCCCGGTCAGGTCGGCCAGCATCTGGGGCATATGATTGGTGAAGGTAAAGCTGTTGCCCAGCATGAGGATCCGCATGGCACTGCTCCTTACTCGTTTTTTTCACTGTTTTCCACTGCCATTATACACGGCTCCGCTGAGAGGAACAAGGCCGGGAAGCGCGATGGGCCTATCAGATTTTGCAACGCAAGATTCAAAGATAAAGCGTAGCCGCGTAGGGCGGCTACGAATGGGTGGTCATAACCCCATATTTCAAAAATTGTGCAGTTTACCTTTGCCATTTTCCAGAACAAATCGTGGCGGAGATGGACAAGGAACTATGTCTACAACGAAAATTCAAAACAAATCTGAAAAAGCGCTTTAACCACATTTAACGTCTTGTTTGGACAGAATACCAAATAAATTGTTGCTCAAAAAGTTATAAAAACCGCCTCAAAGCTAATATTTTGAGGCGGTTTTTGGTCCGAGTGGGGAGACTCGAACTCCCGGCATCTTGCGCCGAAAAAATGCGTGCTGATTCAGGGCTGTCCGGAGATCCAGAAAAAGCTGGAGGACAAGGGAATTGAAGTGCTGAGGGACAGGAAATCTCCTATAAGGGAACTGGCGGGCCGACCTGCCTGACTTGTCCTGTGTGCAGAAAGTAGAGCGCGGTGAGCGTATGAAAAACCATGACATTGACTTTGATCAGCTGGGCGTGCGCATCCAAGAACTGCTCTATCGCTATGTAGCGGTTCCAAGTATAACTAATACACAGGCGGAGCGCGGCGTGGAGGATTTTTTCCGGGCGTACATCCAGGAGATTCCCTACTTTGCCCAGCATCCGGATCACTGGGGGCTGTATCCCATCCAGGGGGACGGCCTGGGGCGCAGCGTATGCTGGGCTATGGTCCGGGGGAGCGGAGACAAAACCATCGTGCTGGTCCACCATTACGACGTGGTGGACATTGAGGATTACAAGACATTGAAGTCCTGGGCCTATGCGCCGGAACCACTACGGGAGGCGCTGATGCAGCATAAGGATATGCTGCCGGAGGAGGCCCGGCAAGATCTGGAGTCGGGAAAGTTCCTGTTCTGCCGGGGCGGTTGCGATATGGAGGGCGGAGGGTCCATTCAGTACGCACTGCTGGAGGCATACAGCCGCCTGCCGGATTTCCAGGGCAATGTCATTGTGCTCGGGGTTCCCGATGAAGAAAATCTGTCGGCCGGTATGCGGGGAGCGGATCGTCTGCTGGCAGAGTTGCAGGACCGGTATGGCCTGCGCTACCTGATGATGATCAATTCCGAGCCCCACCAGCGGAAGGATTTTTCCCGGGGCGTGTTTTCAGGAGGAACCGTGGGTAAGATGATGCCGTTTATATATGTGCGCGGCTTCCTTTCCCACGCCGGCAAGGTGTTTGAAGGGCTCAACCCGGCCTCTGTCCTGGCAGAAATTGTGACCCGGACAGAAGTTAATATGGAGTTTTCGGACACGGTCCAGGGGGAAGCGGCGCCGCCTCCCATGTGGCTGTATATGAAGGACAGCAAAGACCGCTATGATGTTTCCATGCCGCTGACGGCGCAGGAATGTTTCAGTGTTCTGACGCTAAAACAGACACCCGGGGAGCTGATGGAGCGTGTTAAGAGGATCTGTGAAGAGAGCTTTGCGGCGGTGATTGACCGGCTGAATGCAAGCTATGCTGAATTCCGGAAACGAACCGGGCGGCCTGTGGAACGGCTGCCCTGGAAGGAAAAGGTGGTGACGTTCGGCGAGCTGTACCAGGAGGCCTGTGCCAGCGGCGGAGAAGCGTTTGCCGCTGCGTTTGCCGCGGAACAGAAGCAGCTGCGACAAGAACTGGAACAGGGCAGGATCTATATGATCGAGGCAAATTTCCGCCTGATCGACCGGATTTATGACTATATTGAGGACATATCACCCCGCATTGTGTATGGTCTGATGCCGCCCTATTATCCCAATGTATTAAATTGTTATTTTGCGGATATGGCTCCGGAAGCGCAGGATATGAGCGGGAAACTCAATTGCTATACCAAAGAGCGCTATGGTCAGGAGTACGACCGGGAATATTTCTACACCGGAATCTGTGATTTGAGCTATATCAACATTGAAGATCCGGAGGAGCAGCGGAAACGGATTTCCCAGAGTATGCCTCTGTTCGGATGGTATTATGACATTCCCTTTGAAGAGATCAAGAAGATTTCCATGGCAGGCATCAACATCGGCCCCTGGGGAAAAGATTTTCATAAGCTGACCGAGCGTGTTCTGATGGAGAACCTGTATGACAGAACGCCCCATATTTTAGACCATGCAATCACGATACTGCTGGGGTGAGACAGGAAACGTTTCGAAAATACCAACCTTCTTTCTGGCGGGAGCCGGAGGTTTTGATCAGGGGGGCCTCTGGCTCCCACCGTTTCTGTATTTGTACCTCAGTTGCTGGCAGAGGGCGCCCGGTTTAGAAAAACGGCACCCCGTCGGACCAACCGGTGAGGCTGGACCAACGGGGTGCCGTTGTGTGTTGTTGTTTTTGTCCAATCATGCCATCGTGCAAAGTACCGGGGGAAAGGTAGCAGAGCTGCCCACTGGGTTACTCTGCCTTGCGCTTGCGGATTTCTTCGATCATGGCAGGCAGAACCTTCATCACGTCGCCTACGATGCCCACATCGGCCACATCAAAGATGGGGGCGTCCTCGTCCTTGTTGATGGCCACCACATAGCCGGAACCGGTCATGCCGGACACGTGCTGGGTGGCGCCGGACACGCCGCAGGCGATGTACAGGGCGGGGGAGACAATCTTGCCGGACTGGCCTACCTGGTGGGCACGGGACACCCAGCCCTCCTCGATGGCAGGACGGGTGGCGCCCACCACGCCGCCCAGCAGCTGGGCCAGCTCCTCCACCAGGGCGAAGTTCTCCTGGCTGCCCATACCACGGCCGCCGGTGACGATGACCTTGGCCTCCTCCAGGTTCACGGACTCGGAGATCTCCTTCACCGCTTCCACTACCTTGGTCTTGATGGCATCGGCGGGCACCTCCACCGCCTCAGCGGTGACAGGGGCGGCTTCGCCGGCCTCAGGCTTGGAGAAGGCGCCGGAGCGGACGGTGGCCACTACAGGCAGGGTGTCCACCACCACGTCGTTGAGCACCGTGCCACCGTAGAGGGGAACGGTCCATACGGGGGTGCCGTTGTCGATCTTCAGCGCGGTGGCGTCCTGCACACTGCCCAGGCCCTTCCGGGCGTCCAGCCGGGCGGTGAGCTCCCGGCCCAGGGGGGTGTTGCCGGCCAGCACCGCGGCGGGCGCATACTTGTTGACCATGGCCTCCAGCGCGCAGACCATGGCGTCGCTGCAGCCGTCGCTGAAGGCAGCACCCTCTACCGAGAGTACGCCGTCACACAGCGGAGCAGCCTTTTCTGCGGCGGCGGCATTGTCCGTGCCCACCGCCAAAGCCAGCACCTTACCGCCGGTGAGACCGGCCAGGGTGCGGGCGGGAGTCAGAGCCTCCAGGCTCACATTTACCACTTTGCCTTCCTTTTGCTCCAGGAAGACCAGAATATCTTTGCAATTGCCCCAATCCATGTCTGTCTCTCCTTTACAGCAGCTTGGCGGCGGCCATCATATCCACAGCCTTGATGGCGGATTCCGCAGCAGTTTCCTCGTTGATTTTCACACCGGCCTGGCGCTTGGCGGGCTCAAAGACCTTGACCACGTGGGCGGTGGGCTTGCCGGGCTCCACAGAGTCCAGATCGGCGGCGGAGAGCACGGGGATGGCCATCTTCCGGGCGGCCATCTTGCTCTTGATGGTGGGGTAACGGGGGTCATAGGCGGGCTTGTTCACCGTGACCACGCAGGGGAGCGCGGACTCTACCTTGCGGTAGCCCTCCTCAGTCTCCTGCTTGGCGCAGATGCCGGCGTCCGTCTGCTCGATGTCCACCAGGTCCACAATCACGCCGGTGCCCATGGCCTCAGCCAGCTGGGGCCCCAGCTGACCGCTGGCCCGGTCGGTGGCCTCGCGGCCGCAGAAAATCAGGTCAAAGGGCTTGCCGGCGTCCGCCTCCAGCTTCCGGATGGCGGCGGCCAGGATCTTGCTGCGGCCCAGGGTGTCCGCGCCCTCAAAAGTGGGGTCGCTGATGACATAGCCCTGGTTGGCGCCCACGGCCAGGCAGGTCTTCACCGCGTCCCGGGCTTTCTCTGGGCCCACGGTGATGGCGGTGATGTTGCCACCCACGGCTTCTTTGAGGCGGGTGGCCATCTCCAGCGCATAGGTATCAAAGGCGTTGACCACTGGGGTAACGCCGTCCAGATTCACTTCCTCGGTGCCGGGCTTCAGATGGATTTCCACCGAGTCATCGGGCACCTGCTTCAGGCAAACCAGAATCTCCATATCACTCGAGCTCCTTCAATTAGAATTTTCCAATGGTGTTGTTGGCAACCACAATGCGCTGCACCTCGTTGGTGCCCTCAAAGATCTGGAAGATCTTAGCGTCGCGGAGCAGCTTTTCCACCGGGTACTCCCGGCTGTAACCGTAACCGCCGAACATCTGGATGGCCTCGGATGCCACCTCCATGGCGATGTCGGAAGCATAGCACTTAGCGATGGCGGACTCCTTGGAGCAGGGCAGGCCCTGATCCATCAGAGTCAGGGTGTGGGCCACCATCTGACGGGCGGTCTCAATCTTGATGGCCATGTCAGCCACCTTGAACTGGAGGGCCTGGTTCTTCAGAATGGGCTTGCCGAACTGGACACGCTCCTTGCCATAGGCAATGGCCTCTTCCATGGCCCGCTGGGCGATGCCGGTGGCGATGCAGCCCATCCAGGCACGGGCCTGGTCCAGAGTCTTCATGGCGATGGTGAAGCCCTGCCCCTCAGCGCCCAGCAGATCGGAGGCAGGGATACGGCAGTCGTCCAGCACCACGTCGCAGGTGTTGGAGGTGCGGATACCCATCTTGTCCTCCTCGTGGCCGGTGGAGAGACCGGGGGTGCCGGCCTCGATGAAGAACATGGACATGCCCTTCACGCCGGCGGACTTGTCGGTCATGGCGGTGACGCAGTAGAAGGAGGCCACGCCGCCGTTGGTGATGAAGCACTTGCGGCCGTTGAGGATGTAGCTGTCCCCGTCCTTCACGGCGGTGGTCTTGCCGGCGCTGGCGTCGGAGCCGGCACCGGGCTCGGTGAGGCAGAAGGCACCGAAGCCGCCGTCCATGATGAGCTGGCAGGCGTGCTTCTTCTGGGCCTCGTTGCCGGCGATGAGCACCGGCTTCATGCCCAGGCCGCTGGCGGAGATGGTGGTAGCAAAGCCGGCGTCGGCCTTGGCCATCTCCTCAAACAGGGCGGCCACATCCACCCGGCTCAGACCGGGGCCGCCGTACTCCTCGGGGACCTCCAGTGTCTGCAGCTGCATCTCGATAGCCTGGTCGTAGATCTCCTTGGGCCACTCGCCGCTGCGGTCAAACTCCTTGCAGGGCTCCTTGACCTCGTTTTCACAAAAATCCTTCACATCGCCCAGCAGATCCTGGGCAGCCTCTGAAATCAAATAGGACATGAGTTTTTCCTCCGCTCGATTTTCTGTCTTTTCCAGTATGTTTACAGGGTGTAGCAGACCTTGCCGGGATTCAGGATCATGTTGGGGTCAAAGGTGTGCTTGATGCCCTCCATCAGGCGCATGTTCACCGGGCCCACCATCTCGGCCAGATACTCCATCTTGCCCCGGCCGATGCCGTGCTCGCCGGAGATGAGGCCGCCCAGCTCAGTGGCCTTGCCGTAGGCCCGCTTCATGAAGGCGGCCACCTGGCGCTTGAACTCCTCCGGGTCCATGTCGTTGGAGCAGTTGTAGATGTGCAGGTTGCCGTCGCCGGCGTGGCCGAAGCTCTTGACCTCGAAGTCGTAGTCCTTGGCGATCTCGTTGATGAAGTTCACATAGTGGGCGATCTCGTTGACGGGCACCACCACGTCGCTCTCGTCCAGCAGCTTGGTGTTGGCCTCAATGGCCTCCAGGAAGGTGGAACGGGCGGCCCAGGCGTCCTTCTTCAGCTGGGGAGTGTCGGCTACCAGGATGTCCAGAGCGCCGGCCTCCAGCAGGACCTCGGAGGCCTGCTCGATCATCTCGTCCAGCTGCTCCTCGCTGTCCCCGTCGAAGGTGATGAGCAGGTAGGCGTTCACGTCGCTGCCCTCAAAGGTCTGGGGGAAGGTGCTCTTGCCCAGGTAGGACTCGCTGAGGCGGACGATCTCCCGCTCCATGAACTCCAGGGCCTGGGGGTGCAGGTTGGCCCGCATCATTTTGGGCACGGTGGCGATGCAGTCCTCCAGGTTCTCATAGAGGGCCACCAGGCTGATGACAGCCTTGGGGGCGGGAATCAGCTTCAGAGTCAGCTCGGTGATGATGCCCAGAGTGCCCTCAGAGCCGATCATCAGATTGAGCAGGGAGTAGCCGGAGCTGGTCTTGGATACGCTGGCGCCCATGTTTACGATCTCACCGGTGGGCAGGACCACGGTCATGGCCCGCACATAGTCCCGGGTGGTGCCGTACTTGACCGCCCGCATACCGCCGGCGTTGGTGGACACGTTGCCGCCCAGGGTGGCGAACTTCTCGCCGGGATCGGGGGGATAGAGGAAGCCCTTCTTGGCTGCGTCCTCGGCCAGATCGTTGAGGAGCACGCCGGCCTGGACCCGGACCACCATGTTGTCGGTGTCGTAGGAGAGAATCTTGTTCATCTTGGCGATGGACAGCACCACACCGCCGCAGACCGGGACAGCGCCGCCGGTCAGGCCGGTGCCGGCGCCCCGGGGGGTGACCGGTACATGGTGCTCGTTGCACAGCTTCATCACTGCGGCCACCTCTTCGGTGGAGACAGCCTCCACCACCACCTCGGGCATGGCCTTGCCGTAGATGGGCATCTCGTCGTGGGAGAAGTCGTCGTTGATGTCCCCGTCCACGCTGACCCGGCCGGGCACCGCAGCCTGCAACGCCTGGATCAGTTCGGGGGTCACTTTTTCATACTGACTCATAGCGGATTCCTCTTTTCTTTCCTTCTCATTAAGTAATTTATTCTGCTTTCTTTACAATCACCGACACGCCGTCGGGGATTACCGTGATGGGGCTGTCCGCCCAGCCCAGCAGCCGGTCGGCCAGGTCGATGGCCGCCGAAAGATCGGGGGCCCAGTGCATGTGCATGGCCTCCACCATCTCCCGGGGGGCCTGGGTGACCATGATCACCGGGTGCTTTAAGAGAATACGGCAGAGAATCTGAGCTTCCCACTGGTCGGGAATGGTGCGGTCGCTGGGGGTGGCCAGGAAGGAGGCCATGATTTTTTCCTCGTCGGGTTCCTGAGCGAAGGTGTCGTAGAACGACTGGCCGCCGTGTCCGTCGCTGCAGGCGGAGACCATAATGATCACACCCCCGGGGGCGCAGGTGGCCTCGGCAGCGGTCATTCCCTTCACCGATTGGTAGATGTTCTGGTCCAGGGGATAGCCGCCGTTGGTGGAGATGACAATGGGGGCGGGGACAGCTGAGACACCGGAGAGCTGTTCTACAAAAGCGCAGCCAGCCCGGTGGGCCTCATTGAAGTGGCCGGCGAAAGCGGCAATCACTTCTTTTTTCTCGTCAATGACTACATTGCAGATGAAAGCCAGCTTAGCCTGCTGGGCGGCGTAGATCATATCCCGGTGAATGGGGTTGCCGTCCAGGATGCCGGTGCGGGCAAAGAGGCTGTCAATGAAAGCGGAGCAGTGGTTGGCCAGTACGGTGGTCCGGCTGGCGACTCCGGGGAGCACACTCTTGCGCCCGCCGGAGAAACCGGCAAAGAAGTGGGGCTCAATGAAGCCCTCAGCCACCAGCAGGTCCGCCTGGGCGGCCAGCTTGTTGATGAGCAGCTTGCCGCCGGAGGGCAGGGTGCCCAGAGATACCATGTCCTCATCCTTGCCGCTGAGATGGACGGCAAAGTGCAGGCCGGACCGGAGGAAAAGCTCCTCGCCGTATTTGTCCAGCATCTCTTCCCAGGTGGTGGGGCGGTGGAAGCCGGTGGCCACCAGCACGGTGATCTTTGCAGAAGGGGAACCGGCCCGGATCTCATCTACCAACTGGGGCAAAATAACCTTGCTGGGGACCGGGCGGGTGTGATCGCTGCTGATAATGACAACCTGATGCTTGCCTTTGGCCAATTCCCGGAGCGGGGGCGTGCCGATGGGGTTCTCCAGAGCCTGCCGCACCAGCTGATCCTGGTCGGCCTGAGGCCGATAGCTCTGTGCGCCGGAGCGGAGAACCGCCGCCAGGCGCTGGTCCGGGATCTGAGCCTCAACCCGGCCCCGTCCGTAAGGAAGGGAAATCGTCTGCATAGATGATAACCTCCTGTTTCAGTGGTTGACCTATTCCTTAAATTGGTTCTACCATATAAAATAAAAAGCGCGCAACAATACAAGGAATTTTTAGAACATTTATATATTATTCCTGAGACTTCTAGATGTCAAGGCGATAATTGGACAATATTACGAAAAAGTTTGCAATTATCGGCTTTTTTAAAAACATGTTGGTCCTACCAGTTAGAATGAGTTGGTCGCACCTTTACAGTGACCTTCTCCTTGTGCTATACTATTTACATGTACATCATGCCAAGGAGGAAGATTTCCATGGCGGAACAGCCCAAATCCTATGAAAAAGTGCTCACCTATCTGGAGGATTCCTTGCGCCGCGGACAGCTGTCCCTGGGGGATCCCTTGCCTCCGGAGCGGGAGCTGGCCGAGCAGTTGGGCATCAGCCGCAACTCGGTGCGGGAGGCAGTTCGGCTGCTGGAGCATATGGGATTTATCGTCAGCAACCAAGGGGCCGGCAATTTTATCTGCTGCAACATCCAGCGCAATCTGCAGGACTCCTTTGACCTGCTGATGCTCCTGCAGCAGATCGACTACCGGAGGCTGGGGGAGCTGCGGGCGGGCCTGGAGCTGCAGGCCGCCCTGTTGGCCCTGGGGCGCATCACCGACGAGCAGGTCCGGGAGCTGTCCGGAATGGTGGAGGAGATGGCGTCCTGTTCCTCCAAGCGGGCCGCCCAACTGGATAAGCAGCTCCATGATACCATTGCCGCCATCTCAGGCAACGAGCTGATTATCCAGATTCACCGGGCCCTCTCCACCACTATCGACCGCTTCATCACCGATATGCGCCGGCATATCCTGCGCAACTTCCAGACCGGCAACCAGCTGCAGTACGCCCACGAACAGATTGTGGACGCTCTGGCCCGCCGGGATAAGGCCCAGCTGATTCTGGCCATCAACCACCACTTCAATGTGATCAGCGCCAATATGGAACAGAACCTGTGACAAGATGTTTATCATGCAGAAAAAGACGCTCCCTGCCCTTTCCTCCGCCCGGTAGTAGTCGGACACATACCAGAAAAAGCCGCCCGCCAGCAGAACCAGGACCGCCAGCAAAATGCCGCCGGCTAACTTCCACTTTTTACGGCGGGGTTTCGTCTCTGTCGTCATTGCATCCTCTCCTCCCGATGCCGGATCACTGCCGCAATGGTCTCCGCCGCGATGTGAGAGCCCAGCTCACTGGGGTGGACGCCGTCGGCGGCATAGAGGGCCTGGGGATCGGAGCACTCGTAAAACCTCCGGCCCACATCGGCGATCAGGGCGTCATTTTCCTGTGCCGCCCTGTGGTAGGCCTCGGACAGCTTTTGAGCCATCTCGTCGTAGTCCCAGCCCTTGTTCATCAGCTTGGCTCCGCCCCTCTGATAGGCCCAGGTAGCAAACAAAATGGGGACCGCTCCGTTTGCCCGGATCTGCCGGCAAAGCTGCTCTACACTGGAAAAGAAGCTCTTGGGGGCGGTGATGGGGCCATGGCTCATCTCCTGGAGCACCACATAGTCCCACTTCTCTTTTTGGAGCGCCGCCTGGGTCTGACTGCCCAGCCTGGTACTGGGGTTCAGCTGTTCCGACAGCCGCGCCCCGCCCCGGGTGTGGTGGACCACCTCCGCTCCGGTCAGGTTGGCCAGCATCTGGGGCATATTATTGGTGAAGATAAAACTGTTGCCCAGCATGAGAATGCGCATGGCACTGCTCCTTACTCGTTTATTTCACTGTTTTCCACTGCCATTATACACGGCCTCACCGAGAGGGACAAGGCCGGGAAAGTGCAGCCAAGCCTATCAGATTTTGCGACGCAAGATTCAAAGATAAGGTTGCGGCCGCGTGAACTGATCGTGAATAGGTGGTCATGCCCCCATATTTCAAAAATTGTGCAGTTTGTCTTTGCCTCTTTTCAGAACGAATCGTGGCGGAGACGGACAAGAAACTATATTTACAACGAAAATCCAAAACAAATCCGCGAAAGTGAGTTGACCACATTTGAGGCCTTATTTATGCAGAACGCCAAACAAATTATTGTCGAAAAAGTTACAAAAACCGCCTCAAAACATCAGTTTTGAGGCGGTTTTTGGTCCGAGTGGGGAGACTCGAACTCCCGGCATCTTGCTCCCAAAGCAAGCGCGCTACCAACTGCGCTACACCCGGATATGGAATTTTCCAACTGTGGTCAAATATGGGGTCAACGCCGGTTTTTGACCAGTTCCCGGCGAGGGGCAAAACTCCGTCCGCCTTAGCGTCCCAGAGCTTTCCGGGATTTTGAGAAAGTGTGGCTCGAACTCCGGCCTCACGCTCCCAAATCACGTGCGCTACCAACTGCGCTACACCCGGATATTCAATTTTTTTGCATGATACCATGCGGAGAAGGAAAAAGCAAGTTTTTTGTGTCTGTGGGCGGCGCTGTGGTCAAGCCCGATTTTGCGGGAGTTTTTCAACCGGGGAATTTCCGCCGCAAGCTACTGTCCCAAAGGTTTCCGGGATCTCGCTCTCAAGGGAATGGATAGGTCATCTATCCTCCCAAATCACGTGTGTTTCCAACAGAACTGCACCCGTCCGTAGACTTTTCAACCAACGTGGACGTACAAGTCCAAAGCAGACTTGCTTGAATAGTATAGTATATTTTGAAAAAGATTGCAAGAGGTCCGTGGGATATGTTAAGATATTTTCGCAACAAAACAGAGAGGTGACACAGCATGCGCATGAGAAAGAAGCCGAATCTGGGACCGCGGATGGAGCGCTGCGCCCAGTTTTTAATTGAGGACCCGAAACAGCTGCGCGGACAGTGGCGCAGTTTGAAGCCGGAGGCCGGGCAGCTCTGGCTGGAGCTGGGCTGCGGCAAGGGCCGCTTTACCGCCGAGACGGCGGAGCAGAACCCGGACGTCCTCTACATCGCGGTGGAGCGGGTCCCGGACGCCATGATCGTGGCCATGGAGCGGTGCGCCGCCAAAGGATTGAGCAACGTCTTTTTCGTGGACGGGGACGCCGCCCTGCTCCGGGAGTTTTTTGCCCCCGGCGAGGTGGACCGCCTGTTCATCAACTTCTGCGACCCCTGGCCCTCCAACCGCCACGCCCGGCGGCGTCTGACCCACCAGAACTTCCTGGTGCTCTACCGGGGAATCCTGAAAGACGGGGGACAGATCCATTTTAAAACGGACAACCGCGATCTGTTCGAGTACTCCCTGTTCCAATTCCCCAAGGCGGGGTACACCATCTCCGAAGTCACCCGGAACCTGCACGAACACGGCATTCAGGGCGTGATGACCGACTATGAGGCAAAATTCCATGAGCTGGGCACCCCCATCAACCGCTGTGTAGGCACTAAAGAGCATCTGGAGACCGAGCCGGAATTTCAGCCCATCCCCGGCCCCGACTTCCGCCGTGCTCCGGATAGCGAAGCCTCAGAAGATGCCGCCCCGCAATCGTAATCTAAAACTGGATAGAAAACAGCGCCGCCTGAGCATCCGCAGGCGCTTTTTGTGATGTCCGTACAATTTGGGCAGTTCACATTTCAGGCGGCGCTGTCATTTCCTCAAAAAATCAGGCCAGAAGCAGGCGGTCACTCTCCACTTCCTCGCCGGAGGCCGCGGTAAACCGGGCCAACAGTTCAGGCACCGTCAGCTTCTTTTTGTCCTCGCCCCGGATGTCCAGAATGACCCGGCCGGCGTCCAGCATGATGAGCCGATTGCCGTGGGCGATGGCGTCCTTCATATTGTGGGTGACCATCAGGGTGGTGAGCTTGTGCTCCTCCACAATCTGGTCGGACAGCTCCAGCACCTTGGCCGCCGTCTTGGGGTCCAGTGCGGCGGTGTGCTCGTCCAGCAGGAGGACCTTGGGCTTCTTCAGGGATGCCATGAGCAAGGTCAGGGCCTGCCGCTGTCCGCCGGAGAGCAGTCCCACCTTGGCGGTGAGCCGGTCCTCCAGCCCAAGTCCCAGGGGGCGGAGCAGCTCTTTGAACTGCTCTCGCTCGCTTTTCTTGATGCCCCAGCGGAGGGTGCGTTTCTCCCCCCGGCGGGCGGCCAGAGCCAGATTTTCCTCAATGGTCATATTGCCCGCCGTCCCCACCATGGGGTCCTGGAACACCCGGCCCAAGTAGACAGCCCGCCGGTGCTCGGACAGCTCGGTGACATCCACGCCGTCAATGCGGATGGTGCCTGCGTCCACCGGCCACACGCCGGAGATGGCGTTGAGCATGGTGGACTTACCCGCCCCGTTTCCGCCGATGACGGTGACGAAGTCCCCCTCCTCCAGGGTGAGAGACAGGTGATTCAGCGCGGCCTTCTCATTGACGGTGCCGGGGTTGAAGGTCTTACAGACCTGATGCAGTTCAAGCATGGTTGCTCCTCCTGTTCCAAGCGGGATCTCTGGGCTGCACGCCGGCGGATACGCTCCGGCGGCGGTTTTTCACGGCCCAATTTGCCTTCCAGTAGGGAATGGCCAGGAAGATGGCCACCACCAGGGCGGAGATCAGCTTCATGTCGTTGGTGTTCAGACCCATGCGGATAACCAGGGCGATGACGATGTAGTAGACGATGGCGCCCACCACCACGCCGGTGAGCTGTCCGCCGAAGGACCGGACGCGGGAGAACAGCACCTGGCCGATGATGACGGCGGCCAGCCCGATGACAATGGCGCCCCGGCCCATGTTCACGTCAGAGGCGCTCTGGTACTGGGCAAAGAGGCCGCCAGACAGTCCCACCAGGGCGTTGGACAGGATCAGGGCCACCATCTTGGTTCCGTTGGTGTTGATCCCCTGAGCCCGGGCCATGTTGGGGTTGCTGCCGGTGGCCCGGACGGCACTGCCCAGCTCGGTGCCGAAGAACCAGCACAACACCGCCACAATGCCCACACAGAACAGCAGGGCGATGGGGCAAGTCTGCTCGGGGTAGCGGATGCTGGCCATCAGAGGGAATTGGTCCACGCTGACGGATACGTTGGAGCGGTTGCCCATGATCCGCAGGTTGATGGAGTAGAGGGCCAGCTGGGTCAAAATTCCGGCCAGAATGCCCGGGATACCCATTTTTGTATGCAGGATTCCGGTGATAGCTCCGGTGACGCCGCCGGCAATCAGGGCTCCCACCAGGGCGATGGGGGCGGGGATGCCGCTGACGATCATGACCGCGGCCACCGCGCCCCCGGTGCACAGGGAGCCGTCTACCGTCAGGTCCGGAAAGTCCAGGATTTTATAGGTGATGTACACCCCCAGCGCCATCAGGCCCCAGATCAGGCCCTTTGCAGCTGCGTCCGGCATCTGGGCCAGGAGCGCGGTGAAAAAGTTCATGGATGGTTCCTCCCGTTACAAAATCTGAAAGCGTGTGCTTACTTTACGTACTGCTGCATGGACTCTGGGATGGTGATGCCCAGCTCGTCGGCCACGCTCTGGTTGATGGTAATGTCCATATCCTCCACAGACATGACGCCGATGGGCATGGAGGCGGGGTCGGCCCCGTTGACCAGGATCTCATAGGCCATCTCGCCGGCCAGGTAGCCCATGGTGTAGTAACTGATGGAGATGGAGAGCAGGGCCCCGTCGTTCTCGTCGGCGGTGAAACAAGAGACCACAGGTACCTTCTGATTCAGAGCCACATTCTTCACCAGCTCCATGTTGGCGGCCATCAGGTTATCGGTGGGGACATAGATCACATCAGCCTGAGTGCAGGCCTCGGTGACCACCGAGGAGATGTCGTTGGAGTCGTTGGCGGTATAGGACTCGGCGGTGAGCCCGGCGGCCTCAAAGGCGGCGGCGGCGCTCTCCGCCTGAATGCGGGAGTTCTCCTCCCCGGTGGAGTAGAGAATAGCCACAGTCTTGGCTTCCGGCAGCAGCTGCTGGATCAGTTCCACATGGTTATTGGCGTCGGACAGGTCCGAATACCCGGTGACGTTGCTGCCAGGATTTTCCGCAGAGTCCACAATGCCGGTGGACACATAGTCGGTGACCGAGGTGCCTACCACAGGGATCTCGGTGGTGGCCTCTTTGGCACATTGAACGGCGGTGGTGGCATTGGCCATAATTAGATCCACATTATCCGTAACGAATTTGGACACGATGGAGGTACAGTTGGCCTGCTCGCCTCCCGCATTCTGATAGTCAAACTTTACATTTTCCTCCCCCAGCAGTTCGGTGAGGGCGTCCTCAAAGCCCTGGGTGGCCTCGTCCAGTGAGACGTGCTGCATCTGCTGGCAGATACCGATGTTGTACACCCCGTCGGAGCCGGAAGAGGCGGCGGCGGAGCCGGAGCTGCTCTCAGAGCCGCTGGAGGCGGCGGAACTGGAGTTGGCGGTCCCGCCCATGCAGGCGGTGAGAGACAGGCTCATAGTCAGGGCGAGGCCCGCGGCAAGAAGCTTTTTCATGTTTCATTTCTCCTTTGTGAACCAGTTTTGGGGAGATCCCCGTTCCAGATCGGGTCCGCTCCGCCGGAGGCGGTCTGGAAGGCAGGTCCACAGCGGTCGGAGGCACCGGGACCTGCATATACAAAAACGGCTCCGCTGTCTGAAACAACGGAGCCGTTTTGGTATCCTGCGAATATCCCAAATGCCTCGATCAGGCTGGCTGCAATTGTTCCAGACGTCTGCTCTGCATAAAGAAGAAGCCAAAAAAGACATCAAAAAACAGGCCCGCAAAAAAGCGCGCCATGCAGCTAAAGAAAAATCGAGAGGAGACCAGCATATTCCCATTCTGACCCACACGGCAGATGTTCATTGCGGTCCCCTCCTTCCACCGGATATTCCGGTTTTTCTTTGGATGTATTCAATATAGTCCTGAAGTTTCTGAAATGCAACCCGGAATTTTCGCTAAAAACAAGCTATCTTAGCTGAGAATTTTCTTCCTTTTTTACAACCCCCCGCTATTTCTTCCGGCGGTAGGTCACATAGCGGTAGATGATCCCATCCTGCTCCAGGGGGGCGCTCTCCTCGGCCTGCTCCCACTCCGGGTCCTGGTCCAGGTCCGGGAAATGGCAGTCCGCCGGAAACGCCCGGTCTATTTTCGTCACATAGGCGGTGTCGCACCAGGGCAGCAGCTGCCGGTACACCGAGGCCCCGCCGATGACGAAGGAATCCTCGGGGGCAGCCGCCCGCAGGGTCTCCACATCAGAAAACACCTCCGCCCCCTCCGGGGCAAAGTCCGGGCTCCGGGAGAGAATCAGATTCCGGCGGCCCTTCAGAGGCCGTTCCCCCGGAAAGGTGGCCAGGGTCTTACGCCCTAAAATCACCGGATGCCCGGTGGTCAGGGACTTGAAGCGCTTCAGGTCCTCCGACAGGTAGACCAGCTGGTCCCCATCTTTCCCAATAGCCCAGTTTTGATCCACTGCTACGATTACATTCATCAGTTTTGTCCCTTCATATCATAAGAATTGTTCCATTTGCCCCGCCCCTGCGGGGCGGGGTCTGGATACAGCAATCAGACCGCCACCGGGATCTTTCCCTCCAGCTCATGGGCCTGGTACCCCTCCAGCTTCACGCTGTCCCGGGTGAAGGCGTAGAAGTCGGTGACCGACGGGTCCAGGGTGAACTTGGGGGCCTCATAGGGGGTTCGGGCGATGATCTCCTCTACCACCGGCACATGCCGGTCGTAGATATGGGCGTCTGCAATCACGTGAACCAGCTCCCCCGCCTCCAATCCAGACACCTGAGCCATCATGTGCAGGAGCGCCGCGTACTGCATCACGTTCCAGCCGTTGGCGGTAAGCATGTCCTGAGAGCGCTGGTTCAGGATGCCGTTGAGGGTGTTTCCGCTCACGTTGAAGGTCATGGAGTAGGCGCAGGGGTACAGGGCCATCTCGCTCAAATCGTGGTGGTTATAGAGATTGGTGAGGATGCGCCGGGAGCCCGGGTCGTGCTTCAAATCCCACAGAACCTTGTCCACCTGGTCCATGTCCCCCTGAGGGTAGTGGTGCTTCACCCCCAGCTGATAGCCGTAGGCCTTGCCGATGGAGCCGTTCTCATCCGCCCAGGCGTCCCACACGTGGCTGTTCAGGTCATGGATATTGTTGGACTTCTTCTGCCAGATCCAGAGGAGCTCGTCCACCGCCGACTTGAGGTACTGTCTGCGGACGGTGATGATGGGAAACTCCTTCTTCAGGTCATAGCGGTTGACCACCCCAAAGAGCTTGATGGTGTGGGCGGGCGTCCCGTCCTCCCACTTGGGGCGCACCGGGCGGTCGGTGTCCCACACGCCCTTGGACAAAATATCTTTACAGTTCTGAATGAATACCTGATCGGCGTAACTCATTGCACTGCTCTCCTTTCGGCGGTATCTTCTGTAGCGTTCGCCGCATGTTCAGCAGACCTTATTATACACGAACCGGCGGCGGGGAACAAGCATTGTTTCCCGCCGCCCGGCCGGTCAGACTCCTTTGTATTTTCGCCGGGTGGCCATCCCGCCCCGGATGTGCCGCTGGGCCTT
>UMHQ01074765.1_pt1 | contig 43507 bp, 37 predicted proteins | sample 1965531 | NCBI WGS metagenome assembly UMHQ01 (sample SAMEA4836098, study PRJEB28245) | human gut metagenome | biome: gut microbiome; material: fecal sample | place: Denmark | collected 2008 | reverse complement strand
ATCATAGAAGATCTGTATTTACAGAGATTTTTTCACAGGCTCGTAAATTCTGCTTTTGTCCGCAAAATTTACAATACATTGCTCCATCTGGCAGCTCTTTTTGGCAACGAATACATTTCATGAATTTGCAGCACCTTTCCAATTATCTTAGTACATCATAAAACCGCAATTAAAAATCGGCCGATAGGGAAACCGGTAGCTCTGCCCCCAGGGAAAAGGATTCTGAAAAAAAGGCTCCTCTAGCTCTAAAATGGAAATACCGCTGGAAATATTTTCATGAAGCAAATCTTTAGCCGCAATATGATACTGCCCATCGCGCAGCTCCCAATCTTCCTCTACCAGCCGCCCATCCTTCACACGGTAAGAATATTGATAAACCTCCGGCTCAGAAACATCGTGATAATAATCTTGGATACGCTGTTGAAAAACGACGGCTTCTTCCATGATTTCCTCTGATGTGCCATCGAAGTCACATTGTATTTCTACATGCCCAACATATTCCCCATATGGCTCTTCCGGCGCATCTCCCATATAAATGCGGCCGCTACCGGTTAGGGTTCCCTGCTGCCATGTCCCCTCTATCCAGAAATAGGATGCCGTATCGGTCCAGCTATCTACTAAAGCAATTCGAACCCCTTGCCCATCAGGAATACCGTCCTTCAGTGGACCATAGTAAAAGCGCGTAGTTCCATCAGAGGCCAAAGCAATCGTTGAACAGATTGCGGAAAGGGGTAAAATCGTTGTCCCCCTTGTCACTGTCTACGCCGTCATTGATGGCGATATACCGAATATCGCGCTCGGCAAAGAAACTCTCGGTATAGTAGCCCACTTTCAGATAGTCCCGGCCCATGCGGGACATATCCTTGACAATGACTGTTCTGACCTTTCCTGCCTCGGCCAACCGGATCATCTCATTCCAGCCCGGACGGTCAAACGTCACCCCGGAAACGCCGTCGTCGATGAAAAATGTAGGATTGGGGAAACCGCTGTCGGTTGCGTACTTCAAAAGGATTTTCTTTTGAGACGAGATTTGTCAAGGATATATTTTGTTTATCAGAATGCTATGAATCGCGTGAAAAATAAAACGAGTCTCTTTCATTGTAAAAAGCACTTAGAACGCTCCGGTTCTAAGTGCTTTTTCCTGTTATGTCCCTCAAAGCCGCATCTTGCCTCTCTTTTGCCGACTCTAAATCTTCAAAATCTCCCAAATCGGTCAATTTAACTACTGAAGCGTCAACCTTGGCATCCGGGTTTTCCTGCTGGCCCCGGATGGTGGCGGGGATTTCACCGTCCAGTTGCCCGCGTATACTCTCAGCCCGCAGCAGACAGACCTCTTCCAACGTATCCACCGCCAGCTGGTGGTCTTCATAGGAACAAAAGGCGGTGGGATCTTTTTGAACATAAGGAGCAATCTGCTTTGCCGTTTGTCGGAGGGTGACTGCAAACCGACCGCTTTCAAAGTATTCCGAAAGGAGCTTGTCGAAATAGGCGTGATAGCGGGCAAAGTACTCGTCGTGCTTCATCAGGTTGTGGTAAAGCGGCCGGTTCAGCATAACCTCACCTTCCGCCGGGGTGTTGATGGGATAGTTAATAAGAATGTTGGGATCTTTGATAGGGTCGGTCATCCCCAGGGCATAGGTGCCGAAGGCCAGGTTATAATCCCAGGGCAGGATGCTGAGGATTCCGTTTTCCTCATACAAAAAGTAATTGTGCCCGGTATGGCCCAGATAGCTGTCCCAGTTCATCACAAAAACCTGCACGGTGAAATACCGGAGCACCTCGTCCACGTTGACGGCGGTTTCCAGTTTTTCACCGGTGGACAGGGTTTTCAGCGCTTCAATCACCCGTTTCTGATCGGCTTGCGATACCTTGAATTTGGCGTTTTCAAAGATGCCGGGATAGCTGTCCGGGTCGTCGTCAATATATCGCAGCGCCACATCGGCGTTTTCTGCGTTCAGGGAATGGTAATCCGGCTTATAGAGCTTCCCGTAATCATTCCCGAAATTCCGTCTGGCAAAGGCTTCCTCCGGCTCCTCTACCGCCAGAAACAGCCCCCAGTCCTCCCCGTTGACCGTCACCCAGGCATAGCTGCAAAGGGGCGCAGGCACCCCCATGAACGCCATCATATCGTAGACCATGTAGGTTTTCAGGTAGCTGTTGTCCTGAAAGGAAGCGTCCAGGGAAAATTTGTCCAGCCCATAATAATTCCCGCCGTCCAGGAACTGGTCGAATTCCAGCTTGAGGCTGTAGCGGGAAAGCCCGTATTCCTCCGTCAGCCGCAGGGAATTGTTGCCCTTTGCCCGCAGCCCGATATTATGAAACGCTTCTCCGTCGATTTCGACGGTGCAGGCCACGTATTCTTCTTGTTCGGCGTCCTCAATAAAAGCGCCCCAGTCCGCAATTTGGATATCAATGGTGTGCACCCGGCTGTTGTCAAACAGCCGGGTCACATATCCCGGGTTGGCGCTGGCTTTGGGAATCCCCAGCTGTTCGCCGAACATCAGCAGCAGAGTGAGGAGAACTGCCAAAACCGCCGCACCGATGCAAATCCAGTCGATATACTTATGCTTTACCATCGCCTTATCCCATATAGTCGCCGTTGTAAGAGACCAGCACCACCCGGGACACGCCCGGCATAGCCTCCAGCTCATTGACAAAGGCGCTGCTGTCCTCTTTCAGGCGGACTTCGTAATTCAGTTCCACACAGCCGTTGTCCACGCTCTTGCTCTTGAGATTCAGCCGCCTGACCTGGGACTTCACAAAAATCCGTGCCTGTTCCTCAATCCCGCTGTTTTCACAGTGCACCACCAGGATATAGGGTGAGTCTGCCGTTTTCTTTTTGGAAAAGGCATAGAGCACCACCCCAATGAAGATGCTGCCGAATACCGCCAGCGGAATCAGGCCGGCGGCCAGCACAATACCCACCGCAATGGCCCAGAACAGGAAAGCGATATCCATCGGTTCCTTGATAGCGGTGCGGAACCGGACAATGGACAGAGCGCCCACCATGCCCAGAGACAGCACGATGTTGCTCACCACCGTCATAATCAGCAGGGTGGTAATAAGCGACAGAGCAATCAGTGTTACACCGAAGCTGGCCGAATACATCACGCCGCTGTAGCTTTTCTTATAGATAAAAAAGATAAACAATCCCAGCAGAAAAGCCAATACAATGGCGATCGCCATGTCCAGTATGGAGATGCTGGCGATATTCTCCAGAAAGCTGGATTTGAAAATATCCTGAAAGGTCATAAGGCCCTTCCTCCTCAGATAATTTTAATCGAACCGCCGGCATAGGGCGTATTTGGAGCAGGCCGTCGCCTGCCTTCCGGGTACCTGCACCGCCATGCGGACAAGCTCCGGCAAAAACGCATCGTATTTGACTTCCAATACCGTGCCAGGCTCCATTGTGCGCATGTAGAAAATCGCCGGATTCAGAAAGTCCACATTTCCAATCCCGGTGCGGATATCCCGATCTAACGTGATACGCACATTGCCGGGCGCATAGAGAAAAGCCTCTCGGTCGTAATGGACGATGGCCTTCGGCCGCAAACCTTTCCCTTTGATTTTGCTGTAAAGCTCGATGAAAAGCGGTTCATCCGAATCCAGCAGGAATTCGGAGCTGCCCGAAAGCAGCTCCTTTACCTGTTCCTGCGTCATCCGGGCGCTGCGCTTGCCGCACAGGCCGTTTATTTTATACTTCTTTTCCAACCGGAGAAAAGAGGTGTCCGTCCCGTAATACCGCAGGCGGAACTTCTCCCGTCGGTTGACCCCGTCGATTTTCTCCCGCAGGGCGCTGTCATAGGGTGTGTCAAAGTACAGGCTGGTGACCCGGTATGTACCGTCCGGCCCGGCGTTTTTGTCGTGGGGAAACAGCTTTTTGAGCCTTTGGGAAAGCACCAGATCTTCCCGCAGGTTGATCCGGTGCTTCAGCTCATGCCGCAAGGGAAACTCGCTCTCCGGCTTAATCGTCATAACCGGAATCCCCGTCGTCCCAATCATCGTCGGCTTCCCGGTCGTAATCGCTGCCGCCGTCGTCGTAATTGGTATCGCCGTAATTGGTATTGCCGTGATCATCATAGTTGGTATCGTTGTAATCAGTGACACCGTCATTATTCGGGCCATAGTCCGTATCATTGTAGTCAGTAACACCGTCGTTGTTCGAACCGTAGTCGGTATCGTTGTAGTCGGTGACGCCGTCGTTGTTGGGGCCATAGTCGGTATCGTTGTAGTCGGTGACACCGTCGTTGTTGGGACCGTAGTCGGTATCGTTGTAGTCGGTCACGCCGTCGTTGTTGGGGCCGTAGTCGGTGTCGTTGTAGTCGGTGACGCCGTCGCTGCTCGGGCCATAGTCTGTGTCGTTATAGTCGGTGACGCCATCGTTATTGGGGCCGTAGTCGGTATCGTTGTAATTGGTGGAACCGCTGCCAGTGGCCGGGGTTCCGCTTTGCGTGCCGGCAGTCTTATGTTCCGCCTTGACAACCTTGCCGGTGACCGCGTGGATGTCATACTCGTACTCGTTCCCGTTCGCCATGAACTCCAGCTCAAAAATCGGGGTTCCGTCATCGTGGTCGAATTCCTTATCGTCAAATACCGCGTCCGCTGCATTGACATTCGCCTGGGCAAGCGCAATTTCCTGCGCCTTTTCCAGCGTGATGTAGGGGGACGGCTTGTCGTCTTTGGCATAGGCGGGATCATAGTCGTCGTCGTCAATGGTCACGATGCCGGAGGAAAGCTCCAATCCCCTGACCGCTTCCTGCGTGCTGGCGCTCATATCAGCCAGAAAATCGTCGCTGGGAAGTACCGAGCCCGGCTCCAGCTGCAGGACGATGTTCTTTTTGTTGCCGTCGATGTCATCCACAAAGTAACCTGCCTCATTGATCTCAACGATCAGATCCCGCAGGACAGTCTCGCAGTCTTTTCCGATATAATCCGGATAGGCCTCCACAATGCCCTTGCCGTCATCGTTCCGGCCGGTCAGGGCGGTGACTTTGCCATCCCGGTTGTACTCGATCTGGATTTCCGGATTGACGCTCAAGGTGAGAACACCGGTTTCCTTCAGCGCCGTTCCCTCCTGTGCCGGCGCTCCGCATCCGGCCAGAAGGACTGCAGCCGCTACAGCCAGGGAAGAGACCGCCGCTAATAATTTTCTTCTCGATTTCATGTTGATTGCTCCTTTCGGTTTCCGTTTGTTTGTGGCTTTTGTTTTGCCTTACACCTATAGATTACGGGAGCAGGCTTTCAAAACCGGGGTAAGCCGGAAAAATTTTTTGAAAAATTCAGTCGTCATCGTCCGAATCGTTGTCATCATCCGAATCATCGTCGTCATAGCCGCTGTCGCCGTCGTCATCGTCATCGTTTCCCGGGTCATAATCGGTATCGCCGTCCGTATAATCCGTGACCCCATCGCTGCCGGGGCCATAGTCTGTATCCGCGGGCGGCGTACTGGTGGAAGGCGGCGTATAGTCGGTGACGCCATCGCTATTTGGGCCGTAATCGGTATCATCATAATCGGTGGCGTTGGAAGACGTCGGAGGCACAACCACGGGGTGAGACGGCTCAGACGAGGAAGGAGAGGTCTGCTCCGGCTGAGAAGTGCTCGGCCGAGAGGGAGTCGAAGATGAACTGTTTTCCGGGTTTTCCTGACCCTGCCCGTCTTGATGGTTCATAATTTCGATTGTGACAGTAATCCGCCCGTCCAAATGCTCTGTTACTTTGGTGCGCAGCTCCGTCCCATACTCTTGGAACAGGGCTTCGTCCGGGGAATCGATGGAGAAGGAAACCCGGCCGCCTTCCGACAGGAAGCCCATTTCAATGGCCCGGTCGATCAGCTCGTCGGCAACCGTTATCTTGTCTTTCCCCTTGCCGTCATAGCCCTCCAGCAGCGTTTCCCCGTCTTCATTCGCCCCTGTCAGCCCTACAACCGTGCCCTGCCGGTTCAGATCCATCTGCACCTCCGGGTTGATGGTCAGATATATGGACGAATAGGGCTGTAGATAATTCTGGTAATAGCCGATGCCAAAGAACAGAAGGAAACAGGCTGCAATCGCCGCGATGCCGCTGCTGATCCACCGGACGGTATGCCGCTGTCTTTCCGGCGTCTCCTTCATCAGCACCGGGTCATACACCGTCTGCCCGGTTTCGTATCGCAGATTGGCCGCTTTTAGAAAGCGCCCGTCTTCATCCAGAAGGACCGCATAGCCGGGGTGGCATTCCATAACCAAATAACTCATCGCACTGCCACTCCTTTCATCACCTGTTTCAAATGCCCGCGTATGATTTCGTACCCGTTTGTGTAAATAAGAAGCAGGGCCACCATGTATTTGCGGTGCCGCTCCAGTGTCTTGCGCTCCCCGCCGCTCCCCATTGCCAGCTGCCCGATGGGCAGGCGTTTCATCTTTAAAAGGTCCTCCAACAGCTCCGGGTTTTCCTTTGCGTATTCCAATGCTTTCCGGCAGGCGTCCAAAGTCCGCTGCTGCTTAGGGCAGTTGTCCGCCACATCGCTGAGACTGACGCCGAATTCCTTCATCTGCCGCGTCAGCTCCTCGATCTCTGCACGGGTCGCGTCCCGCAACGCCGTTTCTTCGTGGGGATCCCTGTCGTCCGCCAGCGTCTCTCCCAGAGTTGCGTCTTCTTCTCCTATCGGCGCGTCCAGCGATATGACGCGGCTGTGACGCTGCTCCCTGCGGCTGTAATCAACCAGACGGCTTCGGATCAGCATGGCCGCATATTTCAGGAAGGAGCCCCTTGTGCGGGAATACCCGCCGATTGCCTCGTGAAAGGCCATCATGGCGATACTCAGCTCATCGTCCTGCCCCTCTATGGGAGGACGCTTTAAGAACTTTGCCGTTTCCGCTTTGATAAAGGGCAGGTATGCGCGGATCAGGTCATCCGCCGCCCGGACATTTTCTTTGGCCGCATAGACCTGTTCTACGATTTTATGTGCATCGTTCATGCAGCAGATCCCCTCCTGTATATAGAATACGTCTCCGTTTTCAAAAAAACGGGGTCGAAATAAAAAAGTATGTATAAAACCCAATCACGTAATGATACCGCTATCAGCGTTAAGGCGCGACCATAAACGGGTTAAATCTGTGTAAAATCAATGTAAATCGAACAACGGAAGCAGGCGGCGCTTCCTCATTCCCGCACATTTTCGCTTTCATGCTTTCGAGCCGGTTTATTCCATAATTTTTACGCAGGCTTAACCCGTTCATGATAGATGTCAAACACGAGTCACGATATAATTATACTGAATTGCTGCATCTAATTGAGGAGGCATTTTTATGGGGCGTTTTCCAGTATTGCAGCGGATATCGCTGCGAAGGCTGGCCGCTGAAGAATGAAAGGACGCCCCTATCCAGACCGATAGCCGGTATGCTGTGTGCGCTGTTCCGGCGGCACAGGAAATCTTTCTTGAAAAATTAGGGTGATTTTATGAAATCAATTATTATATACGGAAGCAGGTACGGAAGCGCCCGCCGGTATGCGCAGGAGCTGTCAAAGCAAACGGGTATCCCCGATGTCAGCTATCAGGAAGCGCCGCTGCTTTCCGAATTGGAAACGGTTGTGTATATCGGCGCGCTGTATGCCGGAGGCGTTCTGGGATTGACAAAGACGCTGCGAAGGCAGTCATTCGAGAAGCATCAAAGGCTGATCATCGTCACGGTCGGGCTGGCTGACCCGGATATACCGCAAAATAGGGAGAATATCCGAAACGCCCTTCAAAAGCAGATTCACGCCCAGCTATATGGCAGAGCAGCGATTTTTCATCTGCGGGGCGCCATCGATTATCAGGCGCTATCTCTGGGACACCGAACCATGATGGCGCTGCTGCACCGATCTCTGCAAAAGAAACCAGCGGAAGAATGGAGCGAAGAAGACAAGGCGTTAATGGAAACCTACGGCAAGCAGGCGGATTTTGTCGATTTCGCATCCCTGCGGCCGATTATCAATGAGATGCAGAGGAAAAGCAGGTAAGAAAAATCGTTTGAATGCATAGCTTAGCCAGTTTGACTTTCTCTGCTGCGAGGGATTCCATGTAGGTACCACGCGCATTATTTTACGCTCTCTTATCAATCGGGCGCTTTCATGTGTACCGGGAAAGGAAATGTGTTTATGGCTGAAAAGCGAATAATCCGCTTTGAAAAATGGATACTCAAGGTTATAATATCTTATGCAGTGTTTATCGGGATCGGTTGGCTGCTCGGGCGGATCCCTGCTGAAAAAATTGGTCTTTCCGAGGATATGTTTTTCGATCTGCGGATGTTTTTATGCTGTTTGGCCCCATCTATCTCACTCTGATTGTAAAAATTGTTTTGACAATTCTGGCCGTAATAAAGCATAAAGAAAAAGACACAGCCGAACAAAACAGGGGCGTTCTGCTTGCCTTCACTGCCATATTGATGCTTGCAAATCTGTCCAATGCCCAAACCATGGCTGATTTGAGCAGCGGGCTCATCGAAAGCAGATCTATCGCCAGCTACACGATAGACCGGGAGCCGCTTCGCGCGGCTCAAAAAGTATCATTCGCCCTTCCGCGCGAGGCAATATATTGTTCCCACCGCGTGCATACATCCTTCAGGGGTTTGTCCAGATAGGAACATGCTTTATCCTGAATCCAATCAGGGATCCCGTAAGCCGCCTCGGCAATGCTGCCGGTGATGGCGGCCAGGGTATCGCTGTCGCCGCCCAGGGAGATGGCATTGCGGATCGCGTCCTCAAAATCCCTGCTTTCCAGGAATGCGATGATGGCCTGGGGCACCGTCTCCTGGCAGGTCACGTTGAAACAATAGCCAGGACGGATCGCATCCAGGGACCGGGACAGGTCGTAGCCGTATTCCCGTTCGACGTGGGCCTTGATGTGCTGCTTGCACGCAGCCAGATCCCCATGGGCGGGCCTTTCCTGAGCGCCGCGGCCATCCTCGAAATACCACCGGCAAAGGATGATCGCATCCGCGGCCGCCAATGCCCCCTTGATCCCCTCCGGGTGGTTATGGGTCACTTCGGCGGACGCCCGCGCAAGGGCGCGGCCCTTGCGCAACCACCTGTCCAACCCCTCCCCGGAACCGCAAGCGATCCCCCAGGCGCAGGGGGAGACCCGCATGGCCGCGCCGTTGCCAAAGCTGTAATACGGCGCCCGGCTCTCGGAAAACAGCCATGCGCCAAACCGGCCTCCGTATCCTGCACCCGGGTATAACCACCCATACTTTTTCATGGCGTCAATGAAGGCATCCCGCTGGCCGCCTTCCATGACGGCTTGTGCCACGGCGCAGGTCATGACGGTATCGTCCGTAAAAAAGCAAGCCTCCCGGAACAGCGGAAAATCCTTGGTTTTGATATTATGCCATTCGTAAACGGAGCCCACAATGTCGCCCACAATTGCCCCCATCATCTGCAGCCACCTCGTTTCTTCTTATCGTTTCTGATTTCATCCAGGCAAGCTGTAGGAACGGCTCCGCACGCACGGAAAGCGGCAACCGTCTCACTCATCATGCGGAAGTTCAGCGCCGTGCCTTCTCCGTCCGGCACATAGTCTACGGCCCGGTCTGCGTCAATGCCAAACCGTCCTGCGGTCTCCACGGCATCGATATTTGCGCCGAGGAAGATGAATTCCCAGCCATATTTCTCTTTCTGCCGCCGGATCATCTCCTTGACCTGCATGGAGGAATAGCGGCGGCTGGCGTTTTCCGCCCCATCCGTGATGATGACGAACAGCACCCTTTCCGCCCGGTAATCCTCGGCCGTGTTCTTCTGCGCGGTATGGATCTTATCGATGGTCTTGCCGATGGCGTCCAGCAAGGCCGTGGACCCGCCCACAAAGTATTCTCGTTGGGTGAGGGGCCGGACGGCCCGGATATCGATGCGGTCATGGAGCAGCTGGTATTGGTTGTCAAACAGCACCGTGGTGATCACGCAATCGCCCTCCACCGTTCGCTGCTGCGCCAGCATGGCATTATAGCCGCCGATGGTGTCCTTCTCCAGCCCCTGCATGGAGCCGCTTTTATCCAGGATGTATACCAGTTCCGTCAAGTTCTTTTTCATTTTTCTAAGCCCTCCTGCTTTTTGTAGCTATAGGATACAGCACAAGAGCTTCCTTCTGGTCGCTTGAAAAGCGACATCATCACCCAGCGCCCAGAAGGGGCTGGTCATATTGAAACAGGATCTCGTTGATCGCAAAAATATCGTATTGGCCGTTGACGATGAAAAACTCCACGATCACGTCAAACTTCTGGCTGTGGGACAGGGCGTATCCCGCTTTTTTGAGCAGGCCCTCGGTTTCCTCCAAGGACAGCTCCAAGGCGATGGCCAACGCCAGGATCGTCCGCTTGCCGGGCATATAGCCCTTGCCGGTGCGGATCTTGGAGAATAGCTTTCGGTCGATATTGGCCCGCTTATAGACCTCCGCATCGGTCTTGCCCTTGGCGTCGATGAGCCGCAGCAGGGCGGCGTTGAAGGGCTCGTCCAGCTGATCCATCAGGGCGTCCAACCGGCGGGCGGCCTTTTTCGCCTGGGGTTTGGAAGGCGGCGGCGCCATCGGGGCGGGCGACAGCTCCCATTCCATATTTTGCAGCGTCTGGCTATAGGAAAGGCGCGCTTCCACATAGGTTTCGTCTATGTAGCTTTCCACGGCGCCCAGTAGGGCTTCGCTGACCATGAAGGAACCCCGGTCAAAGACCACCAGGAATATATCCATATCATGGTCGGCGAGGAAGTCCTTGATGGCGGCGGTGGCCACCCGGAGCGCCGCATCTTTTGGATAGCCGTAGGTGCCGCTGGAGAGCAGCGGGAAGGCAATGCTTTTGCACCGCTTTTTTAGCGCCAGCTTGAGGGATGCCATGTAAGCGGAGCGGAGTAGGCGTTCGTTCTGCCCGGCAGGCCCTTGGCGGTATATGGGGCCGGCGGCATGGATGATAAACTTCGCCGGGAGATCGTAGCCGGGGGTGATGGCCGCCTCGCCCGTTTTTATGGGCGCAAGCTTGTTGCAGGCCCTTTGCAGCTTATCCGGCCCGGCAGCTTGGAAAATGGCGCCGCAGACCCCGCCGCCCATTACCAGGCCAGGATTGGCGGCATTGACGATGGCGTCTACCTGCATGTGGGTGATGTCCTGCCGGACGATGGTAAAGGGCATGGATTCCTCTCCTTTTCATAAATTGCAAATGCTTTACGCCACCTTCCGGGGGCGGATATATCTCCGCCAAAGGTGACGCAGGCGAACGCGCCGCAATGCGCCATCCTCCCCTTCCGAACGGGGCGGGCAAAGCCTTCTGCGGAGTAACTGCGCGACCACCCCAGTATCAACAACATAACGTGCGCGGGTCGAGAAGTCAAGGGCAGGGAGCCTGAAATGACGCCAAAAAGATGGACGGTAGTTAGGCGGCAAAACTGCATTGGATTCTGTATTGGACAGCTCATGGTGATAGGATTTAAGGTAAGCGACCAACGCCTTTTGCAGCACGCAGAAGGCGGCTTTTTATGCCCAAACTTCAGCATGCGCTGGGCGGTACGCGGCGGTAGGCGGTTTGTGTGATACTCTCACACTGGCCGAAATACGATAAAATCGTATTTCGGCCTTGATAAAACGAGCGGCTTTGGTTAAAATAAGATTATATTGTATATTGGCCAAAGGAGGGTTGCTGATGGGCTATATCAAAAGAGATATGGAAAGTAAGATTTTATCCCTTTCTCAGGAATATGCCTGTATCCTGATCACCGGCCCGCGCCAGGTGGGAAAGACGACGGTGCTCCGCCGGCTGATGTCGCCTAAGCGAAATTATGTGACGCTGGATGATATGGAGGAGCGCAAGCTGGCCAAGACAGATCCCGCCCTCTTTCTGCAGATGCACGATCTGCCGGTGTTCATTGACGAGGTGCAGTATGCGCCCGAGCTCTTCTCCTATATTAAAATTGCCATTGATAACGGCGCTGCCCCCGGATCTTTCTGGCTGACCGGTTCTCAGGCGTTTCGGATGATGGAGCTTGCGCAGGAGTCCTTGGCGGGACGGACCGCCCTTCTGCATATGCCCGGCCTGTCCCAGCATGAGATTTACGGCTCCGGCACCAGCGCACCCTTCTCGGTGGAGCTGGAGGCCTTGAAGGCGCGGAAAGCCACCGGTGCGCCGGCCGATTTGGCGGGAATCTATCAGCGGATCTGGAAGGGCTCGCTTCCCGGATATGTCAGCGGAAAATTTACCGACCGCAATGTGTTTTACTCCAGCTATCTGCAGACCTATATCGAGAGGGACGTCAGCGAGCTGGTGGCCCTGACAGACAAGCTTTTGTTTCAGGATTTCATCCGCGCCGCGGCCTGCCGGGCCGGGCAGATGCTGAACATCCACGACATCGCCCAGGATGTGGGCGTATCGGATGACACCGCAAAACGCTGGCTGCAGGTGCTGGAGAAGTCCGACATTATTTTTTACCTGCGGCCCTATTCCAACAATCTTCTGAAAAGGACCGTGAAAACGCCGAAGCTGTATTTCTTTGATACGGGTCTGGTTGCGTATCTGACCCGGTACAGTTCCCCGGAGATTTTGCAGAGCGGGGCCATCAACGGCGCGATCCTGGAGAACTATGTGGTGTCGGAAATTCTGAAGAGTTATCAGAACAACGCCCAGGATTGCCTGCTCTGGTATTACCGGGATAAGAGCAGCAATGAGATCGATATGGTGATAGAGAGCGACGGACAGCTCCATCCACTGGAGATCAAACGGTCTGTCAATCCCGGCAGCGAATTGGTGGGGGCGTTTTCCACCCTGGACAAAGGCTCTGTCCCCCGGGGGACCGGCGCTGTGCTCTGCATGCGCCCGGAGCTGTCCGCTATCAATTCCCAAAACTATATCGTCCCGATCTGGATGATATAGGCGCGCTTTTCACAGCGCAAGCAAAAACAGAATCATTCGTGTCAGGCGGCTTCTTCTTTCGGAGGAGGCCTTCAGCCTGTCTAAAAAACCCTGGGAGTTCGAGGCTTTTTCGATAAGCTGAAATGTTCATCTGAAGCATTTCGGTTTTTATATCGTGGGTGCTTCTGTATGCGGCGCTGTATCACAGAAAAGCTGGTGAGAAGCGGGTATTGCTCGTGGCTTGACCTTGGGTGCCACACCGTATGGGGCCGTCCGCATAACGCCTTTTCAAGATTGGCGCCGGTCGTTCAGATCGCACGCCATCAGCCGAGTCGCTCACCGGCAAGCTGCGGCGCCCGCTGGGGCCGGGAGGAAATCAAGACCCGGCGCTTTTTTCATATGACAGGGCCTTGTTACACATTTCGGGCAGACAGTACTACCGGCCCGGCAACAGGCCGCACTGCATCCGCCCATATGATATGGCAGCACGCGGCCCCTATGATATAGCCGTTAGGCCTTCTGCTGGGAAATGCCGGGTTGTTTGGTTTTGCCTTCTAAGATTGTTTATCCGTCGCGATCCGCTTCCGTGTCACTCCAATGCCGTTTTCCTGGCAGGCACTGGCCGATGACAAGGGAATCCCGGCGTGGTAAGATTGTAGCGTCGAATCATGGGCATGGCCAATCCGCCGCCTTTTGCAACATGCAGAAGGCGGTTTTTCATACGCAAATTTTACCAAGGAGGAATCTACATGACGGAAAAGCGAACTTGTAAGGAACGCGCTGTGCAGGCCTATTGGTCCGTTGTCGGCATTGCCGGCGCGCTGATACTCTCCCTGCAGCCTGTGCTGGCGGATGACATATGGTCGCGATTCTCGACCATCATGAAGGATGTATACGGTGAGCTGGTGGGGATATCCACCATTGTAGCCGTTACAGCGGCTTCGGTCGCCCTGCTCATCCGGATGATCTCACGCAATCAGCGCGCCGTGGATGAAGCCACGAGCTGGCTAAAGCGTATCATTGTAACCTGGTTGGTGCTCAATACCCTTGGTTTCGCGGTAGCATACTTGCAGCCCTTGATTCAAGGCGGTATGTACAACGGATGAGACCCATGTTATGGCGTCCAGCGCCGGGGAGGTGAGCAGGATTGGACCTTAGCTGGATCTTTGAAAGCATCGTAAACTGGGTGGCGTCCATCGTCACAAGCATCATGGACGCCGTCTCCGGGATCTTTTTGGATGCCTTGGGCACGGATATGACGGCCATGGAGCAGTATTTTCCCTTCGTAACCGAGGCATTCTCCATTTTCCAATATTCCGCATGGGCGCTGCTGTTCCTCATAACGGTCTGGCAGCTGTTTCGCGTGTTCGGCGGCCCCGTGACCGAGGCGGAAAACCCGTGGCAGCTGCTGATTCGCAGCGCCATCTTTGCCCTGCTGATAGGCTATGCCAAGCCCATCTTCCTATTGGCGCTGGATATTGCCCGGGCGCCGTATACCGCCCTCCTGGATGCTACGATGGACCCGGGAAGTTTTACCTTCGCAGGCGTGGAGCAAGTGATCCAGAACGGATTGACCACGCTGGTTTCCACCATAACCGTGATCGGTCCCCTATTGACCATCATCCTCATGGTCTCCCTGGGCTGGAATTACTTCAAAATGCTTTTGGAATGCGTTGAGCGGTATGTGGTTGTAGGCGTTTTATGCTACACTTCCCCGCTGGCCTTCGCCATGGGCGGCAGCAAGACCACCAGCAACGTGTTCAAAGGCTGGACACGCATGGTAGGCTCGCAGCTTCTGCTCTTGGTTCTAAACGTATGGTTCTTGCGGGCGTTCAACTCTACGGTGGGACAGTTTGTGGGCGGCGGCGGCGCCCTTTCCACCGGCCAGGGCAGCATATTCCTCTGGATGTTTGTGGCCCTCGCATTTTTGAAAACGGCGCAGAAGTTCGACGCCTATCTGGCGGCTATGGGTTTGAATGTGGCCCAAACAGGCAGCAGCATGGGCATGGAACTGCTCATGGCGGCCCGTGTGATATCCGGCGTAGCGTCCGGCGGTGCGCGGACAGCAGGCAGCATATTCCGCGGGGCAAGCGGCGCACCGGGAGCAGCGGGCGCTGCGGCAGGCGGCGGATTTTTCGCAGGGTTTGCAAGCCGCTTTAAGCCGAATTCCTATGTGCGCGATGCTGTGGTAGAGGGCGGTACGCCGATGGGAGCAGGCGGAAGCATCGGCCTTGTCGCCCGGACTTTTGGCGGCATGGCAGCCCGCAACGGGGCTACCCTCTCCAGCGAGTCGATCGCTTCCGTAGCGGCAAGGCCGGGCAATGGTGCCGGCGCCATTGCCGGGGAGATCGCCGACCGCAGCGCTGTCAACTATATGCCGCAGCTTCAAGGCTACTCCCTAAACGATACTCAAATTACTGGGGGCCGTATTTCAACCATGGCAACGAGCGCGGATGGGAAAACTTCCGAGGTAGAAATGTTCAGCACATCGCAGTTCGAACGTCCTTCTATGCCCCATTCCATCGTTACCGCCCAAGATGGAAGCCAATGGTATCAAACGGCTGTTGGCGATGGCGCGGGCAGCTTTTATACCCCCGCAGCGTTTGCCGGGGCGGGCGTTGGAGAGATGCTATCGCAGGATCAAGTCTTCGCTGCCTTTGGCGATTCCGTTGCCGAGGGAACGACGCTTCGCACCGTTGGACGCCCAGAGGAAGGCGTATTGGAGGCCAGCCATCCGGACTATGGCACAAGCATGTGGTACAACAGCGCCATGTATCAAGAGCCGGACGCGCCCCACGATACCATTCAGTCCACAGATGGCGTTGGCTGGTATGCGATGCAGCCACACAACGATATACCCCAATTTGAACCGCCTACCGAGGATGCGAAGGCGTACAATCAAGCCCAGTTCCAGTCTTTTATGCCCGGCTACGAAGCGCAGCCCACATATGTGGATACATCCCGTGCAAGGGATGGCATCATCGACGTGCGGCATGCGGATGGCAGCGCCATGCGGTTCTATGATCATACCCAATTCCAGGCGCCTCGCGGCGATTATACCGTGTACGAGGATAAACGGGGCGGTCAATGGTATGCAATACCGGGTATGCCCGTTGTGGAACGGCGGCTGGTATATCAAGACGGTAAGCCCGTATATGATGGCGACCAGATCAAGACCACCCAGGTGGAGGCGATACGATATAAGAGTACGTTGACGCGGTATGCGGACCCACAGCCCCGGGACAGGAGCGAAAAGAAACCGCCGAAGCGTAAGCAGTAATAGAACAGAACAAAGGGAGCGCATCCGATATTTGGGTGCGCTTCTTCCCTTTTCAGGAGGTGCCATGGTGTCGGAGCAGGATAAACAACAGTTGGGCGAAGGCTCTACCAACTACGTAGACGCGGCCCAAAAGACCGTTAAGGCCATCCAGGAAGTCGGGAAAGCGGCTGCGGAAAAAACGACGTTGGCTGCCAGCGAGGCTGCGGCAAACGCCACCGCAGCCGTTGCACAGGCAGGCCTAGAAGGCGGAAAGGCCGTGTCGGAGGTGGCGGCTGGAACGGCAGCGGGCGGGCCTTGGGGCGCGATCCTGGCGGCCGCCTGGGCGCTCCGCAAGCCCTTATTCAAGGTGTTGATCTGCATCGGCCTCGTGATCCTATTCTTTATAATAGCGGTGGTTACGCTGCCCAGTATCATCAGCAACAACCTGTTTCACACAGACCCTGCCACCGTTGACCCCAACGGTGCGGTGAATTTGATCGAACGCGCCGACGATATGGCGGATGTAGTCGCGGCCTGCATACAAAATGGATATGATATGGCATTGGCTCGTGTGGAACAGATCATCCAGGAGAATGGCTACGATTACGAAGCATCTATGGAGGCGCTTATCAACTATGGCAGCTTGAGCCCGGATTATGAGGTCTGCTATGTGTTTGCCGCCTATTCCGCTTCCATGGGCCAAATCGGCACAAGTGAAGCGGATATGCGCCGCAAACTGAATGCCGTCGCCGAACAAATGTTTAAGGTGACGTATGTAGAGGAGGAATTCGAGCGGGCCGTCCCGTTGACGTATGCCACCTATACGCCCGTCACGTTGACTGTTGTTACTGGCAAAACCAAGATCGGCGAAGTCAACGGCGTCCCGAAATACAGCTATGCCACCGCTACGCGAACCTACTATGTCCCGTCCGGTGAAGCCACAACGGACACGGCGATACAGCGCCCGGCTTATTCGCCTGTAAGCGTGGACATCCCCATCTATTCACGGGGCATCATCGTGGGCACCCGTTCTGAGACCTATTACGGGGCGGGCGGCATAGAAACCCTCACGCCGGATACCGAAACCGTAAAATATGCTGTATGCACCATAGCCCCCTTCGATGCGGGCATTATCTACACAGCTTTTCATATAGACCCGGACGATATTTATGAGAAGACCACCGGCACGACCTATGGTACCGCCATTAAAACCATGGCGGATGCCTTAAAAATGACCCTATATGGCACACTGGCTGCGGGGGATATCCCCGAGTTGACGAACGAGGAGCTTATCGGCATTGTGAGCGGACTCCATACCACCGACGCCCGAAAGAAGTTGGTCGAAACAGCCCTTTCCCTGGTGGGTAAGGTTTCCTATTTCTGGGGTGGAAAGAGTCCGGCGGGTTGGAATGACGAATGGGGCAAGCCCAAAAAGGTGACGAGTTCTGGTTCCGTTACCTCCGGTACGCTACGGCCCTATGGCCTGGATTGCAGCGGGTTTACCGACTGGGTCTATAAGACGGCGCTGGGCCAGTCCATAGGCACAGGCAGCGCAAGCCAATGGAGCAAATCCACGGAGATATCCGCATCGGAGCTGCTTCCCGGCGATCTCGGCTTCAAAGCCAAGCCTTCCGATCCCGGCACAAACCATGTGCTCATGTATGTGGGCCTAACTTCGGATGGAAAGAGACAGTGGGTACACTGCTCCTCCTCTGCCGGCGGCGTTGTGCTCAATACGCCCAGCTATGTGAAATACTATCGCCGCCCCAATGGGATCGATTACAGCGCCCCCGCCGGCAGCAGCGTCGATGGCCTTGGCACGCCGCTCTACACGCGCAAAGTGAATGTAACACATGATTGCGCCTGCTCCAAATGCTGCGGCGATAACGCGGATGGCATCACCGCAAGCGGCAAGCGCGTGGCGCCCGGCATGGTGGCGATGAGCAGCTACTATCCATTTGGCACGGTGCTGGTCATTAACGGCGAGGTCTATACCGTGGAAGACCGGGGCGGCAGCGGCATTGAGAACGATATCGCCCGGGTGGACATCTACGTTGAGGACCATCAGCAAGCCCTGCGGCTGGGACGCTATTGGGCGGAGGCAACATTCTACCGGATAGGACGGTGATTTATATGGAAGAAAAGGAATTCAACAATATTTACGCCATACCGGCCAACTATACAGACAGCGGCAAACTCCTAGGCGGCATGCTGGAGACGCGGAACACAATCGAGGCCATCATCATGCTTGGGCTTGTCGGTTACCCGGAGATCGCCTGGCTGCATACGGGCGCCACAGCCAAGGTGGTCATCATGACGGTAACGCTCATTCCGCTGGGCGTGATATCGCTCATGGGCATCGGCGGCGATAGCCTCATGCAATATCTCAGCCATATTGTGCGGTTTGGATTGAATCGCAGAAAACTGCATTATCGGAGGATTGGCTACAAATATGGAAGCACGAAAGAAATCCGCAAAAAGCAGAAAAAGAAGAAGCAAAACCAGTGAATTCGTACAGGATTTCCTGCCTGTCAGGGAGATCCGCAATGGGATCATCGAGACGACCGACGATCGGTATGTGAAGATCATCGAGATACTGCCCATCAACTTCCTGCTTCGCAGCAGCGAGGAACAATATAACATCATTTCCTCCTTCGCTTCCTGGTTGAAGATCAGTCCCATGCGGCTGCAATTCAAGTCCGTGAGCCGCAAAGCGGATTCCGATAAGCATGTGGCCATGGTTCGTGAGGAGCTCTCCCGGGAGAATGACCCCCAATGCCGTCAGCTGGGGGAAGAATATCTTCGGCTCATCAAAGACGTTGGCAATAAGGAGGCGCTGTCGCGGCGCTTTTTTTTGATCTTCCAGTATGAGCCCCCGGCAGGGAAGCGAAACAGCGGCGAGAGCTATGCGGATATTTATAGTATGATCCAGACAGCGGTACAAAACGCCAAGACCTATTTCATGCAGTGCGGCAACGCCATTGTGCAGCCGGAAGATGAGGACGTTTTTACCGCTGAGGTTTTATATATGTTCTTCAACCGCTCCTCCTGCTGTAACGAGCCCTTCCAAAGCAGAGTTGAACGGGTCGTGGTGGATACCATGCAGGCCAAGGGCAAAATAATTGGCCTTGACGCCGTGCCGCATATACGGCCGGCCAACTTCATCGCGCCCCGTGGGATCGATTTCTCACATTACAACTTCGTGGTGATGGACGGCATGTACTATTCGGTCATGTATATCCGCAGGAACGGATTCCCGCATTCGGTGCGGGGCGGTTGGATGTCGAGCCTCATCAACGCCGGCGAAGGCATCGATGTAGATGTGTTCCTGCGCCGGGAAAACCGAGGGAAGACGCTGGACAAGGTGGCGCAGAGAATCCGGCTAAACCGTACCAAGCTCCGCGGGATGCAGGACACCAGCACGGATTACGAAGAACTGACCGGCAGCATACAATCCGGTTACTACATCAAATCCGGCATTGCCAACAACAACGAGGATCTGTTCTACATGTCCGTGCTCATTACCATTTCTGCCCGGACATACGAGGAGCTTCTTTGGCGCAGAGGACAGATGACGGATCTATTGAAATCCATGGACATGTATGTCAACGACTGTAACTTTCAGCACGAGGCCGCTTTGCGCTCGGTCATGCCGTTTCTTTGTATCGATCCCAGTATCGAAAAAAAGGCACAGCGCAATATCCTAACCAGCGGCGCGGCGTCCACGTATATGTTCACCTCGTTTGAAATGAGCGATGATTCCGGCGTTTTGCTTGGTATGAACCGGCATAATAATTCGCTCTGCATTGTCGACCTCTTCAATACCAAGGTCAACAAGAACGCCAATGTGACCCTGTTGGGCACCTCCGGCGCAGGAAAAACCTTTACCATGCAGCTCTTGGCCCTTCGGATGCGGATGCGGGGCATCCAATGCTATATCCTTGCGCCCTTGAAAGGCCATGAATTCAAGCGGGCATGTAATGCCGTGGGCGGCGCTTACATCAAAATCAGTCCAGGCTCCAGCTCCTGCATCAATGTGATGGAGATCCGCAAAACCCTAAGCCCTGAAATGGAACTGATCGATGAAATCGACTACAACAGCGAGGATTCGTTGCTCGCCCGAAAGATCCAACAGCTATTGATCTTCTTCAGCCTGCTGATCCCGGATATGAGCAACGAGGAGGAGCAGATGCTGGATGAGGCCTTGGTCAAGACCTACCGCCAATTTGGTATCACCCACGACAACGATTCCCTATATGCCGATAGGATGCATACCCGGTATAAGAAGATGCCGATTCTCGGCGATCTGCACAAACTCCTGGAGGAAAATCCGTTGACAAAGCGGCTGGCCATCATCGTCAGCCGCTTCGTAACGGGAAGCGCACAGAGCTTCAATCAGCAAACCAACGTAAATCTGGACAACAAGTATGTGGTCATCGACATCAGCGAGTTAAAGGGTAAATTGCTGCCAGTCGGAATGTTTATCGGCCTTGATTATATCTGGGATCAGGTCAAATCGGATCGAACACAGCGCAAAGCCATCTATATAGACGAGATCTGGCAGCTCATAGGCGCATCTTCCAACAGGCAGGCGGGAGAGTTTTGCCAGGAAATATTCAAAATTGCCCGTGGCTACGGCGCGGCAGCGATCGCCGCCAGCCAGGACCTTTCTGACTTTTTCTCCCTGGAGGACGGCAAGTACGGCAGGGCTATCATCAACAACAGCAAAACGAAAATCATCCTCAACCTGGAACCGGACGAAGCCGAGTATGTCCGGGATACATTGAAGCTCACCCGCGCGGAAATAGGCAGCATCACCCAGTTTGAACGCGGAGAGGCCTTGATCAGCTCCAACAATAACAAGGTGCCGGTGCTAGTGCGAGCCTCCAAGGCAGAGCAGCAGCTCATCACGACCGACCGAAGCGAACTGGCCGCCATTCTTAAAGAGCGGCAGCAAGCGCAGAAAACGCATCGTGAGGATCATGCGCTTTCGGAGGGATAAATGCGTTTTTTCGACCATCTATATCCACCAACGCCCCTGCGTTCTAAAAACGCATACAGGCTTTCTATGCGTTTTCTAGCATCAAAAACGTTTTTACAAAGGAGGCATTCAACTTGCTTTTACAGGATGAACAGTATGTGATCAAATGGCTCTCGCAATATGGGGCGCTAAGGTATGAGCAGGTGCTGCGCTTGCTGGACAAGCCCCCATCGACTGCGGAGAAGATCATCCGCAATCTCAAAAAATGGCATTATATCACGGATATCGAAAGGGGCTATCTTGGCATTGACCCAACCGTGCGGCCGGATCCCAAAACCATCGAGGCTGTATGGGTGCTGCTAAAGTACGGGGCGGAGGTGGCGCCCCTGGAGCATTTCCCGGCGGCCTACCCATCGCAGTTGTTTTTCCTTAAGCAGCAGGCTGGGTATGAAATCATCGTGCTTGCTGCGGATGAAGGGCATCTGCTCAAGCTCCTCCAGCCGGAGGATGACCGCAAGTACATCATCGTGCTGCCGGACATTCATATGGCGCGAAGCCTGCGGCTTCCCCGGGCGCCGTGCCTGTTTGCCGTGCTGAAGGAAGCGGCGGATGGAAAGGAACCGCAGATCACGTTCTATAACGGAGGGCAATATGGAAGAGAAAACGCCATCCCCGTTCAAACGGGATATTGACCGCGCCTGCAAGCGGCTTCAACTTGCGTCCATGGTATTGCGCAACGTTCGCGACGCATACGCCGCAGGCGATAGGAAGGAAGCCTATCAGAATGCTTTCGAGTTTGCATACCACACGGAGCGGCTTACACTGCTGGCTAGGACGCTGCCGGCCCTGACCGGCATACCAGCTGCACGATCCAAGATGGAACACCAGATTGCGGAGGTGCTGCCCCTGCATATTGGGTATACGGCGGATGGCTGGTTCGGCGTGGATATGCCTGCGCTTCTGCCAAAGAAGGAGCATGGCGGAGCGGATTACATCCGCCAGAACTTATACCTCGCCCTGGGCGAATACTTCAAAAGCCACGATAAGTTAAGGCTCGATGCCTGCGTGCTGGTCGTATGCCACAGGTATGATCGAAAACGGCCGGAGCGTGCGTACCGCGATCATGACAACATTGAGCTGAACGCCATCGTGGACGCGCTTGCATTGTATGCCTTATATGACGATGGGCCGCTTCGCTGTGAACACCATTATTGCTCGCTTCAAGACGACAGGGACGCCACCACCGTATTGCTCGTCCCGCAAGATGCGTTTACGGTCTGCTATACAAGGATCAAAACAGCCCCGCAGATGCTTCTTCCGCTGTTTCCTTAAAAGCCCGCAAAGGCTTAAAAACATACGTGTTTCGAGGCCCCCAAGGGGCTTCTTGAAATACGCATCCTGCAAAGCGCAAGAAGCCCTCATAAACCAGGCCTTTTTTTCAGAGCGCGATGCCGGTTTTGAGGGGAAGAGAGCAGTCATGCGCACGAAATGCCAAATCGAAAAGGAGGGATGCCATGCTATACATTCGCCCGGGGACACATGCGCTTACGCTGCTTCAGCTGCTATCCGTTGCAGGCGAATTTCCCGTGCGCGCACTTTCCATATTGGGCAGTCAGCGTACCTTGCAGGAACTAGTCCACAGGCTGGAGGATCGGCATACGATCGAGGTCAGTTGGAGCGGCAAGCAGTATTGCGCCCGATTGCTGTCCATAAGCGGGAAACGAGGCCCTATGCGGAATATCCGGTTGCACAAAAGCGCATTACCCATCTTGGATGAACTGCATCCTGCCGCCTTGGACTACTATCTTTCCGCCTTCCGCAACCATACCTTTTCTGGAAAGCGCGGGGAGATTGCGCGCAATCATAGGGTTGCCGAGACGCTGGCCATGATGCTTGCCTCCGGTATTGCAATGCAGCCGTATCTTCTGCCGCAGCTTCAGACCACACGCATAGAACCGACTATGGGGGATAGGCCATGCTATTATCCAAGCCGCATCATAAAAAAGCTGGACGGCGATTCCATGAACAAGACCGGCTTCACCAGAATGACGGGGTTGCTGTTGCGGCAGGGTGTAGGATTTGCCGTTTACAACACCCGAAGTGCCGTAATGAAATGGCATGGCGGCGGAGAGCTCAAGGCCATGCAGCAATGCGAGGAGCTTGCAAGGCGCAATGCAGGCGTAGATGCGCTCAACGGCGCGATCCTGTTTGGACAAAACGGTACTGTGGCGCTGGAAACGCTCATGGAAGCCAGGAAGGCAGGCTATCGGGATTATCGCATAGACCGTATTTACCCGGCGGTACATTTCGTACCATTGGAAGGCGCGGGGAAAAGCCTGCTGCGATTCCTCACGATACCGGCGCTCCAAGCCCGGCTTCGAAGCGTGCTGTTTCCGCCCCGGCTTCAAATAAACGGGTTTGCGGAATGCGATTGCGACGCCATGGACAACGGGAAGTATATCCTATCTCACTTAGACGGCGACCTGGCAAGACTCGCCCGTTTCCGCCTCGCCGCCATGGAAGATGGGGCTCACAGGTTTGAGGCTGTCTGCTATCCCTGGCAGCTCGCCTACGTGCGGCCCTTCCTCGGAGAACGCATAGCGCTCAAAGTGATCGACCCGGCCCGGATCGCCGCAGCACTACAGGGGGTGACCCACATTGAATAAACGGAAGGCAGGCATACTGCTGGCCCTATTGCTTGGCACGGCATTGCTGTTCTATCTTGGCGGCCTGCTGGGCCAGCTGCTACATAACTACGAAGAATGGATGCGGCAGGGCGGCATGACCGGCGGCATACCCATGGCTGAGATAAGCACGAACCTATTCTATTGTATCCAAAGCGCCCTTACAGCGAATGGCCTAAGAGCGATTCTCTTTATCTTTCTTGGCACAGGCTGTGTTGCCCTATATATCAAGCTGCACAATAGGTTTGGCGGCAAGGAATATGATGCAAGGAACTTTACCCGTTCGAAATCCGGCGCATATGGCACGGCGGGATGGATGGAGCCCAAGGACCTCAAACAAGTGTTTGAGGTCACTCCGCCTGAAAAGGCCCAGGGGACGATTTTAGGCGAATGGAACGGAAAGGCGGTCTGCCTGCCAGTCGATACGAGGCTCAACCGGCACATTCTGATATTTGGTGCATCTGGCACCATGAAGAGCCGGGCTGTGATCCGCCCATACCTCATCCAGAGCGTCAAGCGGCAGGAGTCCGTAATCGTAACGGACAGCAAATCGGAACTTTATAACGACATGGCTGGCTATTTGATTGATAACGGCTATGCGGTGAAGGTATTCAACCTCGTCGATCCGCGCCATAGCGATTCATGGAACTGCATGGCGGATCTGCAGCAGGATACCCTCCTCGCCCAAGTTTTGAGCGATGTTATCATCTCCAATACCAGCGGGGATCGCGGCGATCATTTCTGGGACAATGGCGAAGCAAACCTGCTCAAGGCGTTGGTACTCTATGTTGACCATTCCACCGCCTTTGGGGCGGATCGGCGCAACCTGCCGGAGGTTTACCGCTTTTTGACGCAAACGAATGAGCGGCAGTTATCGGCGCTCTTTGATAAACTGCCCATGGAGCATCCGGCCAGAGCGCCATACAATCTGTTCCGTCAATCCAGCGATACCGTGCGCTCCGGCATACTCCTTGGCTTGGGAACGCGGCTGCAAACCCTGCAAAGCGAGCAGGTCAAACGCATACTTAGCCGTAGCGACATCGACTTGACTGCGCCTGCCCAAAAGAAATGCGCCTATTTTGTGATACTGGATGACCAAAATAGCACCATGAACTTTCTTTCCTCGCTGTTTTTCTCGTTCCTATTCATCCGGCTGACCCGTTTTGCCGATACCGCCCCCGGCGGCCGCTGCCCGGTGCCGGTCAACTTCGTATTAGATGAGTTTGCGAATATCGGCACCATCGGCGGGAATCATGGCCGGGACTTCGCCCGTTCGGCGGCTACCCTTCGTTCGCGCGCGGTCACGCTGGTACTGGCATTGCAAAGCCTTCCGCAGCTTCAAAATCGATACGGCAACAACCTGTGGGCAGAGATAATGGGCTGCTGTGATACACAGCTTATGCTGGGCTGCTCGGACGATGTGACAGCAACGTATATCTCCACACGCAGCGGCGATATGACCATCGACGTGAACTCCACCATGACTACCCGGCAAACCTTTGCCGTGGCGCAGGTCATTCCGCAATACCGGTATTCCGAGGGGATCGGCAAACGCCGATTGCTCACCCCGGATGAAGTCCTGCGCTTACCCCAGGAAGACCTGCTCGTAGCGGTAAGGGGTCAGAAGATGCTGCGCCTGCGGAAGCTGGACTATACCCGGCTCCCAGCGGCAAAACACCTGCGCCCTTGCTCCATACTCGACTATGGCTCCGGCTTTTATTCGGAGCCCATGCATTCGCCATATGAACAAAAGCCGGCCTACTCGCCGCTTGTGCCGAACGTGGGCGATCTCTACGAAACCGCTGCCCCGCCCGAAAACTTTTGAGAGGAGGATAAGAACCTATGCCGAAAAAGATGCCAGAAACTGAAATAGAAGCAAAGCTGGATCCAATGGTATCCGCGGCCGTTCAAGCGGATGACCGCACGCTCCCTATAACTGACAATGCTGCCGAACAAAACGCATCAATTAAACTAGTAAACCATGGCGATGCGCTTCCCAATGAGCCCTTTCCCAAGACCGAAATCACGGAGGCGGTGGCGTTGTCAGACAACTGCGCCGAAGCTTCGAATTTGGCCCCATCGCCTACAACTGAGAACAAAGAGGCGGATATTCTTGCGCAAACGCCTGAAGACAGCCCTAAGGGCGAGGCTGCGGAGCCAGTCTTACAGGAACCTTCTGATCCTAAGCCTAAACGGGCCCGAAGCCGTGCTTTGAAATCCGAGCCAGAATCAGCTGTACAGGAAACGCCTTCCCCGCCACACGAGCCGGCGGCGGAAGCACCTAACGAAGGGCCTGCATCCGCCCGCAGGCCGCGCAGGCGCGGCGTCGTATCCCTCGACGGCCAGCTCAGCAGCCTAACATCCGAAGCGCGCCGCAGGCAAGATATCATCGACCTTTCCGAATCCATGAAAAGCCATCGGATCATCACCGGCACCATCGCCGGCATTGAGCGCATGGATGAAAACACAGACCTTGCGTATGCAGTGGTTTATCACGGCGCATTCAAAGTCATTATCCCCGCAAGCGAGATGTTCGAGTTTGATGAGGAAACGGCGGATCATTATCGCAGCGCCATTCTCTCCCGCAGACTGGGCGCCGAGATCGACTATGTGGTAAAGGGGATCGACTTAGACGCGGGCGTTGCGGCCGGCAGCCGGCTCGATGCCATGCGCCAACGCAGGCGCGCGTATTATCTTGACACCGACCGCAACGGCAACCGTCAGTTGGAAGTGGGTGACATTGCCGAAGCGAGGGTGGTATCGGTCATACGCTCCGGGGCTTTTGTGGAGCTGTTCGGCATTGAGCAGTTCATTCCTTTGGAGGAGCTCAGCTACCTGCGCTGGGTGGACGCTACGATGCACTTCCGTGTAGGGGGCAAAGTGCTGGTGAAGGTGCTGGAGCTTGACCGAAGCGACCGCAACCATATCAAAATCAAGCTGTCCGTTAAGCAGGCGGGCGAGGATACGTTCAAGCAGGCCATCCGTCGCTTCAAGGTGGGGAATCTCTATGTGGGCAGCGTCACGATGATCACCGCCGTGGGCGTATTTGTAGCCTTTGAAAATGTAAGCTGCCTCTGCCAATTCCCAAAACGCAAGCGCCCGGCCATCGGTTCGCCGGTCACGGTCAGGATACTGGGCGCCGACCTGGACAGGATGCGGCTATGGGGGGCGATCGTGTATGCTTGAGGAGGGACCAATGGAATATGACGTACAGGCGTTATCGATAGAGGAGAAACGCCACAGAAAATGCCTTTCCGACGAGGCCCGCAATATGGTGAAGCAGTCCCTTGCCATAGAGGAGGAGGACGATGCGGGCCTTATGATGATGTTTGAAGATTTTTATTTGCAGATATCCTTTTCCGAGCTGCATCCCCTAATGGTCATCTACCTGGTGCGCGGACTGGACCGAAAGATTTCCGTCCAGGATAAGGATAAGGTCAATCGGCTGAACCTTGCAAGCGTACTGGGCGGTCATACGGTCGATACCGACCTGGGCTGCTATGCCTATCGGTCGACACATTGGTTGGACGCGCCCTTGACCCGGGAACGCTTCTTTGAGATGCTGCATCGCTCGTTGAGCGAAGCGCAGCGCGGGTACTCGGCTATCCAAGCGAGCAGCTCGTTGTAAATATAGCGTGTGAACGGTATGATCCAGTATTGCGAATAAGGAGGATTGCTTATGAGAAGGATTGTACCGCTCACACTGATTATGATGCTGCTGATCATTGGCTGCGCACGAGCGCCACAAGCCCAGTCTACACTGCCAACTCCAGAACTGACTGTGGAATCATCCGAATCCTGTTTGGATCCGCAGAATGCCGGCGCCGGCATCCCCAATGACGCCTCTTCTGTAGAACCCACGCCGGAGTCGGCTGGAAATGCTCTGCCCATGGTCCCGAATTCTGCGCCCAGCACCCCAACCGTAGGACCCACTTTGGAAAAGCCGGAAGATGAGGCGCCGCAGACCCAGAATACGGCGCGACCGGTGCCCACGGTAAAACCCACTTCAAAGCCGCCTCAAACGTTGCCCTCTTCGACGCCGTCGGCAGCGCTGGAAATTACTGTGCCCACGCTTGCGCCGCAAGCCACGCCCAAGCCTACCCCAAAACCAACGGGCAAACCGGGGCAACAACCGATGCCCATGCAGCCCACTGAACCACCGGCCGCAGCGATGGAAGAACCGCCTGCGCAGCCTGGCAAAACAGAATCGCCCACTGCGGAATATACGGACGCAACGCATCTGTGCGCCGCTTTTTTGGATGCAATCAACATAGAGAAGGCAGCCAACAGCGCGCCCTACGGCAGCCTTGACGCAAGCCTTTGCAGCATTGCCCAGGATAGAGCGCGTCAGATGGCGGCGGCATGTACAGCCTCACATATTGGTTCGGGCTACCCCGAAACGGTGGGCGCAATGGGCAGCGAAGGCGGCACAACGAACCGCGGGCGCAACGCTGTCCACCACAGCCCGCAGCTTATGGATTGCACGAGGTTTGGTATCGGGGTGGCCATCGGAAGGGACGGAATGTACTATTATAGCATCATCGGAGAATGAAACTGAGATATTTTCGTAATTTTAATTGATTTATTAAAATATTGGGTATAGTATAGAATGTGAGATGCGATAATATCTCGGGTTTCAAAAAACCAGCTGGGAGGTATCTGTATGCTGATAGAATATGCGTTCCAGAATTTCCGTTCCTTCGCAGACAGGACGACCCTGTCGATGAAAGCCGGAGCGCAGACAACGCTCAACAATAACCTAATCCGCAGGGATCGCAAACGGTATCTTCCTTCTGCAGTCATTTATGGCCCAAACGCAAGCGGAAAGTCCAACATTATTATGTCTCTCTCGCTCATGCGCGAAATTATCCTGCAGGGCGGTATAGACGGGAACGCGCCGGAGTTGACCGAGTTGGAGATATGCCCGTTTGCGTATAATGCTGCTTCAAAGCCCATGGGCTTTGACATTGCGTTTGAAAACGGCGGCAGGTGCTTTCAGTATGCGCTCATGATCGAGGTGGAGCCGTTTAGCAGCAGAGAGAAGCGTAGGATTGTTTCCGAAATGCTTGCCATGTCCAACGGGAAAAGGCTGGTTTCGTTGTTTATGCGCGATGAAAGGAAGGTCAGCTTCCAAAGGACCAAACCGGTGTTGGATATGCTGGGTGGCAATGAAAAGCTGTTAAATGAGCTTGAAGAGAGGATCAATAAGAACCTTGATCCGACCCGCCTCTTCCTAACGAACGCCTTTAAGTCTATCATAAACAGCGAAATTGCGGATGCAGTCATTGGCTTTTTCCGTGATCAGCTTTTTGTGGTAAGTGATTTCACGTTAAAGAGCACCAACCTTATGTTCTCTATGGAGAAACTGCCGGGTGCGGATTTCGTCGCGTGGAATAGGATGCTCGACGTCTTTGTCAAAAGCGCCGATTTCGGGCCGCAGAAAATCATGTTTAGGTCAAAGAAGACCGATGATGCCCACACCGCACCAATGCATTTGGTGTCCCTTTACGATGTGGGCGATAAACAGGTCATGTTGCCTGCGGATATGATGGAATCCCGAGGCACGATTAAACTAGTAGACTTCGCCATACCTTTTGTTGAACGGTTTGCAAAGGGCGGTGTGTTTGTGATCGATGAATTTGATTCCGCAATCCATCCTGAGTTGGTCAGGGGCATCATCGCCCTTTTCAACGATCCTAATGTAAACAAGGAAGGCGCGCAGCTGGTGTTCACAACGCACAACCCCATTTATCTGAACAACAAAATGTTTAGGCGGGACCAGATATTGTTTGTGGAAAAGGATCGCGAAAGCTATCGGAGCGTTCTTTATTCCTTGGCGGATTTTGGTTCGGCTGATGTGCGGAATGACCAGAATTACCTAATCAACTATTTCAAGGGAAAATATGGCGCACTGCCGTATATTGACTTTGCCGGTCTGTTAAAGCAGCCTTCCGGGGAGGAAAAGCCATGATAAAGAGAAGAACCTATCTCTGCATCTGCGAGGGGCAGCAGGAAACCATGTATCTTGCGCATATTGCAAGGCTGTTGACCCACTTCCCGGAACGGGTAGTAAAATTCAACACGACAATCGGCTCCCCCTCGGAGCTGAAAAAGCACTATGAGGAATACGACAGTGCCGCTCTATTCGATCAAGACGGTTGCCAGAATGCGTTTGAGGAGGGAATTCGTGTTTGCCAGGCATTAGACCGTTCGGGGCAACGCAGCCGCAGCAAAAAACACGTCTATCACGCATACAGCAACGTGAATTTCGATTTATGGCTTATACTCCACAAAGAAGATTTCACTAGGCCGGCGGCATCGAACGATGCGTATGTCCCAGACGTGCGGCGCATCTACCGGCTCGGCCGAGAAGCGGATATCAAGGAAATAAACGTCATTGACCGAATCTTGCATCAGATCACATTGGACGACGTGCGCAGCGCGATCCATAGGGCGGATGCGATCCGTTCAGCCAAGCCTTCGTCCGATGCAAAAAACATCCATGGCGCTATATGCTATGGCAACCCCGATTTTTCCTTGCATACGTTTCTGCGAACGGTGCTGATGGAAGTTGGAGAGATTTAGGCTTACCTAACAGATGCTTCATAAGCTTCAAGAGCGCTTCGGCGCTCTTTTTTTATACAGCTATTTCATACCCATTGTACACGAAGGGTAAACAAATTAGGAGGTAACAATGAGAAAAAGCAAATGGGCGCCGCTATTCGCGGCGCTTTTGTGCGTGGCGCAGATTTTTACGCCTACGTCCGCCCTGGCGTCCACCGCGCAGACGCCTACAAGGGTTCCCGAGCTTGGCGAAATGGTTACAGTTTATACCAAAGCCGATATGGTACTGGATTTCAGCAGCTATATGTTTTCCGTTATGGATTCGGAAGGCACGGAACAGCCCGGCGGGATACGCGGGCTGACCAACGTTATGAAGATCTGGGTCGCTACCGCGGATCAACAGCAATTTACTGCCTATTGTTTGGATATGAACCGCCATTACCCGGCGACCATTTCAGATACTGGCGAGCAGGCGCTGTATGTGCGCGATACGGATTCACTGCTGGCCCTGTTTGTTCAAACGCTGAAGAACGACACAAAAGCCAATGGTTCCGACCCCGCCGTCTCCGCCCTATTTGGCGATCTCATGGCGGCACACGGCGACATCACATCCTTTACCTTCCTGCCTGAAACGGTGTTGGATCAGACCATGCTGGATGCTTTCAACGCCAATGCGCGCATTGAGTTTCTGATCCAGGGCGCCCGGTTCGCGGACGGATATGAGTTAATTAAGGACGACGGCTATTGGACCTATGGATTCTGGCGAAAGACCATGGCGCAGACAGATAACTTCGTTACGACCGCATGGCCAAGCGGCGCCGCATATGACAAAATGCTTTGGGTGGTGGAGCACAGTTACCCAGCCATTTCCATGGAAGCCATGATGCACGATGCAGGCGCTGACTACGATAGGCTCTATCAAGAGGTTGCCGCTGGGCAGAGCACACTCTCGCCCGCTGCCCTCGATGAACTGGTAGAAACCATCGTATACGCCACGATCCAGGAGGCAATCTGGCATCATCAGCCCGCAAAGATCAACGATGACCCCGAACGCTACGTCGGCGCACAGCTTATACAGGGGCACCAAGATACCAAGCTGTTGTATGAATATCTCACGCAGGAACGGGAGGAATATGACGGGTATCGCAACAAGGTGTTCGGCACGGACATAGCCATTGTGCATCCCGATGATCTCACGCCGGCACAAAATGACGCGGGCTGTATCTATGGCCCGTTTTCTATTTCTTCGGACATGCTTTCCGCCGGAACCATCCAATTAAGCATAGAGGCAGACGGCGTGAATGCCAGCGTGACCGATGCCGAAGGCGCTTCGCTTAACGCTGTGCGAGCAGGGCAGGAATTCTATGTGCGTACGGACGCGCGCCCGGAGGATACCCTATTGCTCAAAGCCGAGACCGCCGACGCCTTGACGCTAACGCAAAGCGATCGCGGCCGGATGTATGTCCACACTGATGCACAGCAAGCAGCGGAACTGCAGCCCGTTGGCACCGGCGGCACGCCGACCAAGGTCTCCGCCGACGATACATTGGTGCTGCCCGCTGCCGCGCCCCCGGTTATTCCGGACCCCTTAGGCGAGCGAGTCAGTTTTATGAAGATGGACGCGGATACCCAAGCCCCCTTGGATGGCGCGGTGATTCGAGTCGTTGACGCAGATGGTACAACGGTTTTCCAGGGTACGACGGAAAACGGCGTTGTATCGACGGATGTAGAGCTGGCATACGATACGGATTACCGTTATTTTGAGGTCGCGCCTCCGGAGGGATACCAGCTGGATGATACTCAGCACCCGCTGCGGTTGTCCTCCACAGGCGGCAATCCCGAATACTGGACGCTGCCCAACAAGAAGCTTCCCACATCGCCGTCAGCCGCCGGCGAAGCCCGTATCCGAAAGCTGGATGCGGATACCGGCGCGGGTCTATCCGGCTGCAAGATCGAGGTCAAAACCGCAGCAGGCGCCGCTGTTGGGCAGTATACCACTGACAAGGATGGATATGTGGTTATTACGGAGCTACCGCCCGGCGCCTATACCTATCGGGAGATCCAAGCACCACCCTGCTATCTGTTGGACGAAACCGAGTACGGCTTTACTGTATCCGATGCAGGCGAGGTTACCGGTACGCTCAGCTTTCGCAACGCCCGAATTACCACATCTGTGCCCATCAAAAAGGTGGATGACAAGGGGAACCCGCTTGCCGGCGCAAACATCGTTGTGCAGGATGCAAAGCAGAAGCAGCTGTTTTCGGGTAAAACCGATGCTGCGGGGATCGTGACCGTGACCGGCCTAAAGGCTGGAGAACGCTATATCTATTATGAATCAGAAGCGCCCGAGGGCTATCTGGTGAATCGAACCAAGTATACGCTTACGGTCAGCGACACAGGCACGGTCAGCGGGCTGAAGGACATCGTGAACCAGCCGAAGGACGCGACATCATCTACACCGTCTCCCACACCATCGACATCACCTGCCGCAACGCCGAAGCCCAGCGTAGCGCCAACCGCCAAGCCCACCGGCATGCCCGAGGTCAACGTCACGAAGCCCATTCCCCAAACAGGCGTTGCGAACGGCATGTTTTGGCACGGATTCGGCGCGTTGCTGCTGCTGAATGCCGCCGGATATATAGGAATGAGAATCCATAGGAGCAGAAAGCAAAGGAACGGATCAGCCGGTTCCTTTATTTAGGAGGAAGCATGATGAGAGGAAAACGATTTTGTGCGCTGCTGCTGTGCGCGCTGCTCACAATATGTGCGCTGCCGTTGACGGCATTTGCGGCTTTCGCTCCAATCGGTACGGAGGATGAGCCGTCCTCCGTCCAGCTGTATGAGTACTATAACAGCGAAGGCGAGTGGGTCAGCCTTAGTACGCCGCACCACTGGAATACCCTGACCGGTGAAATCGCATACTGCCTGGAACATAAGAACGGCACACCCCACGGCGACACATACACCAGCTTCGACCCCACCGAGGCATATCCATACGCGGTATATCAAGGGATCTACTCCATCTTGACCTTCGGGTACCCTGCGGGCGGCACAGGAGGGCTCTCCGCCGAACAGGCAAGATATGCCACCGCCAACGCGATCCGCTTCTGGCTCTCGGAAAGCCAAGAAGCGTATGGCATGGACTTCCAGCAGTATAATTTTACCAACCTAACCAGGAGCGGGCAGTACACAAGGCCGAAAAGCGGCAGCAGCACAGCGGCGGCGATGTGGGCATACTCTATGGATCTGCTTAACAAGGCCCGCAATGGGACAACGCTGCAGCACAACATACAGCTCAACCCATCGACCATCAACATGACCCAGCAGGGCGCTTCCTTCGTCGGACAGACCCAGGTGAACCTTACGAATTGCAACGGCGGATATACCTATGACGCGCCTAGCGGCGTGCAGGTGTCCGGCTTCACCGGAAACGATGGGGATGTGCTTACCATTTCGGTGCCTGCCAGCATGGCGGGGCAACAGATCAACATCACCTTTACCGGGTATGACAACCGCAATACCGCCAACTACGCTTGGTATGCCCCAAGCAATGACGATCAAAAGGTCGTCCTGGTAGGAAACGGATTGGAGCTCCCCGCTGTCACCGCCCGCCTAACGCTTATTACGCCCACCTCCGGCGGTATCCAGATCTACAAGACCGGTGATAACGGCGCAGCGCTTGCCGGCGCAACGTTCAGCGTATCCGACGCCAATGGGCAGCAGGTAGGCACCATCACCACCGACTCTCAGGGCTATGGCAGCATGGATGGCCTTGTCCCCGGGACATATTATGTGCAGGAGATAAGCGCGCCGAGCGGCTATTCCCTCGATCCCACCATTCATACGGTGAACGTGAGCCTTGCAAATACCGCGACGCTTTCGCTGACCAACAGCAGCGTCAAAGGCTATATCACCATTATTAAGACCAACGCCGACCCAGCCAAGGGGAACTACCCGCTTACCGGCGCGGTGTTTACGATCTATAGCGGCAGCACTGCTGTGGATACCGTGACCATAGCGGAGGATGGCACGGGTAAAAGCAAGGAACTGCCGCTGGGGACATATATCCTCCGCGAGACCACGCCCCCGCAGGGCTTTGTCGCAGCGGAAGACCAGACCGTCACCATCACGGAGGAAAATGCGGCGAATGGCCTAGTGGAGGTCAGCGTTACAATCCCGAATGCGCCGCAAATGGGCAAGGTGCGCGTGCAGAAGACAGCCGCAGGCGATCCCCTTGGCTCGTTTCCCCTTGCAGGCGCGGTGTTCGAGGTGCGAGACAGCGCAGGCACGCTTGTGGAGACCATCACCACAGACGATACGGGCATGGCCGAGAGCAAGGAGTTGGCGCTGGGGACGTATTCGGTCAAAGAGGTTGCTGCGCCCGATGGATTTGTGCTGGATGAGACAGCGCAAAAGGTCACCATCGCCTATGGAGACCCGACGGCGGCCATCGTGTATGGCGATGTGACTATGGCCAACAGCCCGGTCAAAGGAAGGATTACCATCCAAAAGACCGGCCCTGCCTTTACGGGCGTTGCAGAAAAAGAATCGGAATTCGGCACAATCAAGACCGCTGTATACTCGGACATCCCCCTTGAAGGGGCTGTGTTTGAGATCCGTGCCAAAACCGATATCAAAATGCCGGATGGCACACTGAAACTCCATGCTGGAGAGGTCGCCGACACCATTACCACAGGCAGCGACGGGAGCGCTGTCAGCAAAGACCTGTATTTGGGTGAATATGAGGTGGTAGAGGTGGCCGCGCCCTCGGGCTATTTGCTGGATGCTGCGCCCCACGCCGTGACGCTTCGCAGCAAGGACCAACACACCGCGATCGCAAGCGCGCAGGTCGGCATCCGCAACACGCTTCCCCGTGTGGAACTGACTTTATGGAAGCAGGCAGAGCGGTTCCAGGCCGAAGCGGCGGAGCTGACCCCGTGGCCCGGCGAAGGATTTACCTTTGGGTTATATACAAACGAGGACATCCACGGTGAAAACGCCGCGGTCCTACCAAAGGATACGCTGGTTTATGTGGGTTCTACAGACGAGGCGGGCAAGCTTACGCTTCAGGAGCAGATCCCGTTCGGGGAATACCGTTTTGTAGAACTGGCCGCGCCGGACGGTTATATTATCTCTGAAGATGTATATCCGGTGTCGCTGGCATACGGCGGGCCCACCACCGAAACGGTGCAAGCGGCAGCCAACGACGGGGCGCCCATCGTCAACGAAATGATAACCGGCAAAATCCGACTCATCAAACTGGACAGCCGCTATGCGGAACCCAACCTGTTTCAGCGCATCTTTGACAGCGGAGATGCCGAGGCCGACTTCAGGCTGGCCGGCGCCGTTTTCGAGGTTAGGAATGATGCACTGGGTATATCCATAGAACTGACCACGGACGCAAACGGCGAGGCGCTCTCTCCGGAATTGCCGGTGGGTACCTATATTGTCCGAGAAATCAAGGCGCCCGCAGGATTTGAGTTGAGCGAACAGACCTATGAGGCGGTCATAACAGCCGAATCCGATGAACCCCTGGAGTATGTCTTTCGGAACGCGCCAAAGCAGGTGCATATCACCAAGGTAAGCTCTGTAGACGGTAGGCTGCTTCCGGGCGCCGCCCTTGAGGTGACCAACGCAGCGGGCGAGATCGTTGCGGCCGGCGAAACGGACGATAAGGGTGAGCTGACATTCCCCTTACCGCAGCCCGGCGTATATACGGTGCGTGAGAAAAAGGCGCCTGCTGGCTTTGTGTTAACGGATGAGGCGGTTACCTTTACGGTATCGGCAGAGGGCGAGATCACCGGTACGACCCAAATTGTCAATACGCCTACCCGGGTGGTTATCACCAAGGTAGACAAAGCCTCGGGCGCTAAGCTGCCAGGTGCGCAGATCTCCATATTGGACAGCAAGAGAAAAGAGGTCTATTCCGGCATCACCAATGAAAACGGCGAACTGGCCGTGATCTATCTCCCCCCTGGCGAATACGCATACACGGAAGTCAATGCGCCGTCGGGATACGGCCGGAACCCCGCAGCCAAAAGCTTCATCGTGGAAGCAGACGGAACGGTTACCGGCGACATGACGCTGGAGAACGAGAAGATCGAGACCGTCATCACCAAGACCGATATCACGGGGAAGCAGCCGGTGCCAGGCGCCACGGTGGAGATTTTCGATGCGGATGGGCGGTCCGTTTATAAGGCGGTCACGGATCAGGACGGCAAGATCAGCACGATGGCCCTTGCCCCGGGCAAGTATACCTTTCAGGAAACTCTTGCGCCGGCGGGTTATGCTCTAAACCCCAACACCATGCACTTTGAGATCAAAGACGATGGGACCATCCATGGCGACATGAGCTTCGCGGATGAGGTCGTGCAGCTGCGGGTCAAAAAGGTCGATGCCGCCACCAAGAAGGCTTTGCCTGGCGCAGAGTTTGGGCTATATGACGGCAAGGGTGCCCTGCTTATGACCGGCAAGACCGATGATGAGGGCCTTCTGGTGTTCAGCAAGCTCAGCCCGGGCGAGTATTCCATCAAAGAGTTGAAGGCACCGGCAGGGTATGTGCTGTCCGGCAAGGTCATCTCCGTTGAGATAACGCCAACCTATGTCAACCAGGAGGCTTTCATTGTTGAAAACGCATCCACGGTGCCCAAGACAGGGGTATTCTTGTTCCCATGGTGGGGCTATGCGCTCCTCATAATGGGATTGCTTTGTGCGGGGGCTATGGGTATCCGCTCGATGCACAGGCTGAAAACCCAATCGCGTTTGATCTAGGCCCGCTGACGCAGGCCGCTTTTATGCCCGGAGCCCGGCCGGTTCCGGGCTATTATTTTTACCATAAATAAGGAGGAATCACCATGAAATGCCAACTCAAACGCATCCTGTCGCTGCTCCTCGTGGCGCTGCTATTCCTCATGGCATTGCCCATGCATGCGCTGGCCTCGCCGGACGGCGATGTTGGCTGGACCCAATACGGCAAGGCCGGCCACGCCACAGCTAGCGGCGATACCGTCAGTTTTTCAGGCCATCCCACCGACCCGTTCACTACGCTGCTGTTCCGGCCGGCCCAGGACGGCGATTACCGCACGTTTACGTTCCACTTGACCGAGGGCAATTCCGACTGGCACACCCTGGAGGGCAGCGGCTTCGTGTTCAACGCTGCCACGGATGGGACCACGCTCAACGGATATGCGGTCCTGTTTGGGCAAAGCAATGTAGGCTACTATAAGCTCACCAATGTCAGCATAGCCGCCCTCGCTTCGACCCAGTTCACCGGTCTTTCCGGCGTAACGCTCATCCAGCAAGAGTCCAAGCCCGCATACTCCTCTGGAAGCACCTGGTATTTGAAGCTGCAAGTCAGCCCGGGCTCCCTTTCCTTCTATAGGTACGACGATCCCGCCTTCTCCAGCGGACAGACGGCGATCTTCAGCAACGTGGCCATCGATGATTCCGTCGGGAGCGGCTACGGCCCTTTTGGAAGCTTCATCAGCCATAATTGCTCCGTGATCTCGACTTCGAGCTTCGAATATTTCACGTTGAAGATATCGCCCAATACGGCGCCTACCATCACGGCGCCCGATGTCGTTATCAACCGCGGCGGCGCCTTTGACCCGGAAGCCGATGTTCGCGCGGTCGACGCCGAAGACGGCGACCTTCGCGGCAAGCTGCAAATCACTTCCAACAATGTAGATACCCAGGTCCCCGGCGTGTATCAAGTGGTATACTCTGTGGCCGACATCCTGGGCCTCACCGGCACGCACACCCGCAATGTTACCGTGCGTGCGGATGTGGAGCTGGCGGCGGTGGACGCTGTCACCGGCGACCCGCTTGCAGGCGTGGGCTTTCGCCTCGATGATGAGACATTGCCGGACACCTCTAAGGATGGCAAGGCTGCCGCAGTGATCGATCCCGGCACCCACGATTGGGAGGTCATTAAGGGGCACCCCGACTACATTTCCCCAGAAGGGGAATCGGTTCTGGTGGACGGCAGCAAATTTAGCACATGGCCCGCGCTGATCCGCATCCCCTTTGTAAGGAAGACCTATGATATGGGCCTTTCCGTACAGCTCGACAAAATAAACGATGCCTCCGCAGCACAAAGCGCCGCCGCCAAGTATGGCGATATTGTTACCTACCAGCTTCGCATTACCAACAACGGCAACCAGCCCGCTGTGCCAACGGTAGAGCTGGACATCCCGGCAGGGCTTACCGCCACCGAGGCTACTGCAGCGAAGCTATCCGACGGAAAACTAACACCATCACAGCCTATTGCGCCCGGCGAGCATATAGATGTGGAATTGGCCTTTAAGGTGGGCTCCGTAGCTGCATCCGCTTCTTTGGTGCTGCATGGAAAAGCTGCCACCGTCGCAACGCCGGAGGGCGAGGTCAAGACCGACATCAATCTTAACGACAACGATGACGAAGCGTCCACACCCATTAAAAATCCGCCGGTTGTTTTAACCGTGGTAAACGCGTTGGATAAGAATGATAAGTTAGCTGGAGCGGAGCTCAAGGTCGCGGATAAGGATGGGAAGACGGTCTTCACCGGGACGACCGGGGAAAAGGGTACTGTCGAGATCAACGGCTTGTATCCGGGGCAGTACACCATTACACAAACCAAGGTGGCGGCCGGCTATCAGCTGCCAAATCAAACCTGGAGCTTTACCAAAGGGAGTGACGGTACAGCAAACGGCACAACTGAGATACCAAACGAGCCTACGCTGGTTTTGGTAACCGATGTGGAGATACTGGATGACCAGACGGAAAAGCTGCTTCCCGGCGGAACCTTCGACATCGTGAACGCGGAGGGCGAACTGGTGCAGTCCGGTACGCTTGGCGAAAATGGCGACCGAACCATTCGCTATATGACCCCCGGGAAGTATACGCTCAAGCAGACCAAGGCGCCTCTTGGCTATGTGCTGCAGGTTGAGGAATATGCCTTTGAAATCAACAGCAATGGCTATGTTACGGGCGATACGAAGATCATCAATACCCCTACAGTGGTGGTCATCTCAAAACTCGATCCGGACAAAAAGGCCGTGGCGGATGCTACCTACGAGATCTATAATGGCGAGAACGAAAAGGTTTTTGCCGGCAAAACCGATGAAGAAGGCAAGCTGACAGCCAAATATTTGTCCGCCGGGGAATATACCTACAAGGAAACCAAGGCCCCCAGCGGCTATGCGCTTAATCCAACGGCATATGCGTTTGAGATCGACGAAGCCGGCGGGGTGACCGGGACCTTCCTCGTTACGGATCCCTTTGCCAGCATCGTGATCAAAAAGGTGGATGCCAAAACGGATAAGCCGCTCCCTGGGGCGCAGTTCGGCCTTTATGATAGCACCGATAAGCTGCTCACCTCGCTGACCACTGATAATAACGGCCTCGTACAGTTCACTAAGCTGCCCTGGGGAACATACAGCGTCAAGGAATTGAAGGCGCCAACTGGCTATACGGTCAACGGCAAGCTGGTGCAGGTCGAAATCACCGAGACCTACCAGAATCCAGAGGAACCGCATATCGTCGAAAATAGCCCTGCGGCCCAGACTGGCGTAGAAGGTTTCCCTTGGTGGGGCGTTGCACTGCTCGCGGTCTGCATACTCGGCGGAAGCGGTTGCGCGTGGTATCTGCTGCGTAAAAAGCGGCCTAATGGCCATAAACATCCCTCGAAACGGAACGGATAGCGCCTGGGAGGCCATCCCACGGATGGCCTCATCGCATCCTAGGAGGTAGTTCAGATGCTATTATACAGAAAGAAAATTCTCATATTGGCCATGGCGATGATTCTATGCGGCGTATGCGTTCTGCCTTGGCCAAGAGCAGCATATGCGGCTCCCAGCGCGGAGCCGACAAAAAGCACAATCGCCGATAAGCTTATCCTCCAGCTTGGCCCGGATTGGGCGGGCGTGGAGTTCGAGTTGGTAACGGATGTTGGGAAATACCCGGGTACGATCGTGGTCGATGACGCAGGCGTATTAACGCTGGAGCTTAGCGACAGCTCCACTTTCATCCTCTCCTGTCTCAATTCCCAAACAGCGCCGCCTGTTCCAGCGTTGCAAGAGCCGGAGGAGCAGACGGCCGCCCCCGTGGATCCGTCCGGCCATTTTGCAGACTCGGCCCAATCTGGCGATCCCCTTACGGCGCATGCGCATGAAGCAGAGCAACCTTCTGACGACACAACAGCGCAGACACCCAAACCGGCTGAACCTGCTGATGAGCCCCAGCAGGGAATTCCGACGCTGCAGCTGGTATTGTTTATCGGCGGGACAGTGCTCTGCGTAGGGGGGCTCATCGTCATGTATGCGATGAAAAAACGCCGCGAATATGATGACGATGCGGACGAATAATCCGTAGAACTGACTTTTATTGCCGTAGAACTGAAACGGGAAAAAACCTAGAGAAATAGGCACTTTTTGATGGTTTTTTGCTTGACTTTTCCAGGCGGATATGGTACGCTCACCATGTAGAAAAGCTTGCGCTTAGGCTTTCTGCGCGGACGAAGTCGACCGGCCGCCAACACATGCCCAAAGGGGTATGGAGCAGTTACGGAGTGGCGTGCTGAGCCATTCCATACGGCGCAAGCAAAGAATCGAATAGCCGGAAGGCACCCAATCATTACAGAGTCAATAGGCTGATGCGACACCACTATTTCAGCCACCTTGACTCTGTATGTAGTTTTGGGACCTTCCGGCTTTTTTTGTGCAAGCATGGACAGTTGGATGTATGCGGAGAAAGGCTGGTGATCGTTTTGAAAAAGAATGCAGTAAATAACCCCTTCGTGGGCATTCCAGGCATGGGCACAATGCGATGCCCATATTGCCGCAGCCCTGTGGTGCTGCGCTCGGCAGACGGTATCTATAAAGAAAACCATGCGAATACCATGCTCTATGTTTGCAGCCGATATCCGGACTGTGACGCTTATGTTCGCGTGCATGAAGGAACCAAGAAGCCTGTGGGCAGCCTTGCCGACCACAGGCTCAGAAAGCTGCGCAAGGAAGCGCACGATTCTTTTAATAAGTTGTACTTGACTGGCGCCATGACCAAGGATCAAGCATATGCCTGGCTTGCCCATATGATCCAGGGGCCCCGCTCCCAAGCCCACATCGGCTATCTGCGTGAGTATTATTGCGAACAGGTGATTCAGCAAAGCAAAGCGATCCTGGCAAACAGGAAAGCGGCACAGCAAGTCGTCCCCCCGGATGCGGCAACGGTTTAGGAAAGGGGGCGAATCGGTATGATGCTTTCTGATGCGCAGCAGATTATGGTGGAAGAAAACCTGGGGCTTGTTCGGGCAGTGCTCTCTCGCTGTGTGAACAATCCGGGATCGATGGGCATCTACTCCTATAATGACCTTTTCCAAATCGGGTGCATAGGCCTGTGCAAGGCTGCAGCGCAATATCAACCCGGTCGTGCGGTGTTTTCGACTTATGCTTATATAGCAATCCGCAACCATATCTACAATGCGCTGGCCTATGCTACCTATCGCCAAGAAAAGGAGGTATTGAGCGAGTTCCTTTATGAGCCCCCCGCTATCGCCCCAACGGACGCTTGGGAAGCAGGGGAACTGGGCGAGCGGCTGCGCAAAGCCCAAAGCAAACTCAAAGGCGTTACCCGCAAGGGCATCGACGCGATGATATTTATGAGCCAGGGCTTCACCTGTAAAGAGATCGGTGAGATGTATGGGACAAGCGCAAACTCCGTCAGCGCGTGGGTATCAAAAGCGCGCAAGGCGCTCAAGCTGGATGCCGAGTTCATGCGCGCTATTTCGGAGCCCATCACATGAAGCGTTCTATAAGGCGCATGGCTATACCCATCGTAAGCTGCATTCTGACCCTAACATGGTTTAGGGTCTTTTTCTTTGTTGGATATGTCCCATCAAGCTCGATGGAGCCGACGATCCCATCCAAAAGTTTTATTTTGGCAAATAGAACAGCCTATTGGTTTTCTGAGCCTCAAGTCGGCGATATCATCGTATTCAGACGCCACGGAAAAACGTTCGTCAAACGGGTGGGTGCAGTGGAAGGGGCCGTGGTACAAACGCTAAACGGCTTGAAGACAGTACCCAAGGGAATGCTTTATCTGCTCGGGGACAATGCGGAAGCGTCCATCGACTCACGGCATTGGCGCGAACCCTTTATTCCGGCTGAACGCGTGATTGCACGGTATTATGAATGGTGAGCGGGCGCCAGTACTGGCGTACCAACGCCCGCCGTTGTTCGATCAGTCTTTGCGCAAGTACCTTCGCAGATGGAGGATGCCCCGCGCGATGGAAGATGAAACGGCAGCAACGCTCACCTTCTCTATGCGAGCGATCTGGGTTTCGCTCATCTGGAGAAAGAAATGGGCGTATATCCGCCGCCGCTGCTTTACAGGAAGCCGTTGCATAGCCCCGTAAAGCTCCTGCAGCCGGCACGATCTTTCGTATGTCTCCTCTAAGGATGGCAGCTGCAGCTCCGATTCGGTAACCGCCTCTATGAATGTCCAGTATGCACCATGGTATCTGCGCCGCTCATTCTGCGCGTGTTCATACCGCTTCAGCTCGTCCAACAACAGCTTGACTTGCTCGGGAACCTCGCAGAAAACATCTTGCCTATACAGCGCCGGATAGTATATCCGAAGATTGATCACGATCATGTGTTTCCTCCGTTTCAGTGGTGTTGGATTGGGTCACTGAAACAGAGTGGGGGGCGGCGCCCGAATAAACAAAAACGGAGCATGTCTGGCTCTTAAAGAAACCATTATGCTCCGTGGGTGATATTGAATTCGTACTGTTCGTTCCTTATCGGATCGTCTGCTTCCCGCCACGCATTTCGTGGAATTTGCTAAGGCCCGGAAATAAGCGACAGCGAGTTCGGCCTTAGCTGTCTACCCGTTACGGCATACAAGCCGTAAGAGCAAGCGGGAGATAAACACCAAAGACTCCTCCGATCCGGCGGATAAAGGGAGGCGTAGTAAAATCTTGGACTACAAAACGCCGCCTGCCTATCCAGCCTTTTTGCGCCGACTTACCGGCAAAACAAATAAATTATTATATATAAATGCAAAAATGAATTTCAGCAAGCCCAGGTTTTCTGGCCAGCAAAGCTCGACACGTGGTTTGCCTAGGTAAAAGCATAAGTATAGAAAACCTAAAAAAGGGATGCGTTTTCTTTTTCATCCTGAATGCTTTCTGTATTCCGTG
>UMHQ01033364.1_pt1 | contig 43654 bp, 45 predicted proteins | sample 1965531 | NCBI WGS metagenome assembly UMHQ01 (sample SAMEA4836098, study PRJEB28245) | human gut metagenome | biome: gut microbiome; material: fecal sample | place: Denmark | collected 2008 | reverse complement strand
GAGTATCTAGTGCAAAGTCAATGTATGGGTTATAGTCTTCAGTTTCGTAAAAAGCCACAATGGCATTACGATAATTAACGAAGTCTTCAGGCTTGTCGGAACGAACAGGAATAATATTAGCGTTCATCAGAGCCACACTTTCAACGAGCCTCGAAGTCCTCTTATTACCGTCTCTGAAAGGCTGTAACCTAGCTATATTACAGTGCAGAAAGATTGACCTAGCTATAGGGTTATCATAGTTGCTTTGTTCGTTAACAATCTCAGCAAATGTTTCCTCTATCTCAAAGGGATCTGAAACAGGCACATAGTTTGTACCGCTAATCTTAACAGGAAGCTGACGCAAAGCACCCCTATCAGGGACAGGCAATAAACCATCTGTGAGCATTGAGTGTAATCCCTTTATTGTGAAAGCATCAAGAGCCATTGACCCCTCTTTCTTTATTTGATTGACACAAGAGATAAAAGCGTTATACAGGTTCTTAAGCATAACCGCATCTTCATAGCTTTTAAGAGGGGTAATATCATCCTTCAGGAGACTTTCGGTTTCGACATAAGAGTATGTATTCCCTTCTATCTTTCCAGAGTAAAAGCTCCAATAAACAGCTAGGTCTTTTATCTCAAAGTTCAAAAGAGAAGAAAAGTTAGCACTCGGACTAGTCATAATAAAATCGACTTTCCTCATCTGCTCACTGTTCAAAACTAATCGTCTCATATAGTCGAATATCTATTGGTTTCACCTATAACAAAGGTACAATTATTTTCCTACATTCCAATAAAAACAGCGAACTATTCTCATCGTAAACACTATTAAAATACTTAACTACATTGAGTAATTAGTTATTACAACCATAGTGATGAAGTATGTTAATGGAGATTACATTTTAATGGCAATCTTGATGTTATCACACAAATAGCCAATAAGACATTACAGATAAATGTATATTTGGTTATTATGGTGATTTGGTATAACGACATTTACCACCTATTGAAGTTTATGTATTTATGGCTATAAGTGTGTTATGTATATAATAGCCAATATCACAGTGCTAAGAAAACACCACAAGGATGTAGTATTCAAAAGGTAATAACAGCTATATGGCAAAATGTACATTTTGCAAAGACCACAATAAGGTGATTTTGGCTTTCGGGTCATACTTGAAATCGGAATTCCGTCAGATCATATGAAGCAAGTAAAAGAGAGAGCAAATTTTCAACAATATATCAGGTTCGGGTCGGAGCTCAAGGAGTATTTCCAAGGTTCTTCTTTTCCCTTTCGTTAGCTTTGCGGGTGTCGGTTGCAAGTAGTGTTTTTGTATATACAAAAACCACTTGCCCGACCCAAAAGTCAGGAGTGGATAAACCTCGCAACTCGGTTTAGAAATGAGTGAAAAAGAGACAAAAACGGCAGGGAAAAGGAAGCAAATAAATGTAAGATTGACCGATGAGGAGTTTAAGATGATGAAAGAAAAAACCAAAAATTATCCTTCATTATCTACTCTTGTTATAGATGCAGTTCGAACTTTTGATGACAGAAAGGGGAGAAATAAGATAGACACAATGATAGATTTTTCCAATTATATTCGTCAAACTGATGTCGAAATGGCAAGAGTGGGGAATAATCTTAATCAAGTAGCACACGAAATCAACCTCTATAAATTTGGTAATTTTGAATTACCGTCAATTGAACAGCTTCTAAAGACCTTAGAAGAGAGCCTTGAATTGAACAAAACAATACTAAGGGAGATAAGGCGATTTGGCAATAAAAGCCGAAAGATATAATTATCCATATCGTCTATATGCACATCATAACCATTTGTACATTATTGTAGTTTGTATGGAAGTTACATTTTTATCATCAACAGGGAGCTTTGGTGGGGTGGAATACAATCTATCTAAAGTGATGAAAAATGCAGGGGAAATTGTCGGAGTACAGAACTTTGATGGATTGCTCCATATTTCTAACCCCACAATTGGTGATTACACCGATTACCTAAAAGTTTGGAGCGAAAAGAATAGCAGAATAAAAAACACACAGTTTCATGTTGCTATTTCTTGTAAAGGACAAGAAAAGAGCAAAGAAGAACTGTTTGGTGTTGCAAAACAATGGTTAAAACAGATGGGATATGACGGCATACCTGCATTATTTGTTTTCCATCACGATACTGATAACAACCACATTCACATTATCACTTCAAGGGTTGATCCTTTAGGAAAAAAGGTTTCAGATAGCAATGAAAGGTGGAAAGGACGAGCTATTTTGAAAAGGATTGAGGGAGTAAGATTATCTGAGAAAGAAGAGGCTAATAAAGCCATTGAAGATGCTTTGTCTTACCGTTTCTCCAACAAGAAACAGTTCCTCATGGTATTAGAAAGCAAGAAATACAAGGTCGCTGAGTTAGAAAACGGTGATGTTGTCATTACAAAATACGGTCGTCAAGTGGGTGTTATTTCTAACGACAAGATTAACCAAGGACTATTTGAGAGGGAGAAGACAGAAGAGGAAAACAACAGGGAAAAGCAACTAAAAGCCATACTACACAAGTACAAAGAAAAGATGTCTTTGGCGGAGCTGAAAGATTTGATGAGAAAGTCTTTTGGTGTTGAGTTGATTTTTTTCGGAGGGAAAGGTAAGCCATATTATGGGTATGCTATCATTGACCATAAAGCCAAAGTCGTACACAAAGGAGGTGACATTATGTCTCTGAAAGAATTGTTAGGTCAGCGAGATAAAAACTCCCAAGACGATAAACAAAGTAAACAAAAAGACTACTTCCGACAAAAGGGTGAAAACTTGATTTCTCTTATTCTTGAATCAAAGAAAGCCTCTACGAAAGAAGTAAATGCGATATTGAGGAAACACGGCTTTAGTGTCAGAAAGGGGGGCGTGTTATTTTACTACTCAAAAGAGATAGACACCATATCTGAGACAATAAAAGAGCAATTAGACTATAATGATAGATTAGCACGCACTAGGCTCATTCATACAGGCGACCCAAGGGCTTTAGAAGCTCTTGCACGCCATTTCAAAGTCCACCTAGAGGATTTATCAATAAGTCAGTCAGTGAATAGAACGAATAATAAAGGTTATGTTTCAGCTCAAGACCTCTACGACAAAGCCTTTACTTCAGGGGAGTTATTTTATTATCTGAAGCTATATAATGCTTTTATTATTGATGACCAAGGACAAAAGTTTTTGGTGGAAAGAGAGACTGGCAGTATATCTGAAATAGATACCTCAAACCCAGAGCGTACCCTTGTTACTGAGCAAGATCCTTACGAGCAACGAGAATTAGAACCTGAAGTCACAATCGATGATTTAACCTCTTTAATAATGGGTAATCCAAACGGACAAGCCAGCTCTGCAAACAATGAACTGAAGAAAAGAAAAAGGAAAAGATAAGCGTTGCTCACCTTTTCCCTACTGTTTTACGGTCTGAATTGTCAGAGCCTACCAGCTATTGATTATGCTTTGAGCTATATCTTTCTTTGAGATTGTAGAATAATAGATATCAGGGGCAAGCAACCGTGGTAAATCCTTAAAGCTCAAGGCATATACAGAGTACACCAAAGTGTATAACTTGAAGTGTATGTTTTGAAGTCTATGTACTACTTGCCCAGTTATTATTAGTCTTTCAGCAGAGTTTAGCAAAGTCTTTTTATTTAGAGTTATTCCTGTGACATAACTATACAAAGAAGTCATTTCTGAGGTCAAATCGCTTATCTGCTTTGTGCCTACAACTGTTGTTACTAATCCTTGCGGATTGGCACTAATAGCACTCTTTAATTCACCACAGAGTTTATAGATTTTTACCGTGTACTCATATGACTTCTTGATATCCTTCGCGTTTTCTACAGCAGCAGATATATTAGTGAGATAGTCATAAGTCCTCTTTTGTAAGGTTCGTATTTTATCAAGCTCAATGTTCATAACCGTTTGAGCTTTGACAATGCTATTTTGTTCCTTAGAAATATTGTCTAGTGCTTTCTTCTCTGTTTCGGAAGCATATGTAAGAGCGGCTGCTACAAATGGGTCAGCTTGCAATTGAGCATAGCCTCTAACAGAGCATAACAATAGTATCAGCACTAGCCCAGTTTTAGTAATTAGCGATTTCATACACGTTCCTTTCTCTTTTTGATAGTTCCACATAAGTTCGCAAGTAAGTTACCACTTCTATCTTTCTATCTATACCAAAAATGGTAAGAGTCTTATTAGATTTATCTGTACTATGAATAACTACTTTCTTTAGCCCAAGTATTCGCTCAAGAAGCGTTTGTTCTTCGGTGTAATCATTAACTCTATATAGCTCCATATAGTCAGTTGTAACAGCGAATACGCCTCGTTTATATATCAACTGACTTCGAGTAATTGTCCAGCTAGTAAAACGAAGCCTTAAAATCGAATACATGACAGTCAATAACAAGATAATACCTGAACTAAATAGTATCATCCTAGAAACAGGGTCTGATATTATCATAGACAGTATAGGCACAGAAAGGCACAGCAAGAGCATAATAGCACTTTTGGCTATTATGTATCTCATCTTAGGCTTGATAGTGACTATACTATCTACCATAAGAATACTTGCTTGTTGTATTGGCTTCAAGTTGGAGTACTTCATTCCAGTCTTTGGCTTCGCCTTTTGCTTTAATTACACTTAACTCATCATTATTGGCTCTGAGACCTGATGCACTCTGAAAAGAGGATAGAGAGACATCATTATAAGGAATAGAAAATTGTTTGTTTTCAATAGAGAAATCAACCTTATCATTTTCCTTGTCAAACTTTGCCTCAAGCTCTTTGCCTTGCATTATTACAAAGGCTCTTATATCGTACATTCTCCCGTAAATATCATTGTCAAATAGAAGAATAGGTTTTGCAGATGAATAATGCTCAATCAAGTTTCTAAACTGATGATCGGAAAAAGAACCTCCAAATGACACGAACACTGAAGCATATAAATCAAGCTGATTTCTATTCAATTGATAGTAGGAGATAGCATCAAACGCACTCTCTGCTATATAGATGTTCCTAACCTCTTGCGACGACCTTGTAAAGTCTGCAATCCACATAGCATTTGTAGAGTCAGTTCCTGAAGCTTTGGACTTAAAACCACCAACACCTCTAATTTCGTATCCTACACATTCTTTTTGTCCTGGGACACGATAAGGAAACCCTATATTGACGAAGTTCTTGTTTGATGTTCTATCTTTTATAAGATCTATATGCTCTGAAAATATTGTGCTACTATTACGATCAATTCCTCTTGAGCCTAAAATTTTGTCTCTGAAGTAGGAATTATCTACGATCTCCCACCTCCCCTTATCAAAGGTTTTAGGACGAAATAGCTCTGCATAGTTCACTGTTCTTTCAGGGGGAGTAAAAACTGCATTGGCAAAATTATGTAGCACTATATTTGTCTTGTCTATATCATTCCTGCCACTCACATTGAACTTGTCAAGGTTCTCTCTCACAAAGGTAATCACATCACCACCCTTAGAGCCAGTACGCCTCCAGTACCCTTGTATCGCATTGTCTAGGGGATTCTTAATGTATATACGATCTGCCTCATCGTTATTAGAGGACGGCAGAACATAGGAGGGTTGTGTTGTTCCCTTAGAACGGTCAAACTGATAACCTAGATAAGTTGCCACATCAATAACTGAAACACGAGCTTTCAATTCTTTGTATGTTAGATTTGCCATATCAATCACCTACTTATACCTAAGGATTCTTGTCGAGACACGTTGTTCTGAATTGACTCTGAAAGCTCTTTTGCACGAGCTTGGTCTTTATCTTGGTTTGCCGATAGATAGTCTTTGTAAAAGCCCTCTACATCATACTTGTCTAAGAATGAATCACGCTCTAAGTTCACTCCACCCATTTCCCAAATGTCATTTACTCCTTGAGCTCCGTGTGCCTGAACGTAAGCAATCTTTTCAGCATCAGGGCTATTAGGCTTTGGCACATACTTAAACTCCTTTTCTGCCTTGAGATCCTTAAAGCCCATATCTATTGCCTTTTTATTGTTTAGGTTCAACTTTGCTTCATAGTATTTACCTGAAGCCTCATTGAACCCTACAACAGTCCTACCGTTTCTCAAATCGTCTAGTTCTTTGACAGACAACTCTACACCGTTTACTCTATGGGGTAATTGGACTTCGTGAACTGGTATTGACCGCAGTTTATTTGTGTCACTATCTACAAAATAGTATTTCTCTACTTTACGTCCATTCTCAACTGTTTCTTTTCTCAGTGTAGCACCTTGATTAAGCTTCTCTGCTTCTTCTTTTGAGAATTGCTTGTTCTCAAGAAGCTTATCAAGGATATGTAACTTATTCATTGTGTACATTACAGCAAGACCTATTACTGGAGAAAGAAGTGCAGTTGAAGCTAGGAGCAAAGCAATTTTTTGAGCTCGAAGTGACACAAACAGCTTTCGCCCCTTAATCTGGCTGTAGGAAATACCATTATCCTCAAGAAAGGCTACGTTTGCAGGGGTGTTCTCTAGTGCATAGCCCTCTTGAAGTCTTGCGACCCCTCTGTACTTTAGCTTATTGCTTGGAAGTATTTCATATTCAATGTAATTGTCATCAAGCTTGTTCCTGTTTTCTTCTGTATTATCGATAGTCACGACAACAGGAAGTTTATCATTCAAACCGTCATGCAACATTCGCTGTTCTGAAGCACCATAAGCCACATAAGCCTTAATATGCTCAAGTGATTTCATCTTTTCATTATAAGAAATTCCAGGAGAAAGATTGAGTAAATAGTTAGCAGCTAAATAAGTTCTAATCCTAGACCTAATATCATCTTCTAATCTCATCTTTTTCTCAAGAAGCTCTTTCTCTTGATCAGGAGAATAGGTTACTTCAAGCTCTTTGAGAACCTGTTCTCTATCTTCAATCGATGAAATAATATCACTTGGCAATGAAAGGTTTCTTTGACTGACAGAAGCAGTTGTCATTAACCTCTCATCTGAATATACCTCTACGACAGGAACAGCTTCATAGTTAATAGCAGGCTCGTTTACCTCATTTGATTTCTGTTCTGTGTCATATTCACGTTGTTCTGCTGTTCTTTCCATAACCTTTGAGCTTGCATATATTTCTTTAGGTATCACTTGATACACCTTATCTTTGTCTTGATAGTAATTCTCGCCTAAGTATTCAGATATGTTCTCATTGTACACTTTTATGATGCTCTCAGCCTGTTTTATACGATGAACAATCTGTTTTTCTCGATCAGTTGTGGCAGAAGTGGGATATTCGCCATTGATACGGCTGTATTGAGCTTGTAAGTCGTATGCTGACTTACCTCGCTTCGCAGGCTTTTCTATCTGGTTTGGTTCCTGAGTGTGCATAGTCCTATCGATGTTCTCTTTTTGAACTTCTTCTACTCTATCTACGATCATATTTGAGGCGTTAAGCACGTCCTCTAATACCTCATTGAGGAATTCAGGTTCTTGCTTTATAGCATCTAGCCAATTGTGGAGATAGTGGGCGTTGCCCTCTAATATGGTTTTTGATACGCCATATTGTTGTCCTACAATAGCGGCTGATAGCTCTGCTACCAGCTCCTCTTTGCCGTATCTCTCGCTCCCAAATCGAGCTTTGATATCTCGATTGAGCCTATCCTTATGCCCTGTAGAGTGTGCCATCTCGTGGAGCATAGTAGAGTGGTACAGATCATCTGATTTGAAATACTCTCTCTTGGGGAGGTGTATAGTGTCGGTACTGGGGCGGTAAAAGGCTTCTGTTACTTGGTCAAGGTGTATGGGCGTGTACCACCTTTGTTGCTCCACAAGGGTGTCTAGTGGTTTGTTAGAGGCAGTAATAGCTCTTGATTGGGCTATGCTCTCTGCCTTGAGTTTTTCGTAAAGCTCAGGCTTGACTTCTTTAACGTTGGTCTGCTCGATGTTGAAAACATTATAATGGTTCAGCATATAGGCTACATTATAGTTCTTCTTCTCGTCAGCAGTAAGTTCATTGTACCTATCAATCGTTATGCTCTTATTGGTCTCTTTGTGAAAGGCAACCTTATTCCCATACTGAATAGGGATAGATTTCTCTCCTGATAGTACGTTTAACCCCTCTTTCTTAGCTCTTAGAAAGGTCATATAGACAGGTACTTCTCTATGACCACCGAGCCAAGAAAGTAGGAAACGGTTTAGCCCTTTGTAGGCTTGCCCGTCTAGGTTTCTAGGGGCAATTGCGACATTATCAAACCAAGGCACTTCGTGATGCTCTACCTCGATTGCCTTAATCTTATTGATAAGTGCATTGGTGAGGGCTTCTGCAAACTTCTTATCTAGCTTCATACTTATTCAACGACAGGGGAAAATAAGGTGATTATACTTGGGTTTCACTAGATGAGATTTCCCTCTCTTTATGTTCAAGAAAAAGTAGAGCAGTTTCTTCTGATGAATGCTTCCCCTCTTCCTGAAGGTATAAAGCATACTCTTCTGAGTAAGCTTCTTGAACGTGTTCTAGGGCTGTTAAAGCCGTGTTTCCTTGATTGCTCATAATTCTATCTTCTATTTTATGTTGTATTTTAATAGTCTTATCTATAAAAGCTAATAGGGGAAGTGGGTCACACTTCTTACCTCTATATTTCATTTCTATATGAAGATGATGCCCGGTAGAACGACCAGTATTACCTGAAACCCCGACAACCATACCTGGTCTTACTTGGTCTCCTTTTTCTACTAGTACATACTCTAAATGTCCGTATGTTATTTCAAAGACTTTGTGCGACAACACGACATAGTTACCTAGACCGTGTTTGCTATAACCAACTTTTTTAACTTCTCCCCAAAAGACGGACAACACCTTGTCATTGTTACACCGTAAATCGATACCGTGATGAAAACGCCTTTTGTTTGTGAAAGGGTCTATTCGATAACCATACGCAGAAGTAATATATAAATCACGTTCCAAAGGTAGGGAACATTGTAATGCGACTGGCTCAGTTGATGAATTGCCAAGCAAGGGAAAATCAATAGAGGTAACCTCGTTGTCTGTAGGCTCTTCTTTTCCCTTTTGTTCTAATTGTGGTGCTTTGTTTTCCTGAATAGGTTGCTCTCTTCTAATAGTATAGAATTGAGCTTGAATAGGACAAGACAAAAACAACACGAATATGACAATTAACCACCTCATACAACAAGCCTAGTCTTTTTACAGATTTCTTCTACCTCAGAAATGATACGCTCAAAATTCTTTGAGAGTAACTCCTCTTTTTGGTCATCATTACCAAAATCATAAATGATAGGAAGCTCATCAGGATAATCAGCTTCTTCTTTTTTTATTGACTCCATATCAAAGTTCGTCTTAGCGAAGAACTTTGTGGTTTGGAACTCTTCTGCCTCCTGAATATTTATAGAGCCGTCAGACTTAGTCTTGGTCGCAACGAAATCTCTTGCTATTTGACCACAGAGAAAACCAGTTGGCATATCAGCAATTCTTGAGGCAGGAACTAAATCTCCCATCTCTTCGTTTAAGCTGATACTAGTTTTATGGTGATCAACAGATATGCCTTTTTTTACTTGCTTAACTTTCCCAAAGATACTTGAGGAGAGCCAATCAAGAGTTTCTTTATTCCTTGCAGATGCACAAATGACATTAGCACAAACGCTAATAACTTTCTGCATTCCAATCTTCCCATAATCTGACTCAAGTTGGGGTAACTCTTGGAAGCCAAGAGTGACTGCAACTTTATTACTACGTGCCGTTCCAACTAGACGGTCAATCTTATGGAAATATATAGTTGGCAACTCATCAATGATGATATTTACTGGTATGTTTTTACCACCTCCTGAATTCACTCTTGTCACAAGTCTGTTAATGATAAGAGCATTCAAGCTACTGTTAATACTTTCCATTTCAGGGTCGTTGGCAATCAAGAGATACGAGGGATTTTTAGGGTCTGAAACTTTGAGGTCAAAGTCATCACCTGTAAATATCCAAAACGCTTCTTTGGTCGCTAGACGGCTACAATCAACTCTTAGAGTACCAATCATACCCTCTAACTGGTCAAAAGCTTTATTTTGATATGCAGCCATAAACGGAGCTAAAAGAGGCTGTATCTCCTTATTGGTCATCAAGACATCAAATTGAGTTTTATAGTCTTGATTTAACAAGGTTAGCACGTGTGCCATACTTGAATATTTACCTTCTTCATGCCTGGTGAAGAAGTATATAATTGCAGCGAGATAATTCTCGGCCGACTTCTTGAAGAAGTCATCAGAACCCCCACTAGATTGTTGCCCTTTTTTTAGGGACTCAACTAGCGTAGAAGCTGTTTCACTAGCAGCTGCTAAGTTGGGTATATACTTCTTTTGGATAGGGTTTATTCTATGGGAATACTCAACCTTGGTAAAGTTGATCATTCTGAACTTACAACCCTTTGGAGCATTGCCATCATAGACCGACTTCTGATAGTGATAATATAGCTTCGTAGCTAAAGTAGGGAATTTGTAGTCGTAAACTACAAGTGAGAAGCCCTTTCTTGAGTGTTGTCGAATTACTGGCTCAATAATTGAAAAGGTCTTTCCTGAACCAGGAGTACCAAGTACCCAAGTTCCTCTAAAAGGATTTTCAAGGTTGATCCAGGAGTCTCTCATCTTTCCCTTGTAATAATACTTTGTCGGTATGTTAATTGAGACAGGCGATTCTCTGAGGTCTTGTGCCTGGTCAAAACTCTCATTTTCCAAATTGAATTTATCTTGACCTAAATTGTCTTTGATAATCTTTGAAAGGCTATCAAGTGCAATATGCACAAACAGGACACCAATAAAAGAAAGGAACACATAGCCATAGACTAGTTTTCCTCCTTGTGATAACAGAAAGACACTGGCAATCAGAGAGAGCAATCCAACAATAAGTGGGGCATACACCATCTTATTGATGTCAAAGTCTAGTCTCTTCTTTGCTCTCGTTCCAATGCTAGTGATAATCACCAATAGTATTGTAAAGAGCTTTGAAAATACCACATTTTGATATAAAGCATAAGGTCGCAATCGATCAATTACGATATTTGCTTCACCAAACCATTCTCGAGGCACAAAGACAGATACCTCGATAATCACTGAAATGTATATTATACCTCTAAAGAGTGTATATATCTTTTCTAACTCTTTGCTCTCGTCCATTTTATTTTTCTACTATGATTTCAACTCGTCTGTTAAGTTGTCTATTTTCGGGTGTGTCATTTGCTTTTATTGGTTGGCTTTCACCTAAACCTAATGTGTTATTAATCTTAACAGCACCTTGATATCTACTCGTGATGTAGTCTCTTACAGAATTAGCCCTTTTCTGAGATAGCAAAAAATTGTACTGTTCTGTACCTATGCTATCTGTATGCCCGATGATGCTAATGCCTTTTTCAAGACCATTGCTTTGCAATTGAAGCAGTACAGCATCAATAATTGAATATTCACTTGGGCGTAATTCATATTTGTCAAAATCAAACAATATGTCTGATGATACTCTGCTGATTATATTCCCAGTCAAGCTATCCATTTGAATATTAAATCCGTTTTGATCATAACCAATAACAGTAGAATCGCTTCGGATTTTGTTATAATAGAGTTCTAACTGCTCCAATAAGGCATATCCTGAACCTCCTACAATTGAGGCATCAGGATATATACCAATAGTAGCTATCGTATGATTGTATTTCTCTAAATCACTCTTATTGGTCTCTTGCTTTGTAGTAGCACAAGACAGCAACAATGAGGATATGCCTATGAACAGTAGGGAAAAAAGTATTATCTTTTTCATTTGGAAATCGGTATTTTAAGTCCTACAGAAAAGCCTGAAATGAGCAGGTTGTCAGAGCGAAATACAAGTAAATTATCTTGTGAAAAGTAAAGCTTCATCCTATTTCTGAATGTAATAGCATACTCTAAGCCGAGATTGAGACCAAAGGTAAAGCCAATATGCCCTGAACCTATGTTGCCACCCATACTGATATAAAAATTTCTATTCTTGCCTAAGTGGAGACTTGGCTTATAATAACCCGATAAGCTGTATTCTGCGGTCTTAAAAGTGGCTTTTTCGAATAACTCACTTTCTCTTACTGTAAAGGCAAATCCAGCAATTCTTCTATGAGATAACTCTTTCTCAAATCCCAATTGTCCTCCTTGCAATACATTCCTGGCTAAAGGATTGATATAGTAGCTTGGAGCAAAGTATAGATGCCAGTCATTTTCACCAGCTCGCATTTTTGTAGTGCTACATATTAGTATTACAATAGCTACGATTGTTAATCTAACTGCTTTCATATTAGAATTGGTCTGCGTTAAGTATATCACTATATTCTACTTCGAGACGAACCACACGTCCTGACAACTGTTTCTCGGAGAGTTCTATGACGAACACTTTTTCTTCAGGGAAAGTGAACTTTTCAAATACGAACACATTTCTGTATTTCTTTTTGAAGCTCTTATCTTGCTGGGAGACTAAAATTGGACTAATCTCTATACTCTGAAATGTAGTTGCTTTTGTTTTCTTCTTATCCTCGACCATAAACCTGATATTCTCAATATCATACTGGATATTGGTCTGATTAAATAAGCTCAAGTCCAAAAAGAAGTATTTGTCTATTGAATAGATATTGTTGAGCCTTATCCTCATTCCATACTTGCTTGAGGAGACATTGAAGAAGTTGTTTTTACTCAAGAGCATATTATAGCAATACTCGTGTAATTGCGACTGGGTCATATCTGACTCAGAATTGAGATAACTCTTAACATCTGAATATGGAATGTTGTATCGAGAATAGACTTTACTCAAGTCTTCTGTATACATCAGGAGATACTGAACCATAAACCGTTCAGAGGTTATTGTGAGCACACCTGAAGCACCCTCTTTAGTCGGTTTAACACGTAAGGTATTTGACAAAGGGAGGTCTCCAGCAATATCCGCAATCGATATATCTACATAGTCAATCCGCTCAGGTGAAACGAAGTGCGTCGAAACATCTTTGTTTACAAATATTACAGGTAAATCTTCTTTATTCGTACCAGCTTCTTGAGCTTGCACTTGTGCAAATGTTTGATGAGCTGTAAAGAAACTCACAAATAGCACTACTAATAAGGAAATACTTCTTCTCATCTTTTCAGTTGGCATTTGTTAGGTAAACTATTGTATTATATTTCACAGTCGCTTTTGACTTTGTCACATTGCTTGAAACGGCTTGTGCAACACTTTGATAGGCATTCTGTAAGGCTTGTGAAGCCATACCCACAAAATTATCAGGGGTGCTATTGATGTTCATTTGACCGCCTTGAATAGCTTGCGAAGCAGCCGCTTTAGTAGCATCTCTGAAAGCCGACTTTGGTACATATAAGCCTCTTAAACCATCGACATCAAGCACTGATAAATCAACCTTTAGGTATTCACCATTGACAAGGATAGACTTAATATCTGCTATTATTCGTTGCTCCTCAAAACCAGTAACAACACCATAGATATGAGTTCCTGATTTAATGATATGGTTATCTATTCGTATATCATCAAGTAAAACAAAACGAATTCTACTACCTTGTTCTACCTTTGTTGTCTGATCTACCATTGCTTTGATAGTATTGTCAAGCTTCTCATCTGATTTCTTTTTGGGAGAAATCGTGTTAAAAGCAGAAGTATTGATATTATCAATCTTTTCTACAACCTTGGTTTCTTGAGCATTGAGTTCTTGGAGCACCCTTTGCCTCTCTTCCAGCCTTATTTGTTCCTCTCTCCTCGCTTGCTCCTCTTGAGGGGTAAGAATTTCTTCCCCATTGATGAGCTTCTGATACATTATCATTTCATTCATCAAGTCTTGATCAGGGCTTTGCATTGTCTCTTGAGAGCCAAAGTGCCCTCCGCCAGCAGGATATGAACTTGGAGCACCTCTTCTAGCTTCAGACAACTCTTGATTGCTTCTTGTTATTTCAGCATTGATAGCATCAATATCAGCTTGATTTGCTTGGGCTATACGCTCTAGGGAATCCAAATAAGCTATCTCTTCAGCTGTGTATATGGTAGTGTCACTTGTGATGATTGTTGGATCATACAGCCCTTGCATTGCTGTGTATTCTGTTTCATCACGGAAAGCATTTTGCATAGCATCAGATTTTGACACAATAGTACCTCCTTCTCCAGCAGGAAGTGACTGTATTTCGTTCACCTCTACTTGTTCATCTTGGTTGGGCTTTCCTTTATTTACTTCTTTGACTACCTCAAAGACGAACCAGCCAATGATAATGACTAGAACGAGTACAATAAGAGGGAAAATGTACTTCTTATCCTTGAGATTAACCCCTTTGAGATTTAATTTCTTACCCATGTCACTTCTTCATTTGGTTAATGTTTTCTATGTAAGTCATTCCTGAAGCTATATACACAGAGTCTTCATGAGGTAGATTTCCTCTCTCAAAAAGATATTGGATGCTATCAGAAATTTCAATGGCTTCTAAGACCATTTTATTGTACTCTTCTGTTATAGGGTTATCTGTTGACACAGATTTAGGTGCTTCGGTAACCTGAAATACTTCTTCGTCATATCTTGCCTTATCAAGTAAGACCCCTACAACTAACATAGAAGCGGTTCCCAAAACAATAAGTGGTAAAGCAACACGCCTATGTTTTAGGAGATATTCATTTGCCTTATTGATGACCCCATCTAGTTTTGCTCTCTTCCCTACCGTTTCTCCTAAGTTCTCGATTGAGGAGAGTTGCTGTTCGCTAAGTTTCTTTATTAATCTCTTTCGTAGCATATCAATACCTCTTCTCTTCAGATAAGTCTTTGTTTGAGATCGTACGATAATCGACTATGATATAGCCAAAGGGATTATTCTCGGTACGAGTAATTTGTCTTAACCCACCAGTCGTTACTAACTCCCTAATGGTTAAGGAATACTTCTTTTCAATCCTTTGCTTACCATAATATCGGAATGTCATATTAGCAGGGTCAAGAATGATACTATCGCAGATAATTGTGAAGTTCGCTGAGTGTGAAAGGATATCGCTGTAAAAGCCCTTATCATACAATGCATTCTTTTGCTTTACACCTGAATCATCAATCAGATATAGGGCATCGCTTAATGTTTGTTCGATATACTTGTCATCAGGAGGTAGTGTAAAGAACAAACGATGAAAGGTCTTTATCGTGCTTTTAGCCTCGATTTCAAAACTCGAAGAACGATCTGTTTTCTCAGCTAATGCAGGTATGCCGTCTTTGATGACATATACTTGATCACTGGCTTTAGATGCTACCGTAGTTCCGTAGGAGATACCTACAATAGCAATAACCACCCCAGCCACAATTGAAAGAACACTCACAATCAAGGCGAGCTTGATCTTTTGTTCAATATTCTTAATAACCATACTCTACCCTTTCTTTATACTGCACCAGCAGCTGCTTTAGCGGCTGTTCCAGCTGTTTGTTTAACTGCATTTTGCATACCACCAATAAAGTTTGAAATAGCCATAGATGTATTTGTTGGAAATATCCACGACACTATTTCAGGGGTCATTCTAAGACCATATCCACCAACAACGGCACCAACAATAGAATACAATCCATTAAAATTATATGGATTTGGTACTCCTGGCGTTGAAAGTCTCTGTATATCGACTTCTATACCATATTTAAAGAGTTGCATAGCAGCTGCCATTATCAAATAGGCTACAAACCCATACAAACAGAAAGAAAGGTATCTAGCAACCCAAGAAGCCCAAGCATCTTTCCATACTGGCAAGACAGAAATTCCAAATGAAATTGGGCCTGTTATAGTTAATATCCCCAGCCCTATTTCTTTTCCGAAAAAAGTTAGCAAGACGCAAACATGCCAAATTATAGAAGCTATAAAGTTGATTATATGCTCTAAGATCCAGTTCATAAATGTGTTTTTGAGATCAAATATGACTTTTGATATATCAAGTAGTTTTTTTGAGAATTCCTTAATATTATCCCAAGCTTCCATAATTGCATTTTTATTCTCCTTAACCTGATCTTCAGCGACTTCGGCTTTGGCTCTTGCTTCCTGAAGTATCTGGTATTGCTTGAACTGTACCTCCCACCTTTTCTTGTGAAGTTGGTTTACCTTATTTACTTCCGTTTGATAAACTCCTTTTCTAGCCCAGTTTTCTATACTATCAAAGGGTTGTCTAAGCCCAGCTGTAAATGACCCCCAAAATGCCAAAACAAAGCAAATAAGTATAGGGCGGAGGAGAGCAAGAATGTCTATACTCTTCTTTAATAGCATCATTTGGTAAGCCTCTGAAGCTACAACGACAAGACTTAATACAGCTCCAAGAGCTTTGCCTACGCCGACTAATGAGCCGTAATAGTGTCTAAAGAAACCTCCGAGTGAAGTTACGATAGATAAAAAATGTTCATCAAGCAATTCATGCATAACGTTTCAGCTCGTCTAATGAGTTAATAAAATAACGTGCTTTAAGCACATTGTTACACTTCACAATGAGGCTCTCCAAATTCTTGAGTTCAGAGAGGTAGGATTTTTGTCTATCCACGTTCTTGACATAATTCTTTCTCATATATGTTATACTGTCTTTTATCTTTTTATGCTCAAGAATGAACTCTGATAGTTGGCTATCAACACCTATCAGCTTACGATATTCAAGGATCTTTTGTTGCATTAAAATGTTGAGCTTAACAAACATCGGATCATAATCTTTATAAACTATGTCCACTGATCTATCCGCCACATCTAACATTTCTCTTTTATGCACATCTTTGATAGAAGCCGTAATGGCTTCATACTTTGACTTTGACATCTTCGCCTGGACCAACATAATAGCCCTCCGCGTTTTATTTGGCTGATATCGCTTGGGGGTAAACTTCACCTCAAAACGAGAATTAAACCAAGCCCATTTCCAGTATAGCGAAGCACCTGAATACTTCTTATGCAAGAAATAATACCACCACGAAGGATGAAACTCCCAAGGTCCAGTTTCCATACTCCTTAGTTGGTAGTGCTTAGCCTTGTCATAGACAGGTATTTGAGCAGATGAAAGGCTTGAAAAAGCAATCATTGCTAATAGTATCAATACAAATCTCTTCATCATCGTGTATAGTCTTGTATTATTTTTGTAGCAATACGCCCTTTATCAACGATCGAGGTCTTGTACCCAATTCCTTGAAGGGTTATATATCCCTCTACCATAAAAATGCAATTCTTTAGGTGTTGATTTATGCTACTAACTCTTGCCTCCAATTCTAGGATTACTTCTAGTATGGATTGTGCATCTGCCCTTAATAGAGGTATTTTCTTTATGGTCGCAGATAGATATTTACATTCAAGATTTATGGCTTCAATCGTATTGGCATACTCTCTTATGACATATATGTTTGTTAAGTGCTTAGTCTGCTGAATAAAAGTATTCAGCAGGGGAAATGTGTCTTTAATATCCTTAGCTAAATTCAAAGCAGCAAGTGCTGTAGTACCCCACGCAGATACCATAGAGTAGCGAGTGGTTAACTCCTTATGCATCTCTTCGTACTTGTTTGTGACATTTGCCACAGTGGTTGACCAAGCGGAATGCTTCATTTCATTCTTATTTCGATACTCCAGTCTATCATATTTTACCTTATGTGACTTTATGAGTAACTCTAAAGAAGGTATATCCATAGGTTTAGCTGTAACCTGAGAATAGCCAACCAAAGGAAGTACGGCTAATGCTATTATGAGTATTATTTTTTCCATAAGTTGATAATATCATTTGCTATTTGTTTGCCGTATTCATTATTTATATAGGTCAAGGGAGCTACTTGTTGAAAAGCATTGTCAAGATTGTCATTACAGATTATACTCATCTGCATCTGCTTAATCTTGAATATGATTAGATCCATTTCGTAGTTGCACCTATTGTAGAATTCAAGTCTTTCTTGAGGCTCAAGGAGGTTCATTTGTGGCTTTGTCTTGGTCTGTTTCTCTAGCCCAGGCAAAGCAAACTTACCGTCTATCACTGTTCCTACCATATCACGGCAAATACCGTAAATATCATTGGAAAGGCTGAATATAGGTTTATATGAAGCAGCTAAACCTAGTGGTTTGTTAAGGATCTCATTGCTTAGCTCTCCAAGAGCCGTTGTAGCTTTCTTTGCCTTAAACGCAAAGAGCTTAATTGCAGCACCTTCTTTTTTGAACGCTGAGATATCTTGTTGGATTTTCTCCACCTTGTTAAGATGTTGCTCAACCATCACCACCATATTTTTCACCTTATTCTGCTCCTCATTCATCACTGTGAACTCGGAACGAATAAGCTCTTCTTGTGCTGTTGCAGCTACTCCATTCGCTGTAGCTTGTGCGGCAGACTTTCTATCAAAGACAATTCGTCCTTGAGCAAAGCTTGAAGTCACAAAAGAGACTAAGATAATGAGAAGTAAAATTGTCCTATTCATTTCTATCCATCACTTGTTTTGAAAAGTCCATAATCTTAGATATTCCTGATGCTCTCCAATCATTACAGAACTGTTGGATTGCAATTTGTATATCTCCATACTTCGCTCTATACTTCGCAAGTGCATCTTTCTCTACCTTTTCAGTAGTGTAAGCCATATAGCACTCAGGGCTTTCTTCTACTCCATAAACCTCTCCATACAACCCTCTACGTATATAAACTTCTTTGAACGCTCCTCTACCAGCCTTGTTGTCGAGGTTGTTTATAGTCCATATCTTTGAGCATTCTATATTTGTTAGACCAAGTAAAGACTGCACTTCTGAAAATCTATCTTTCAGCTTCGTTTGGTCTAATAGGATTGTGATTTCAGAGTTGTTGATGATTGCACTCTTAACAACTTCAGAAGAGATAATATCTTCTATTTCCTGAGTGACAACACCAACAATGCCCCAAAACTTGCGGACGGTTTTATAGAGGTACAAAATGTAACCTGCCATAAGATCTGAAGCGATAGCTTTCCAAGCTTCTTCAATGATAAGGGCTTTCCTGTTTTTCTTGAGCCTCATCTTCTGAAGAAACAAGTCCATTATGATAAGCGTAACAATAGGGAATAGTGTCTTGTCATCTTTTATCGCATCAATTTCAAAGACCACGAACTTCTCATCGAAGAGTGAGGAGTCCATATTCTCATTGAGCGTTTTCTCCATAGCTCCACCTTTGTAAAACTTAGATAGAAGAAATCTAAACTCGTCTATATCAAATGTGATTTTACTCTCCTCTTGCAAAAATGGTATATACTGAAGAGCGAACTCAAAGAATGAATTAAAATTCAATTCTTTAACTTGAATAGACCTTAGCTCCTCCTCTTCTTTGCTGATTTCGTATAAGATAATAGACATCGTCTCATTTTCTTCTATCTCATACTTCTCTTTGAGTTCTTCGATTTTAGCTTGTGCAGACTCTACTTCGGCTTCAGTATTGCCTTTAAGCTCGTTGAACTCCTGTAGCATCTTTATTCTTCTCTTCGCTACAAGTCTTTCATCTTCAATATTGGTCTCTTTTCTTTTATTTCGATACTCAAGCATCAAAACGCTCTTACGCCTTTCTCGTTGCTCATCAGAATAGGCATCAAAAGGTTCAAAATAGAACTTATAGTAGGTCTCAATAGTACGTTGAATAAACTCGTCTTCTACGGTACTTATCTTGCCTGAGGCTCCTTTCCATATTACAAATATCAAGGACTTTAAGAAGTTTATCTTTTCAATATTCACTTCTTCCTTTGTGATTTGAAAAGGGTTCATTGATATAGGTGCTTCTTCTCGATACGAGATATACTTTCCTCCTAAGTAACTACAAAGACCCTCATATGAGTGTCCTGTATCAACCATTATAATATCGGTGTCTTGCTCATAGAGTTGTCGCACTACGCTATTCATATGAAAACTCTTGCCTGAGCCTGAAGGCCCTAGGCAGAAGAAGTTACTATTGGTTGTAAGCTTATTCTTCCCCTCTTTGCCAGTGAAATCAATACACTTGGGAATACCAGCTCTATTTGTGTAATACACCTTGAGTGGTGTGTCTTCATCAAGATATTCTACCTCTTTATATTGTAAGCAACCAGCCACATCATTGAGGGTAATAAATCGATCATACTTAGGATTTGCCCAGTAGCCACACCCAGGTAGAGAAGCAAGGAATAACTCTAGTTGATTAAAGTTTGACTTAGACAACCTTACTCCTCGCTTTCCAAATGCACTTTCAAGGTAGTTAAGTGATTGGTCTAGTTTCTTCCCTACCGTTAGTATGCTGTAGTGCATATAGACGAACATCTTATTCTCTGACTCCACAATGTTTTGTACCGCTTCAATTTCTTTTGCGGCAATAGCATTTGGGGTCGAGGGCAAAGAGGCGTGACGGTTTAGCTTCTTTGCAAGGCGGACACTTTCATTTTTCTGGTTTGGTATATAGATGGCTTGATTATACGCTATTGTTTCAGCTCCTGGAACCTGATCAAGGAAAGTAAACAAGTCCTCTGTATAAGGTGAACCGTTAATATCTCTGCTGAAAGAGGGTGATATATCATTTGGCATATCGACTTCGTCAATATCTACCAAAGAAGTACACTTCACTTTCTTATCATCGAGCTTTAAGTAATGCTCGTTGGCATAGATATTTGACAAGGAAAAATACTTGTCCTTGAAGTTCAAACAGAAGTACTTATGTATAAATTCAGTCACTTCTAACCTGTTAAGAATAGTAGGATTGAAGTGTGAGGTAGAAAGTAGGTCTTTTGCCTTATTCACCTTTTCCCAAAAGTCTTTCCACATTGAAGCATCATACTGAAATCGACCCTTTTTCTTCTCTTGGGTAATCGTCAGGTAGGTTATATGCTTCGTATATTGTCTCCCCTCAAAATATTCAAAATAGCTTTCTTGCAGAAAGTCATTAGAGCTTGGAGCCTCAAAGGGAACACGTGAGAATATATCATGCTTTTGGAAACAGTACCCTGCTCCCAATGTTTTTATCATATTCTCAACAAAATGGTTATACTCGTCATACCCGTCAGGATCTGACGAGTACTTACGCACAGGGTTTTGTAAGCGAAATACGACTGAGTATTCGCCTACATTATTGTAAATCACCCCATAACCATTCACATCTTCAACAGTCAGATACGGAGACTCCAACTTTTTCTTTTTTCTCATCGTATATTGGTTTCCTTGATATGACTGACATTACAACATACACTCCCTTATCCTCTTGCTTACTATGCAGACCTTTCTTCATATTCTTAAATATCCAATAGGCAATTGCTGAAGGAGTTATCAATAAAGCGAGTAAAGCTGTAACGAAGTTTATACTAATAAAAAGTATGATGAACAGTAGTATTGAAGACAAAGCGCCTCCTAATCCAACCCATACATAACGCCCTTTGAGACCCATAAATTCAAGGGGCTTTTGTAACCCCTTGAATATCTTATGAGTCTTTGCTCCCATAGCTTAATTGAAGAATGCAGGAAGAGCTGTTGCAGCGATAACCAAAAAGACACAAGCACCGACAACCATCATAATAGACTTCTTGACATCTTGTTCTTCATTGTTCATCTTGATATAAACGCTAAGTCCACCGACTAGAGCCACAACTCCAGCAATAGCATATACGAGCTTTTGAACTAGAGGAATGTAACCCTTGATTGTAGATGTAGCGGTAGAAAGAGCAGATGCTCCAGCTTGTCCTTGAGCAAAAGCTTCAGGAGTAAGTACGCACATGCAAAAAGCACATGCTAGTGCGATAAAGAGCATTCTTTGCCCTTTCTTTGAAGTAGTTGATAATACCATAATTTACTTGAATTGTTTGAAAATATTTGAAAATAATGACTCTCCTTCTGTAACTGCATCCTTGGTATAGAATGCACTTATTTCAGCGTTAGACAATGAGCAATTGCTCACAGTCGTAACTTGATTGTATCTATTCTTTGCAGTCTTATCATCATCTGTATTGTTGTTACTAGAGTTGCCACAATTGGGAGCTTCAGAAACAGTAGGGACGAAACTAACCATTCCTATCGTCACAGCGATTGGTGGGTCAATAACAATCTCTGTACCGTCAAAATCACTATCATTATCTTCATAGCTAAAGCTTTTCTTCTCTGGCTTCAATGCTAAGAAAATATAGTACCCTACTAGAGCAATCACACAGACAACGACAAATGAGGTAAATGACATATCAATTATAGCTTCTCTAATAGTGACTTAATACTTGCAGATATATTTTCAGAATGCTCGTCAAAGTATTTTGCTATGATAGCGTTTACCAGTTGAGTTCTTGAAGTGACATCTATACCATCACTGAGGCGTAATAGGTCTATCCGATCTCTATTCTCTTCGGATAGTTGTATCCTACTACTGCTATAAGCTTCGGATTTTGCATTCGAAGACTTCTTCTTTGTAGTAGGGTTTGCTTCTTGACCCTCACCTGATGAAGACTTTTGCACCGATGTTGTCAAAGCACCTAAATTGAGTTCTTGCATATTTCTTCTTTTAACCAATTAAAACATTCACATACTACACTATCTTGCTCCTTTGTCAGGCCAAAGGAATTAACTCGTGCAAGACATTGCAAATCTTTTATATATGGCGACACAAGTCCATAGTTCTTGAAAACCTCTTGTATCTGTTCATACAGCTCTCGTTCCTCTTTATTCCCCACATTAATCCGCACTCTATTTGGAAGATAAACCTGCTTTGGCTTTGTCCCATATTGCTCCAATAGTCGCTGTAGTACTACGATAAATGTACCAGTAGAATCCAACGCTTTACGTTCATACTGGAATGGGCAAATAATCACTTCAGCTAAAGCCAAGAAAGGAACTAGTCCGTTTTCACTAAGATTACCAGGAGCATCTATAATGATATAAGCTTGCTCATTATCCCTTTTGAGCTGAAGAAGCATTGAGGTAATGTCTTTTACTGGAGTGTCTATATCATACTGGAGAACATCATAGCCATACGATTGCTCACTAAACATAGACTTGTCTCGCTCTCTCTGATGATGAATTGTACTTTGTCTATCAAGGTCAATGATGACAACACTCTCGTTCCGCTCAGTAAGCCAATTGGCAAAGAGCATAGCAAGAGTGCTTTTCCCTACCCCTCCCTTTTGATTTGCAAAAGTGATGACCATTGAATTTGCTTATAGCTCTGTTTGATAGACTTTAGTTTGCTTTACACCACCAATGATAAGCACTCCCTTGTCTGATTTTACTTGTTTGCCATTGATAGTGGAAGTCCACTCATAGGTCACTTCTACTTCATCAACTTCATCAGTTGTAATTGTGATGAAAGTGGAAAGAAAAATAGATGTTGCCTTAATATCGTAGCTCTTTGAACCCTCATGTGCTATATCTTGATTAAACACATTGGTTTTTTGATCAACTCCATTGAGGAATATATCACCTGAAATAGCAGGGCTACTTGTTGCTGATGTGACATTCAAGCTCATCTCAATAGGGGCTGTTGAGGTAATCTTGTACGTGTGTGTAATGATCGCATCTTTGGTTGTCGGAGTAACAGGGGCATCCTTTCCTCCACAAGAAACGAGGATAAAAGCCACACAGGTAGCTATACAACTTAATAGAACTTTGTTCATAATTCTTTTTATCTATGTTACTTATTACAGTATTAACATTATTGTCGATTGGTAGTTATCACCAAATCACCAAGGCAAAAGTACATCCTCTTCAGCCTACATAAAAGGATTTTCCGTAAACGATGTAAAAGAATGTATTATGATGTAAAAGAATGTACTTTTGAGAGGACATAAGAACGTCATATTTTCCTGTGTTTTCTTCTAGAAATGAAGTCTTCCACTTCTGTTCTCTTGAAAAGTAATCTGCCATTCGCTTTAAAGCAAGTAAGTTTACCAGCATATACCCAATTATAAATTGTTCTCGGGGCAACCTTGCATATAGAGGCTACATCAACCACATCAAGAATATCTGATGAGTGAACGCACTCGTACAAATCAGATTTCTGCTCTAGCAAGAGATCCAGCTTTTGCTCTATCCTTTCTAGTCTTTCAGAAAAGTTTGGGTCATTCTGAATGCCACCTAAAAATGAAGTCATTGACATAATCTTACTTGCTAAATTGAACACACTCTTGTTGCCTTTTGTATATATGATCCAAGACTGTTTCCCAACCTGGGAAACCACCCACAATACAGTCGTCGATGTATAAGTCTGCTGAAATCTTCCTTGAGTCGTTAGAGTATTGCCTAATTCTCTCAGTGGTATTGCAATTAACCCCGACAAAAGGGACTTCATTTTCAAGTAACCACTCAATAGCATCTTCTAACTCTTTGCCAGCTCTACAAGTCCAAATTATCAAGGTATGACCTAAACTGTGTAGTTTTTGCATACCTTCAATTGCACCTGGGATAGCTTCACCAACATTGGGATATGCGGTTGCATTTAAGACACCATCAAAATCTACTGCTATTATCATAACTCCTTTTCCCTACTGTTCAGATGCTTCTACTTCGTCTTGATCAATCCCAAGGGGTAAACATTCTTGAACTATTTGACCATTTTTTTCTATCGTTGCTTGACCAGTTACGGTATCAATCCATTCCCCCTCTTGGGCTCCAGGAACAGATAGTGCAGGGTGTTCGAACCTTTTTCTTTTGAAATTTGCTGTTTTGCCATTATAGGCTATGTTATAATTAAGTTGATCATAATTAAAAGTAAGATCCATTCGTAGAGGAGTTCTTTCATATCTACTTCTATCTCGTCTTAGAACAATGTTCCTTTCAACTAACCCCTTTAATGCTTTACTCGCCATCGGTTTACCAATGCCTAGAGCTCCGCTCATCTCATCAAGATCTGTGATTATTGAGCCATCTATCCCAGCAGTGCCTAAGAGCCACAATAATAATGCCATTTCAGACTTGGAGAGATTACCATATTGCACTATGGTTTGTAGAGCTTCTTGGAAAACAGTAATAAATCCACCATTTTGAAACTTATGCTTTATTGGCAGTCTCACATCGGTATATCCCTCTACAAACTCTCTCTGTTCATAAATTACTTTTTGGGTCACGGTGCGATTCCCAAACTCATCTATCTCTACTTTGTTTTGCAGGGTTTGACCTGCTATATATGTATCTCTTTTCTTTGCCATCTTTTTAGTCAGCATACCGTTTCTGTGAGGGAAACATTGTTTCTAAAACCAATAGCATTATTTCCTCTAAGGAAATATCGTTGCATCATAGGAAATATTATTTCCAATAAGGAAATATCGCTGTTGGTTTTCCTGTTTTCAAAAACACAATTCTCACCTTTTGAAAAAGTGACATTATTTCCTCTAAGGAAATATCGTTGAATTGTAGGAAATTTTATTTCCTCTAAAGAAATGGAGTTGTAGTGTTCATCGGGGTTCTCTATCTGTTCTATCGTTATCGTTATATAGCAACCCCTATTTGAATGCATAAAACACTGGATTTGGTTTACTCTACTTCTCATAGTTCAAGCATCTTCTTAAAGGTTTCAAGACGCTCAATAGCATCAAACTTTGTTAGACCTCTAATCATAAACCTATTGGTCTTTACCGCCAATAGCACATTCTCAAAACGATATACAATTTGACCTCCAAAGCCATTCTCATATGGCAATTTCCCTGATCGCCTTGCCCTATACAAGGTCATTCTAGAAATGCCAAAAATGGTCTGTAGTTCTTGGTCTGTGAGAAGTAACTCGAAGTTTTTATCTCTTCCTTCCATATAAGCGTTGAACTGCTCAAAAAGGGCTTCATTATTCTTTGTCGGTATCATATGATGTTTCTCTCCTGCTGCAATCGGTTATTAAATGCGTTCATTTCATATGAGATCTTCGGTGTAATCACTTTAGCATAAATCTGAGTTGTTGTCAGCTTCTTATGCCCCAAGATCTTGTTTACAGTTTCAAGACTTACTCCTTTGGTAAGAGCTAAAGTCGCAAATGTATGGCGTGACAAATGGTAGGTAAGCTTCTTCTGTATGCCACAAAGGGCTTGCACTTCTTTGAGCTGACGGTTAATTACCTGATTACAAGGGACAGGTAGCAGCCTGCCCTCAGAAGTCTCATAGTCTTTATACTTATCAAGTATATCTAATGCTTGTGGCAATAGTGGTATTTGAGACAATCCATTTGTTTTCTTTCTCCTGATAAGCAACCAATCGGTGCCATTCATTGTCACACGGTTGTTATTCGTGAGTAGCGAAACATCACTATATGAAAGTCCTGTAAAACACGAGAATACAAATACATCACGCACAAACTCCAAGTGTTTCTTAGTGATTTTCGTTTTCATTAGCTTGGCAAGGTCGTTCTCATCTAGGAATCCAATATCCGTCTCTTCTTCAGTAAACGAGATATTGCAAAATGGATCTTTCCCTAGCAACCCATTCTCTATTGCTTTTCTAGTAGCTTGATTTAAGAACCTCATATACTTGATTTGCGTATTATGACAATATCCTAGTACGCTCCACAAGTATTCTTCATAATCGCTTATCAAGCTCCTAGTCACCTCATCAATACGTAAGTCTTTACGGTGATATTTATAAGCAATAAAGTTCATAAACACACGCTGGTAATTCTTGTGTCGATTGAATGTACCTTTTGATATGTTCCCACTTTGATAAGCTCTTTCACTTTCGTAAATAAGCTCCTCGAAGAGAACAGAAATATATTGCTTAGCCTGTTTTTTGCCTGACAACTCTTCTTTCAAATTCTCAAGGTTAAGTCTTCTTTTTCCTTGTAGTTGTTCAGCAATAAAGCGAATGCGAGCTTCCAGTTCATTAAGCTCGGCATTTAGATTAGTAGCATTAGGGCAATCATTGATAACCCTGCTCTTAGATAAGTGTTTTGGTTCAACACTCAAACCAATTTGACCGAAACTTGATCTGTTTCCGTCTAGGGAGACACGAAGCATTATGGGACTTTCACCTTTATGCTCCTTGCCGTCACGAGTGTAATAACTCACCTTTAGATTTAACTTCTGCTTCATCACAATCATACTTCTAAATTTTTAATAGTGAAAGAAGCGAATCTACCTAGGGAGTTCTGTAAGAAATAATCTATCTGGCTACATTTCTAGCAACATTTTGAGTGTAGCCATTTTGTAGCCAAGTGATTTTTAAGGCTTATTGTTACATTTGATACATCTCTGATTATCAATGGTTACAAATATAGAACTAAGAGGTATCAAAGTTTGAATAGAGTAAAAAATAATAAACTCCGTAAGTGATTGACTTACAGAGCTTATTGACTTTTTAGGATTATCCTAAATTTTGATTTTAAGTGCCTAATGATACACTTTTGCGGTATGGACGGGACTCGAACCCGCGACCCCCTGCGTGACAGGCAGGTATTCTAACCAGCTGAACTACCACACCGTGCTTTAGCCGTTGTTGTTATGGCTTTGCTCGGCAAAGATAGCAAGGATTTTTCAATCCACCAAATATTGCCGCGAAAAAGTATTTATTTTGTCGCCTAATCCCACCAGCAGTACCAGATATGCGACTTGTGTAGGTGCGATGCTAGGGAGGGTAGATTGGTCTCTACAGTGTCTTGGGCGTAGGCAAATAGATTCTTGGCTAGGGAGGTAGTGTCTCCCATAGGGGGGTAGGGGGTGTAGTACAGAACGGAGTCACTAGCGATCTTAATCACCACTGCTCCATACGATTCGTACCAATATCGGGCAATCTGAGCATGCTCCTCTGCCGTGGGGCATTCGTTCCAACCGCCATAAGAAAGATAAGTAAATACCTGCCAAGGCTCTTTTATCGGCATCTCTACTAAGATTGGTGTGCTGAAAAAAGTGAATTCTTTTGGGCAATCAGATTCAAATACCTCGCCATCAGTCAGTTCTTTCCACGCATTAGCGCCCTCCTCCCCATCCGCCAGGTAGCTCTCTTTGAGCTCCTCAAACCTGCGCTGGAGTATCTGTTGCCCATTATATTCAGTGGAGTTGAGTAGTTTCGCCCGCCACTGCTGGAGCTTCACCTCGTCGTACCACTCAGAGAGCTCATCCAGGTAGTCAAAGAAGTCACCATATATCGACTCCAGTAGCACTGGGTAGTAGCCACTCACTTTCCAATTTTTGTATTTCTCCAGCCAAAGGTTCTTAACCTCCTCTTCAGTTAAATTAAGGTCCAGCTGAGATACCTTGCAATCCTTAAGAAGTGTCTTGATCCTCTCAAAAAACTTCTCTTGCGATTCCTGTTCAACAGCATAGTCCGTTTGATTTTTTCGTGCGATCTTTAAACCTTTCGCAGAGGTATAGTAATTCCATCCTGCTAGAGCAAAGAAAACTAGCGTGGAGTAGATCTGCTGGTGATTCATTAGCCGTAAGATGATGAGCAACATAACTAATATCGTGATTATGCCCCAAACGATCATCTGTCTAAGCAGAATACGGCTTGCCGTTTCCCAATCATTGGCTTTGATGCTCTCCTGAAGCTTTTGCCCCAGTTGATTAGAGGCCTTCTTTTTGCGTTGGTGGAGAAAGGAGACGACGAATATAACCACTGCTGCTATCGCAACAAACAGGAAAAGTTGAGTCTGATCCATTTCAAATAAATCTATTATGTATTCACAAAGGTAATAAGAGGTTACGATATTTGGTGAAGCGACGAAATATTTCTATCTTGCTGAGAAATCAAGAGCTACTTAAAGTGGATATTAAGTTATGAAGAAAGTGGTTGTATCATTACGGGCTTTACTCTCTGCTGGAGCCACCGCATTGCTGGGGGCTTTAGGCTTTTCGAGCTGTGCCGAGAATATCAATAATGGCATGGCAGAGTATGGCACGCCTACCGTACAGTATAAGCTCAAGCTAAAGGTGACCGACCAAGCAGATCAGCCTATCCCGGGACTTTCACTTAAAGCTATTGGCCAGAGCAAGACAAGTGATGCGGAAGGAAAAGCATTGATAGAGGGGCGGGATACAGGATTTTACAAAGACCACGAAATAGTGGTAGAGGTGAAAGATATTGATGGCGATGCCAATGGCGTTGTGAAAGATCAGGTGAAGCATATCGCCATATCCAAGAGCGACTTTACTAGTCATCAACCTAAAGGGTGGCTGAATGGCACTGTGGAGAAGGAGATCAATCTAAAAGTGGAGCGATAATGAAAAGAAAGTATCGCCAAGTGAGGGCAAAGCTGGCAGCAGGCACATTGATACTGCTCGGTGGACTAGGTGTAGCAGGTTGTAAGACTAGCCAAAAAGTAGAGCTCACTCCTAGAGAGCGGGCGAGGGAGGCGTTGCGGCTCGACTCTATCCCTGACCGTTATCCCGAAGCTGTGGCGATGTATGGCACTCCCTACCGAGAGTTTCAAGAGCAAAAACAAGTACCTACTCAACCAAAGAAAAAGAAGGATAAGTGATGTCGCTTCTCTTTCCACAAAAACAACCCTCGCTGGAGCCGACTCTGAAGCAAAGACTCGCTCTCAATGCCCATCGGGTACTTAGAGACGAAGCGATCAGAGAGCATCAGATGACCACTCTCTTTTGGGAGTGTACTCTGCGGTGCAACCTCCATTGTGCCCATTGTGGTAGCGATTGTAGGGTAGAGAGTGGGGTGGAGGAGCTGAGTGTGGAGGAGTTTCTCGGGGTGATTGACCGACTTACCTCGCACATTGATCCGCACAAACTCTTGGTGATCTTTACTGGTGGCGAAGCACTGGTGCGTAGAGATATAGAGGAGGCAGGGCTGGCACTCTACCATCGTGGTTATCCATGGGGGATTGTGACGAATGGTATGCTCCTGGATGAGAAGCGACTTGAGAGCCTTCAACGAGCGGGCATTCATACCGCTACGGTGAGTCTGGATGGCTTTGAAGAGGTACACAATAAGATGCGGGGGCACCCCCAGAGCTATGCAAGAGCTTGGCGTGCTATTCAATTGCTTTCCGAGGCAGAGGAGATTGTGTGGGATGTGGTTACTTGTGTCCATCCCTTGAATTATGATTCACTCCCTGCATTGCGTCAACAATTGATTGATCAAGGGGTAAAGCGGTGGCGACTATTCTCCATATTCCCAGTGGGGCGAGCCGCTGAAAACTCTCAACTACAGCTCTCCGACCGGCAGTATTTCGACCTGATGAACTTTATCTGCGAGACCAATGAGCAGGGCAAACTGCTTGCACAATATGGTTGCGAGGGGTACCTTGGTCGCTTTGAGGGGCGAGTGCGGGAGCAGTTCTATATGTGTCGTGCTGGGGTGAACATTGCCTCTATCCTCTGCGATGGCTCTATTAGTGCCTGCCCCAGTATCCGTTTCGATCACAAGCAAGGCAACATCCATCACGACGACCTTTGGGAGGTGTGGCAAAATCGGTTCGAACAATACCGCGACCGTAGTTGGGCAAAACGAGGACCCTGTGCCACCTGTAAAAGCTGGAAGAACTGCCTCGGTAATGGGATGCACCTCCGTGATGATAATGGCGACCTCCTGGTTTGCCACCTCGACCGCCTCAAAGCTGGTGCCCACCGCTAAAAGCTCTGGTCAATAATGGGTTGGGATGTAGTAGCCATCGGTCTAAAGCATACATTGCCTATTGATGATCCATTTACCATGGCTAGAGAAGTGGCTATGAGGTTTCGCAAAAATGTGAAGCTTGTGGCGAGTGATACTTATCATCTTGATGAGGTTGAAAGAGTTGTTTCCTACGTGGACGGGTATAAGGAGATTGAAGTTGGTGAGGTCTTGAATGATGGTTCGGATCAGTGGCTAAAGTTATATGTGAATAACTATCAAGCTAAGCTCATCGTAGGTAAGATTGGTCGAAGTGGTTTGGACCATCTACGATTTGTAGGCTGTGATGCCCATTCACTTCTCTCCGATGCTTTAGATGAGGAGCCACTATATGAAATTATTGATTCGTCTCAGTCGGTAGAGATAGGGGTGTATCCCGAAAATGTGGACCTGAATATATATGTATGTGGACGTTGGGGTTATTGGGAACGAGCGTTTAGAGGAGGTGATGAACGAACCCCTAATGCCTGCAGGGAGTGGCTCGAGTCTCATAGGCTAATAATGTACGAAAGGGCAAGGTTATTGGGGTGCCAATCAATGGTAATATTTTCCGACCAAGGACCCACTGAACTTATATATGATAATGTGGGTTGGTCAGCTGACAAGCTTTTAGAGTATATTCTTTCCAGGCAGTATTTAGAGACAGGATGGCTTGAGAGCCCCCAAGAGGTAGAGGAGTGGAGAGAATATGGCAAGATCGTGAACTTTCCCGCTTACTTTTCAGGCACACTCTCTTTTCGAGAGGAGGAATTTGTTGATTTAGTGATTGATGACTTCTCAGATCTGATTGACTCTTATTAAGTCCCTTAAAAGCTATTTGTGTTAGGCTACGGAGTTGGATTGACCAAAAGATTGTGAAACCTTGCCAAGTTGATGATTATGGACTTCGTGCAAGGCTTCTTCTAATGCGTAACACCTAGAGTATATCTTTTGAGATTCGGATTATTTTGAATATATTGCTACAACTGCTTAGCGTAGGTGCCGAGCAGATATTTACCCTGTTGGGAGGAGTGCAATTAATTATTTATGAGAGAGGAAGAAAGTATGATCCAACAACTTAAGGAGTGGCTGAGAGAAGGAGATTTTGCGAAGGTGCGAAAGGAGTTGGAGCCTTTGAGGAGTGCCGATATCGCCGATTGTATGCTGGAGATGGAGCCGAAAGAGGTGCTGCTGGTTTTTAGTATTCTTCCCAAGGAACTATCGGCTGAGGTCTTTTCTCACTTTTCGGCAAGTGAGAAAAAGCATTTGGTGGAGGCTTTTACGGATGAGGAGACGCTCGACCTTCTCCTACACATGCAGATGGATGACCGAGTGGACCTTTTGGAGGAGTTGCCAGCTAATCTAGTGAATCGCCTTCTGAGCCTCACCGAGCCATCGCTTCGTCAGGAGATCAATATGTATCTTGGATATGATGAGGAGAGTGCTGGTGGGGTGATGACCTCCGAGTTTGTAGCTATCCGTAAGGATCTCACTATTACGGAGGCTTTGGAGACTTTTCGGACGTCGAGCTATGCACGTGTGAGTAGCAATGAGCTATTCGTGACGGATGAGTGCTGGACGCTAGAGGGGGTGGTCTCCCTCAAGACACTACTCCTTTCTCCTACGGAGGCGAAGGTGGCTGAGGTGATGGACGGTCATTATGTATCTACTACGACTAGTACAGATCAGGAGGCGGTGGCTAAGCTATTTATGAAGTATGACCTCCGAGCGATGCCAGTGACAGATAATGATCAGCGACTGGTGGGGGTGATTACAGTGGATGATGTGATGGATGTGGTGGTGCAGGAGCAGACGGAAGACATGCAGAAGATGGCTGCCATGACTCCTTCGGAGCTGCCTTATCTGGAGCAAAATATCTGGAGCCTTTCGAAGCACCGGATAGGCTGGCTGATGATATTGATGGTGACTGCAACGATTACTGGCGGTATCATAAGTAGTTATGAGGATGTATTAAGCCAGACCGTGGCTCTTGCGATCTTTATACCTATGCTGATGGATACTGGTGGTAACGCTGGTGCCCAGTCTTCTACTCTTTTGATCCGAAGTATTGCCCTAGGACAAGTGGAGTTTAAGGATTTCTTCAAGGTGCTTTGGAAAGAGCTCCGTGTAGGACTTCTCTGCGGCTTGGTGCTAGCACTGCTCAATACCATCCGAATCCTTATGATTAGTGATGCCCCTTTGGCAGTAGCCATTGTGGTCAATATCAGCATCGTTGCCACGGTAGTCTTTTCTAAGGTTCTGGGTGGCATTCTGCCTATCCTCTCCGATAAGGTGGGGTTAGACCCTGCGATGATGACTGGCCCGCTCATCACCACAGTAGTAGATGCCTGTGCATTATTGATTTACTTCGCACTTGCGAGCCTGCTGTTATAGTAACTTTTGACTTGAGGCTATCACCATATTCAAGTAACTACTCTTGAGGTTGAGGCCTTTACCAGAGAGTGAGGCGGATTTTCTAGCGAAACTATTTGTCTATTTCCATTATTTGTGTATCTTTGCCAACGCAATCCAAGCAATGCTCTCTACAAATGCCCAAGTGGCGGAATTGGTAGACGCGCTAGTTTCAGGTACTAGTGTCAGCAATGACGTGCAGGTTCGAGTCCTGTCTTGGGCACTAGTGATGATTGCAACGACATACAGGCGCAGGTGGCGGAATTGGTAGACGCGCTACTTTGAGGGGGTAGTATCGGTTTAACGATGTGTGAGTTCGAGTCTCATTCTGCGCACGATTTTTGTTTTTGCTATAATTTTTGTGGCTTTGGGAGTAATTCCAAAGCCATTTTTTTGCCATACTCATGCTATCTCTGTTGCTTTTTTGAGACTGTTGCACGAAGGCGATCTGCTTCGTTGCTTTCGGGATTCGGGCTCGGTCACGTACGCTAGTACGCTCCCAGCGCCCTCACCCTCAGCGCCTTGCATCTCATCCTTCGTTCAAAGTCTCAGCACATTTGATTCAAATGTGCGAGAATGGCACTTCGTGCAACATTCTCTTTTTAGAGGGAAAAGGGGCAAGGATTTGTTAGTGTCGAAAATTAATACTACCTTTGCATTTAGAAATCGCGGGGTGGAGCAGTGGTAGCTCGTTGGGCTCATAACCCAAAGGTCATAGGTTCGATCCCTATCCCCGCAACTAATTGAAAAGAGGCTAGCTTCGTCAGAAGTTGGCCTCTTTTATTTTTGTAAGGGATTAATTCTATATTTTTCACTTGCTTAATCAGCGAATAGGGAATTATTTATGTATCTTTGTGGGTGAAAAGTAAGTAAGAAGGTTTATAAACTTATTAGGTAAAAAAGAGATTATGGAGATTATCAGTATTCATGGACGAGAGATTCTTGACTCTCGCGGAAATCCCACGGTTGAAGTAGACGTAGCACTTGCATGTGGTGCCTTTGGTAGGGCAGCTGTGCCAAGTGGAGCTTCTACAGGCGAGCACGAGGCATTGGAGCTTCGTGATGGTGATAAGTCACGCTACCTTGGTAAGGGGGTGACAAAGGCTGTGGAGAATATCAATAATATTATTGCACCCGCTTTGATTGGTGCCGATGCAAGCAATCAGCGTTTGATCGATAAGATGATGATTGATCTTGATGGTACTCCTACTAAGAGCAAGCTAGGTGCTAATGCGATCCTAGGCGTGTCACTAGCTGTGGCTAAGGCTGCTGCCGATGCACTTTGTATGCCACTTTATCGCTATATCGGTGGTACCAATGCACACATTTTGCCAGTCCCAATGATGAATATCATCAATGGTGGTAGCCACTCTGATGCCCCTATCGCATTCCAGGAGTTTATGATTCGCCCTATCGGAGCTACCAACATGAAGGAGGCTGTACGTATGGGTGCGGAGATTTTCCATGAGCTTAAGACGGTACTCCACGATCGTGGACTTAGCTCTGCAGTAGGAGATGAGGGTGGTTTTGCCCCTGCTCTGGATGGTACTGAGGATGCTTTGGGTTGTATCCTTAAGGCTATTGATCTTGCAGGCTACAAGGCTGGTGAGCAGGTGACTATTGCTCTTGACTGTGCTTCGAGCGAGTTCTATGAGGATGGTATCTACAACTACGCTAAGTTTGAGGGTCCAAATGGTGCCAAGCGTAATCGTGAGGAGCAAGTTGCTTACCTTGTAGAGCTAATCAATAAGTTCCCAATCGATTCTATTGAGGATGGTATGAGCGAGAATGATTGGGAGGGCTGGAAGCTACTTACCGAGGCTATTGGCGACAAGTGCCAGTTGGTGGGTGACGACCTCTTTGTGACCAATGTAGACTTCCTCCGTCGCGGTATCGCTGAGGGGTGTGGCAATTCTATCCTCATCAAGGTGAATCAGATCGGTACCCTTACCGAGACCCTTGATGCTATTGATATGGCACACCGCCATGGCTATACTACTGTTACTAGCCACCGCTCTGGTGAGACTGAGGATGCCACTATTGCTGATATCGCTGTGGCAACCAACTCTGGTCAGATCAAGACTGGTTCTATGAGCCGCTCCGATCGTATGGCTAAGTACAACCAGCTGCTCCGTATTGAGGAGGAGCTTGGTGAGGTAGCACAGTTCGGTTACCAGCGTATTAGGTAAGCTGATAAATATATAACATATAAGTAAATGGGCTAGATCATCATCGGATGGCCTAGCCCATTTCATTTACTATGTCTTTGATATCTATCGGATTAGTTTGGTGATGATGCTCTTTTAATGTATATTTGGAGAGTTAAATGATACTATGATTTTCATGTTGGTAAAGGGCTGGTGGTAGTTCTATCTTCTGTGACAGTTTTCTGCTTTTCATTATTTGCATTTGCAGATGATGTGTCTACTACAACGCAACTAGCTTTTGTTGAGCAAGAAGTTTTGGCGGGGAGTGCTCAAGGAGATGATGTTCAAATGCATTGTGCATGGACCTCTTGTGCCGGCACCTATTGCGATGATACACTTGCTGACCAAGAGTTCCTCGTTGAGTATATGGAGGCTTTTGATCAATGTTACGACTAAGTTGTAATTCTATGAAGCTAAACACATTTTTCATCCTGATGTTGCTTTTATTTGTTGCTCAACCAATTAGTGGGCAATCATTTCGAGCTATGTACGAAGGAGAAGAGGTGAACTTGTATGATGGAGAGGTCACGCGCGACCTCTTCATTCTACAGATTTCACGTGAGGGATTAAGCTCCTTTCAAAGTTATTTCACCCTACAGCGAGACTCCATCAGAGATGCTTGCGTACAGCAGGGGATAAGTGCCCAAGAGACGGTGGCGAGAATGCGGTCAATGCCACCAGGGACAAAGTGTAGGCTTTATTACAATCCTAGAGAAAATAAGTATACCGAAATGGATTATGGTCTCTATTACTTTAAGTCAACAGAATTTGCCAGTAAGTTGGATGTCGTATTTGAAGATTCTACAAAGGTGGTTTTAGGCTTTCATTCTGAAATGGCAAAAGCTCACTATTATGGAAGAGATTGGGTTATTTTCTATACGACAGAGATCTCGTTGCCTTATGGACCATGGAAAATAAATGGTTTGCCTGGTGTGGTTACTGAAGCCTACTCAACTGATGGCGCGTATAGATTTCAATTAAAGGGATTTGAGGTGTCTGAAAAAGATATAGATATCACCATCCCAACAATGATGCTCAACCAAGCTGTTATAGAAGTTAGTAGTAAAGAACTTGCGTGGATTCGAAAGCAAGAGGCTTGTATGGACTTAAGGCCAATCATAAAGAAGTATTCAAAGAACTTTGATATGAGTGGAATGTATCACGATAAGATTGATCAAAGGTATCGCGAATTATCCAAGCGATACCAATATATAGAGCAATAACTTCTATGCTGAGACAATAATGGTGTCTTGAAGTGGCAATAAAAAAGACGTAAGGACACATCATTAAGAGACAAGTAGAGAATAAGTAGACTTCCTTATTGAGTCTTTAGTCTGCCAAAAGTCGGGAAACCAAAAAACAATCAATAAGCACCCGACCAAAGCAATAAAACCTAAGCCTGCGGAATTGAGGATATTGGATTGGGTTGGTGGCGATGCTTTTTTGATGTATATTTGAAGAAGTTAAATGATACTATGATTTTCATGTTGGTAAAGGCCTGATGACAAATGAAAGTATGGATATTATATTTCGCTCTGTTCTTGTGTGCCACCGCACTACCACTCTCAGCTCAGTCCTATTTTGCTTTATACGAAGGGAAGGAGGTTAATCTATATGATGGAGAGGTGTCGGAGGATCTCTTTGTCTTGCAAATTGCCCCAAATGGTGATAGTTCCTTTAGGAGTTATTATCAGGTTAAGAGGGATTCAGTAATGTATGCTGGGCTGGCAGAGGGTTTAAGAGGTTATGACCTAGTCAAAAAGATGAGGGTGTTTCCTCGTGGCGTTAAAGATCAACTCTATTACAATTCTAAGCTACAGGAGTATACGGAGCTAGTATATGGGGTCACTTTCTTTAAGACGGTGGAGAAGGCACCAAATATCAGTTATCAATTTGGTGATGACACTCAAGTGATTTGTGGGTATCCCTCCGAGGTGGCTACCGCTACACTTTATGGCCGAGAGTGGGAAGTCTATTATACCAATGAGGTACCTATTCCTTATGGACCGTGGAAGCTTATTGGGTTGCCAGGGTTGGTTACTCAGGCTCGCAGCCTTGATGGTGCTTACTCTTTCAAGCTTATTGGTTTTGAGAAAAGTGAGCAACCTTTGGAGGTAGCGGTCCCTCAAGTATTGCTCAGTAACCCTGTAGTGGAGGTTAGTAAGGATGAGCTTTTGTGGATACGTAAGCAAATTGAATGCGGTGACAGTGGTCCTGTTTCTAGGAAGTATAGCAAAGGCTATAATGATAGTGGAGTGTACCACGATAAAGTAGCTAGGCGTTTCCGCAATCTATCAAGGCGTTATCAACACATTGAGAAATAGGTGAGGTGTTAGAGGGTTAGCAAGATGAGACGGCTCTTTATACTTGTATTAGTGCTACTGACGCTCTCTGGTACAGCTCTCTGGGCACAGACGGAGCTAAGGGGCATTGTGGTGCAAAGTGACGATGGCTCGAGAGTAAGTGGTGCTATGCTGTTTCTTATCGATGCTGAGACCAAGCGGTCGCTAGCTACTTCACAGAGCGATGATGATGGAAAGTTCCTTTTTAATTGTCGTACTTCGCTAAAGGAGGGGCAGTCGCTTATCGTGAGAGGGTCACTCCTCGGATATAAGGCTTATAAGGAGGCACATTATTTTCATAAGGGGCAGGAGCTGAAGATTGTGATGGAGGCCACTTCATATCAACTTAAGGAGGTGAAAATCCATGCGCCGGCCATTAGGGAGGAGGGGGATACCATTATCTATCGCACCTCTGCCTTTGCCCAAAAGCAGGATATGACGCTCTCGCAAGTGATTGAGCGTATGCCTGGGCTCGAGGTGGTAGGGGGAGGGCAGATTCGCTTTGAGGGCAAGGCGATCAATAAGTTTTATATTGAGCAAATGGATCTCCTTGGGCGTCGCTATAGCATTGCTAGTAATAGCCTTCGCCCCGATGATGTTGCAGCGGTGGAGGTGTATCGCCAGCACGAGCCTATCCGTATGCTCTCTGAGCACTCTTTGTCGGATAGGGCGGCACTCAATATCCGACTAACGGAGCGTGCAAAGGGGCGTTGGCTTGCGTGGCTTTCGGCGGGCGTTGGGGCGGCTCCTTTGCTCTACGACTTGAATGCTCGTGCGATGAGGTTTAATGCCACGACGCAGGGAATCTATCTTGCCAAAGCCAATGACACGGGTAAGGATATGTCGGCAGAGCTCAGGGAGCAGGAGCTCTCTATGAGCCGCAAGCTTTCCTTTTCGCTTAGTCAGTTTGCATCGCTCGACTTCTATCAGAGTATGGGCGAGGTGATTAAAGATTCACCTGTGGGGAAGCGGGCTAGGGTCAATCACTCCTATGCGTTGTCCGGCAATCAATTGGTCAAGCTTGGTCAGCATCAATTCCTTCGGCTGAGTGCTACCTATCTTGATGAGCAACTTGCTTCCTCTCGGGGTGAGACGATTGAGTATACAATGCCCAATGGCGAGGTGAAGCACCTTTCGAGCGATCAGCAGTATCAGTTGCACGAACGCAGTATGGTGCTAAGTGGGGAGTACGAGCATAATGGTGATCGCTCTTTCTTCTTGAATAAGAGTAAAATAGAGCACCAGTCTAAGAGGAGTAACGACCTCCTTCGGCAAGATATGAAGGATTATAGCCAAGAGCTATCGCTCCCCTATCTCAGGGTGGAGAATAGTACGGAGTGGCTCTTCAGGGTAGGGGGTGCTCTGGTGAAGCTAGATAATGTGGCTAAGTATCTCTCTCGCCATCACTCTATGGAGATATCTCTGCCACTCTCGCAATCGGTTGCCAGTCAACTCTTTGATAATAGTTTGATGCTGGGGATTAACTGGCGGTGGGGTGCTCACCAACTCAATAATAATTTCCAATGGGATATACAGCACCATCGTATTGGTGTGGAGAGTAGTTGGATACCCAATCAAGGTACCTCTCCTTCAGACTACCTCTCAAGTAGCCTTACTTGGCAACCTGAATACAATTGGAAAGAGCACGGGTGGCACGTTAAGCTACAATTGCCTATTAGTTACTTCTATTTTCGCTACTCCGAGAGTCGGGAAGGCTTTGTGAAGTCTGATCCCTTGATTTCTGTGAGTAAGTTTTGGGATAATAACTTTAAGGTCAATGGCTCTTACCAGCTCATTCATAATATAGTGGGTGCTGCCAAGCAGTTTCCAGGGCTTAAGCTGAGGGATTCACGGCAGCTCTCTGAGCAGTTGCCCCGACCCTATCAGGGCTATGGGCACTTTGCTAGGTTTGGACTCTCCTACACAGTACCTATGACGGGCACTTCTATTATCGGAGGAGTGCACTTCTCGGAAAACCAACGACGCTACACATCATCAACGGGGCTGAGAGAGGGCTATATCATTTACAAGCAAATTGAGAAGCCTTCTACCTCAAGTCGGGTGGGTGGTAACTTACGACTCTCTCAAACCTTTTGGAAGGCCAATTTGGATGTGGCGTTGCAGGGGTCGTATGATCGCACTTGGTCGGAACTCTATTTGCAACAGCAGATGTTGGCACTCCTCTCTGATAGTTATGTAGGGCGGTTAGAGATGCATTACCGCCCGATCCCCGATCTTTCCATTGATTACGAAGGGTCGCTTATTGGTAATGTGGCAAATGAGGATGGTGGGCGACTGGAGCATCTGCCGAAGTTGCTTCAGCAACGACACAAAGGGAGTCTTCTTTTTTGGTTGGCAGAGAACTGGTCTACTACACTCTCCGCTGAGTATCACCATACGTCGGAGCGGAATAGTAAATCTTATGCCGAGGCGACCTTTTTGGACTTCGGGCTAAAGTATGATACCAAGAGGTTTGGTGCGGAGCTCACCCTCTCCAATATTACCAATCAGAAAGCCTACGAGGTGATCACTATCAAGGAGCCGCACACCTTCCGGGCGGTAACAGCATTGAGGCCTTTTGAGGTGCTATTAAGAGTCAAATTCTCATTGTAGAGACTGTTGCACGAAGGCGATCTGCTACACCTAGGCTTCCGTAAGGATGCCAAGGTACATAAAGTTGCTTTCGGAATTCGGTCTAGGTCACGTACGTGAGTACGCTCCCTTCAGCCTCATCCTTTTTGGGGTGCCTGGTGCCCTGCGTGCACCTTGCCCTCAGTGCTTGGCATCTCATCCTTCGTGCAAAGTCTCAGCGCATTTGAGGCAAATGTGCGAGAATGGCACAGGGGTTACGCATTAGGAAGGTCTTGCCGTAGGGTATTCATAGGTGTATCCAAAGTGGAGGACCCCGGCTGAGGGGTCCGTGTTAAATAGGCACAGGTCAAGGCACGGAGTGCCGAAGACCTGTGTATAACGATGTGCAAAACACCCTAACGACCCCGGCTGAGGGGTCGGACAACCCGATATAGGTCTGACCCCTCAGCCGGGGTCATGGAAGAGGGAAATACGCTCTTGTACACAGGTCGTTCGGGGCTACGCCCCTCTGACCTGTGCCTATTTAACACGGACCTCTCCGAGGTCCTTTCTCGTAGACAACTCGCTAAAGGTCATACGGTAAGGCTTTTCTAATGCGTAAGCCTGGGAGAATGGCACTTCGTACAACATTCTCATTGTAATGAAAAGGGGGCAAGTCTCATGAGACTTGCCCCCTTTGGTTTACTGACTAAAGGTTATTTGGTGGGTGCTGTGGCAGGCTTTGGAAGCTTGAAGCTGACAGGGATGGTAAAGCGGACTCTTACTGGCTGGCCATCCTGCATACCTGGCTTCCAGTTGGGCATGGCATTGACCACTCTTAGCGCTTCGTTGTCTAGTAACGGATCTATGCTCCTAATGACTTTGGCATTGGAGACGGAGCCATCCTTCTCTATGACGAATGAGACCATCACACGTCCCTCAACCTTGGCATCGACTGCCTCCTTGGGGTACTGCATATTTTGGCCAAGCCACTCCATCATTGCCTTTCCACCTCCTGGGAATTCAGGCATATCATCTAGGTACTCAAAGACCTTTTCCTCTTCCTCAGCAGGCTGGGCAAACTTAAAGCTGACTGGAAGAGTAAACTGGCATCTTGCTGGTTGACCATCCTGCATACCTGGTTTCCAGTTGGGCATCGCTCTGACTACTCTTAGAGCCTCCTTATCTAGTGACTCGTGCACGCCCTTTGTTACTTTGGCATTGGAGATAGAGCCATCCTTCTCAATGATGAATGAGACGATCACACGTCCCTCAATATTGCCGTCAACAGCTTCCTTTGGGTATTGTATATTTTGGCTGAGCCACTGCATCATTGCTGCTTGCCCTCCTGGAAACTCAGGCATATCATCTAGGTACTCAAAGACCTTTCCCTCTTGCACTGCAGGCTGTGCAAACTTGAAGTTGATTGGCACGAAAAAACGAGTCCTTGCAGGTTGCCCAGCTTGCATGCCAGGTTTCCACTTAGGCATGGCATTGACTATTCTTAGAGCCTCCTTATCTAGTGATTCGTACACCCCTTTCTTTACTTCCGCATTGGAGATGGAGCCATCCTTCTCGACAATAAATGATACCACTACACGCCCCTCTATCTTGGCATCTATCGCATCCTTAGGGTACTGTATGTTGTGGCTGAGCCACTGCATCATTGCTTTTCCTCCACCAGGGAATTCTGGCATTTCATCTAGCTTTTCGAAGACCTTGTCTTTGGTTGGTGGCGGAGCCACTTCTGTGATGGTGCTTGCTTCGGCCTGCTTGATCGTAACCATCTGAGTACCGAGTGCCAAGAAGGCAAGTACAGGTAGTGCCGAAAGTGCGTAAACTATGGCTAGTTTCTTGTTGGTTTTGTTCTTGCTGTTCATCATTACGATTCGTTTCTTTAGGTTTTGCATAGAAAATGAGAGCGAGGGTAGCTCTACCTTTCGGCCTAGTGTACACTCCAGTAGCTGATACTGGTAGGTCTTTCGGTCTCTTCCCTCTCGCAACACCCCTTGGTCTGCTAGATACTCAAGGTTGGTGCGCAGTTGTTGGAGCAATCCCCACGCACATGGATTCCACCACTGTAAGGGCTGCAGCACCGTACTGATGATGATATCCCAATAGTGCTTCTGCCTAATGTGCTCCAGCTCATGCGACAGAATAGTGGGTGTGATATCGCTATTGGATAAGGACTTGGGGATAAAGATTGCCCTGCCAATCGTGAAGGGGGCAAGCTCCTCATCCACCTCATAAAGTGTGGCATTATGACTGAGCTCGCGCTTCGTGGAGGTGCGGCATAATCGATAGAGTTTGTACCCGCCCGAGGTGAGCCAGATGAGCGTGCTCACTGCACCAATAGCCCAAGTTGCCATCAGCACTTTGGCCCAGTCTGTTGAGTTTCTCTTTGTAGCAGGTGCAGTGATGGTTGGCTCCTCCTCTATCACGATGGTGAAGCTGGGGAGCAACCTATCTTGTGCCTCATCTACATCCCTTTCTGGTACTGCTAAAGAGATCAGGGGGAGCAAAAGGCTAGAGGCGATGGCGATGAGGTAATACCATCGCTTGGCACGGAGTAGGGTGCTTTTGCGAAGCAATACCACTCCGAGGAGGTAAAAGAGAGCAATCCCTATTCCCGACAGCCCTAGATATTTCAACCAAATCATCATACCACTTATTCCTCTTCAATTAGTTTCAGAATCTCCGAGATCTCCTCCTTGCTTACCTTCTCCTCCTGCGCAAAGTGTTGCACCAGACTTTTGTATGAACCTTTGAAGAAGTTGGCAACAATGTATTTGATGGTCTTATCGGTGTACTCCTCCTGGCTTACCAATGGGGCATAGAGGTGACCACGTCGCTTCCCCGTGCGAGTAACATACCCTTTGCTCTCCAGCTTATTGACCACCGAAGCCACCGTAGTGTAGGGGGTGTCCGAATGCTCCATCAAGGGGATAGCATCGCTGATCTCACCCTCTCCGATATGCCATAGTGCACGCATAAAGTCCTCCTCGAGAGGGGATAGTCCGTTTAGAAAGTTAGGCTCACTCATATTGTTGTTATCTACGATCAATGTCCTTATTACGATTTATTCGTAGCAAAGTTACGACAATTTCGTAGATAAACAAACTTTCGCCCAACATTTTTATCCCACATCGCTAGAAGTGGCTTGCAGACAAGCTTCTTGATTTTGATATTCCGGCAATATTCCGTAGCCCTGCGGAATGCATTCCGTATGCGAGCGGAATCTATTCCGTATACAGGCGGAATCCATTCCGCACGCATACGGAATATGAGGTTGTGTGGTATTGTGGTATTCCTGAAAATAGTACACACGGGTTCATGTATTCCTGTTATTGTATACACTGCTCATCTGTTATTCCTGAAAGTGTAGACAAATAGATAAATAATTGTGCTGATGACAGGGGATAACCACGAGTGGCGCAGGAGTTATGGATTAGGAAGGTCTTGCCATGTGGCATTCATTGGAGTGTTTATGGAAAAGGACCTCGGCAGAGGTCCGTGCTAAATAGGCACAGGTCGAGGCACGTAGTGCCGAAGACCTGTGTATAACGATGTACAAAAGATCCATACGACCCCGGTTGAGGGGTCGGACAATTATATCTAAGTGTCTTGTCCTAGAAAAAGTTGACTCATAGATAGATTTTTA
>UMHQ01033090.1_pt1 | contig 43886 bp, 46 predicted proteins | sample 1965531 | NCBI WGS metagenome assembly UMHQ01 (sample SAMEA4836098, study PRJEB28245) | human gut metagenome | biome: gut microbiome; material: fecal sample | place: Denmark | collected 2008 | reverse complement strand
ACGAAAATTTGAAATGAGGATGTGAAAAGCGGTGCGAGTCAAGAAACGAATATTTTCTGGCGCGGTTTGCGAGCAGGAAGTCTACACGGTTTCTGACCGCACCGCCAATGTCGCAAAAGCGCAGTACAAGCCGGTGCTCCGCACGGACGAGGAGCGCGAGCGCCACAATCTGATGATAGCAAGGCGGAAGCACGCGCGAGTTTTCAACGAGAATTTCTCGCCGACTTCCCTTTATTCCACTCTTACCTTTGACAATGACCACGAAGTACACGACTGGGGCGAGGCGCGCCGGTTGCGTACATTATATAAACGCAGACTACAATACGCGTGCCCGGAAGCGAAAATCAACCTTTATATGGGACGCGGCAGAAACACAAAGAGAATACATTTTCACATGGTCTCCGACGGCGTGCCGGAAGAGATCATTAAAGCGCAGTGGATCTATGGCGATATCGTGCAGATAGAGCACCTGCGCAAGCACAACTATTATAACGGTATAGACCACGGTTGTGATTACACCGGTCTTGCCAATTACTTATTCGATCATTGGACGCCCGAGCAGGGCACTAAACATAGATATCTATCGACCCGCAACATGCGGCAGCCCGACAGCGAGGACGCAAAAGTCGCGCTTCGGAGCTACAGCCCCGACAGCCCGCCAATCGCCCCGAAAGGCTATCGCCTTGTCGAGTGCATTCAAAACAGATTCGGATATATGTGTTTTAAATACATAAAAGAGCCCGAGGACGAGCCGCCGAATCGACCGAGAAAAAGAAAAAACTGCTGACGGATGTCAGCTTTTTAAAGCCTTGTAAATGTGTCAAGTTTCGCGACGAAAAGGAGGAAAAAACAAAATGAGCAATGGCGAGTGGACGGTACTCGGAATTTTTATCGGAGTCTTAGTCGGCACAAGCGTGTACAACACACTTGTACTTAACAGACTGCAAAAAACTGCGAAATGGAACGAGGTAAAGTTAGCCAATCCGTATAAATGGGCATTCAAATGCTCAAATTGCGGAGAAATACAAATTTGCGGAGTTGATTTATGTGAATATGAAGACGAGCGGCCGGATTGGGATCCGATAAAAGCGAGAGGCTTGCATTACTGCCCCCACTGCGGAGCAAAAATGGACGGAGGTAAAAAATGAGTGATTATATCGAGCGTGATTTGCTTTTGGCAGAAATAAAAGAACTTAAAAAGTCTCCGTGGTATAACGGCGGTTATGGAACTTATGAAAGAAATATCCGCCGCGAGGCAATCGACATTATTGTAGACCTTTGCATAAGGCCGGCTCCTGCCGTAGATGCGCAAGCTGTTAAACACGGCAAATGGATTAAGATGGACAATAACCCTGATGATGGTAATTATTATTGTCCTGAATGTCATCACAGTATAGACATCGCGACTGGAAGAGAAACACCAAGAGACCGTGGTTTCTTTTATTGCCCGCACTGCGGCGCGAAAATGGAAAAGGGGAAATCTTTATGACAGTAGTGGAATACATAAACCGGATCCGGCACATGAACAACGAGCTGTCATTCAAACAGCGCCAGCGCGAGGAACTGCTTGATGTGCTCACATCGATTACCGCGCCGCAGGGCGAAGCCATACAAAAAACAGCAGATGACAAGATGAGCCGCCTTATTTCGCAGTATGTGGATTTGGGCGAAGAGATCGTGGAGCTTTATCGGCGGAAGTTTGCCGCAGAAACCGAACTTCTGTCGCTTACGCGTCAGCTCCCGCCGCAGTGGGAGGAGTTTGTGCTTTTGAGATATTGCAGGAATATGAGCATTGAGAGCATAGCGGAAGAAATGGGATATTCCTGTGAGTGGTGCTGGAAGACCAACCGCAAGGCGAACGAAGCCCTGGAAATTTTAATAAAATCTAAAAGTGTACAGAAAAATACAGAGAAATACAGTTAAGGTCTGTGGTATGCTGTAGAAGTAAAAATAGACAGCAACACCTATCTGGTTTTTCTTTTCTCCTTTCTTCCCGCCTCGCCCTGCGGCGGGTTTTAATAGCAGGGCTTTTATATGGTGGCATACGGTTATCTTCGGGGCTGATACACCCCGGAGGCGCGGTTTGACTCCGCGCGCCGCCAACACCTTCATTTGACGCACCTCTCTTTGAGCCGGGAGGTGCGCTTTTTATGTCCTTTTAACTCAACAGGCAAGAGCCCGATCGTATGACATTTCGGGACGCCGGTCCGAGTCCGGCAAGGGACAGACGCGGGCGCACTCCTTCGGGGGTGCGCTTTGCAGTCAACTGCAAAGGAGGAGCAGGATGTTTTATAAGCTCTGCGCCAAGTGCGGCGCAGTCATACCGCTCGGCGAGACGTACTGCGCCGAATGTAAGCCGGAGAGGAAAGCAACAAGAGAAGAGCTCAAGATTGACGACAGCGAAGAGATGGATGCCAAGGCGGAAGCCTTTTACAACTCGCGCCAGTGGCGGAGATTCCGCCAAGGCATACTCGCACGAGACCACTATCTGTGTGTTAACTGCGCGGCGAACGGTCGCTTGTCAGTGGCTTCGGATGTGCATCACATCGTCCGCGTTAAGCAGGATTGGAATAAGCGATTCGATCCATCAAACTGCATATCACTGTGCAAGGCGTGCCACAACAAGGCAGACCGAGCGGGCGTGTCCCTGCCCCACGGGGGTGTGAAAAAAGTTTGACGCTTTTGCGGTAACCCGTCGCCGACCTACCTCTTCGCAGCAAAAACGCCGAAAATGAAAATCAAAGGAGTGAGAGCATGGCAGGGCGGCCAAGACAGCCGATAGACCTTCTCGTGATGAACGGAAAATCGCACCTCGGGAAGGACGAAATTGAAGAGAGACGAGCAGCAGAAGTGACCGCGCCGTTCACGAAAATTGAACCGCCGGATTGTCTCTCGAAGAAACAAAAAAATAGATTCAATTATATCGCCCGACAGCTTTCCGAGATCGGATTGTATGCCGATATCGACGCCGAGTCGCTCGGGCGCTACATAATTGCCGAGGAAACTCTGCAGAAAATCCGCAAGCGGTTGAAGAAAGAAATGCCGTTTGAGCAGTACGAAAAAACGCTGAATTTGCAGGCAAAATACCTCAAAATTTGCCAGCAATTTGCGGCCGACTTCGGCATGACCGTATCGAGCAGGTGCAAGCTTATTATTCCGCAAAAGCCGAAAGAGCCGGTAAACAAATTCGACCTTTTTGACGCGGATGAGCGCGGTGATGAGAGTGCAGGATAGAGCGACTTTGCACGCTGAGCGGGTGGTCTCCGGGCAGGAGCCGTCCTGCCTGACGCACCGCATGGCGTGCGAACGGCATCTGAACGAGATCGCCAAGCAAGGCACGAAAGAGTTTCCTTTTGTGTGGTGTCCGGAGAAGTCCGAGAAGATACTGCGATATGCTGAAATGCTGACGATAGCCGAGGGTGCGCAGCCGCGTCCGGTTCGGCTGCACGACTTCCAGTGCTTTGACCTCGGCGTGCCGTTCGGATGGGTGCATGCCGAGACGGGTTTCCGACGCATCCGCCGAAAATATAAATCTGTCGCGAGGCAGAACGGCAAGACCTTTGAAAACGGAATCACCGGGTCGTACATCGCGAATTGGGGCGGATATAACTTCGGCAAGCTTTTCACGGCGGCGACGAAAAAGCGGCAGGCGCGAATCGCATGGGAAGAAATCCAGAAATTCATAACGGTCGACAAAGACCTGCAAGCGCTGTTTGACGTCAAGGACTATAAGAGTCTTATCATTGCCAAGCGCACCGGATGCACGATTGAGGCACTGTCGAGGGAGAGCGGGCTTGACGATGGATTCCGCGCGATATTCTGCTCGGTCGACGAAATTCATCAGCACAAAGATAACGGAATTTACAAAGCTTTGTACAATGGTCAAGCCTCGCTTGACGAAGCTTTGATATCGATGATAACCACGCGCGGAAAAAGCTTGAACAGCTTCTGCCGCGAGATGGACGATTATTGCCTGCAGATACTTGCCGGCACGGCGGAAGCCGACGACTTTTTTGTTGACATTTACACACTGGATAAAGAGGACGACCCTTTTGACGAGAGCGTGTGGTATAAAGCAAATCCGCACCTCGTGACAGTACCGAGCGCGCTCGAACAGCTCCGCCGCGATGCGCAGACGGCGAAGCAGATGGGCGGCTTTGAAATGTCCGACTATATGACCAAGCGCCAAAACCTGTGGTATGAGTATGGCGACACACAGTACATCACGCCGAACGAATGGAAGCTCGGACGGACAGAGCTGACGATAGAGAATATGCGCGGACGCAGATGCTTCGCCGGGCTTGACCTTTCGAGCGGCGGCGATCTGACCTCGCTTGCGCTGCTCTTTCCGCTTGACGATGGGAAGATATATGTCTGGTCACATTCCTACATTCCGGCAAAGCGACTTGAAGAACATATCATCACGGACACCGCACCGTATGATGTGTGGGCAAAGTCCGGCTTGCTTACGCCGTCCGAAGCTGTCGGAGGCCTGAAAAATGACTATTTGCAAATCGTAGCGGATCTGAAAGAACTGCAGGAAAAGTTTGAAATTAACATCGCCTGCATCGGATATGACCCGCACAATGCGGACGCATTTTTGGAAGAACTTGATACGCTCGGCGCGCCGTTGCTTGAAGTTAAGCAGTCGGCGCGTTTTCTGTCGGACGCGACGGTTGACTTTGCACTTGAGGTCAAAGCCGGAAATGTGCTTTACGACCAGCGAAACGCGCTGATGTCGTGGTCTATTGTCAACGCGAAAAAGACGAAGAACTCTTTTGGCGAAATCAAAGTCGACAAGGAAGTGAACGCACGGCACGCGCGCATCGATGTCGTCGACGCTATTATCGACGCGCATGTCGCGTATCGAAAATCCAGCAAAGAAGAGACGCTGGACTATGAAACGGTGGTCGAAGATTATTTGAAGAAAATGGGGTGGGCTTGATGCCATTGTTTAAGAAAAAAAGTGCAAGCGATCAGCGGACGGTCGAGCGGCAGGCGCTGCTTGACTTTTTGGGAATCAGCGACGACGGCGACGCTTTAGGCGAAGCTACATATTTCGCTTGTCTGAAAATTCTGTCGGAAGCTATCGGAAAGATGCCGTTTAAAATCATGCGCACGACTTCCGGCGGTGGAATTGAGACTGCGAAGAAGCACGAGCTTTACCGTCTGCTTGCAATCCGTCCGAACCCGTATATGACCGCGACGCACTTTTGGTCGACGGTCGAAGTCAACCGAAACCACTACGGCAACGCGTATGTGTGGATAACGGGAGCGGGCAAGAACACAAACCTGTGGTGCCTTCCACCTGAAAGCGTCGAGATATACTGCGACGACAAAGGTATATGGAACAGAAAGAAGGGAGCAATTTGGTACCTCTTTCATAATCCGAAAAGCGGAGAGACCGTCAGGATTCCGCACGACAGCATTATGCACTTCCGTACCTCGGTCTCGTTTGACGGTGTCACCGGCCTAAGCGTCCGAGACCAGCTGAGCACCACGCTCGGCGGGAACATGCGCGGGCAGAAGATGCTGAACGAGATGTATAAGAATGGCTTTACTGCGAAAGCCGTCCTACAGTATACCGGCAACCTGAATGACGAACTTGAGAAGCGATACACCACGAAGATTGAAGAGTATATCACCGGGAAGGTCGACACGGTCAAAAACCTCGTGCCGATTCCGGCAGGCTCGACAATCCAGCCGCTGAACATGAAGCTCGCGGACAACCAGTTTATCGAGCTGAAAAAATACTCGGCGCTGCAGATCGCCGCCGCCTTTGGAATCAAACCGAATCAGATTAACGACTATGAGAAAGCAAGCTACGCCGCCGCAGAGCAGCAGCAGCTTGCTTTTTACATTGACACGCTTTTGTACATTTTGAAGCAGTACGAGGACGAGGTCACCTACAAGCTTTTGAGCGACGAGGATATCGCGAGCGGGTATTTTGCAAAATTCAACGCGGCCGTTATTCTTCGCGCCGACTTTAAGACACAGCTCGAGGCGATGGCAACTGCAGTACAAAACGCCATTTACACACCAAATGAGGCGCGTGCCTATTTGGATAAAGGCGAGCGTCCTGGCGGCGACCAGCTGATTTGTAACGGATCCATGCTGCCGCTGACGCAAGCCGGAATTCAGTACGCCAAAGGAGGTGAAAAAGATGAAGATTGACAAATGCGCCATTGTCAAGAGCCTTGACCTTGACGATGACAAAATGGCGAAAATCAACGCCTGCACGCTGAAAGAGCTGACCGCCGAAGAGGTTTTTGCCTTTAAGATGGTCGCTTGCGACAACGAGATTGACCGTGACTATGAGGCATTTTCCGGCGAGACGCTTGAGCAGCTTGCCGAGCTGTACAAAGGCAAGACCGTTATAAGCGATCACAATCCGCAGAGCACAAATCAGTGCGCACGGATTTTTGACGCAGAGGTTATCACCAGTCCCGGCGAGACCACCAAGACCGGCGAAGAGTATAAACAGCTTGTCTTACACTGCTATTGCATTAAGGCAACGAGCGGGCAGCTCATCGCCGAAATCGAGGGCGGCATCAAAAAGGAGTGCAGTGTCGGGTGTAGCGTCAAGTCTGCGCAGTGCTCTATCTGCGGCGGCGACGCCAAACGGTGCGAGCACTATCGCGGCAAACGGTACGACGGCGCGCTTTGCTTTTATAAGCTTGTCGGCGCGGTCGACGCTTATGAGGTTTCTTTTGTCGCGGTTCCCGCACAGCGCGCGGCGGGCGTGACCAAAGAGTTCGAGGGCGAGGAACCGCCCGAAGAAAAAGAAAAGTCCACAGACTACACGGATGCCATACGCATCCGTGAAAATTTTATCTACATGGAGGAATCAAACGATGAATAAGAAAATGAGAGATCTGCTTGCCAAAATCAAGTCCAAGACCGAAGAGGCAAGGCAGCACAATGAGGCGGGCGAGGTTGACCTTGTCAAGGCTTGCCTCGACGAGGTCGACAACCTCAAGGGAGAGTATGAGACCGAGAAGCGCCTTTTTGAGGCGGAGCAGGACGAACTCGACCCCGAGGAGCACGGCGACAACGGCGGTGCAGATCTCAGCGAAGAGAAAAGCTTTGTCGAATATCTGAGAAAGGCGGCCTCGGCGGGAATGTCGCAGGGCTCGAACGGTGCGATTGTCCCGAAAACCATCGCGAGCAAGATAATCACCGATATAGTCAACGTATCGCCGATTATTGAAAAGGCCACAAAGTACTACACTAAGGGCGATCTGTCCATACCTGTCTACGGTACCGACGCCTCTGCCGATTCGCCGACCGGTGATATCGCCGCCGCCTATCAGGGTGACGAGTTCACCGCACTGACCGCAGGCCAGGGCAAGTTTACGAGCGTAGACCTTTCCGGCTATGTCCTCGGCGCGCTTTCCGTCATTTCCAACAAGCTTATCAACAACACCGACATTAACATTGTCGCAAAGGCTGAGGAGCTTATGACCGAGGCTTTCCGCGTCAAGCTCGAGCGCGAGCTTATCCACGGCACGAGCGGCAAGATGACCGGCGCGGTCTCGTCCACCAATAAGATGACCCTGACCACCTATACGCTCGCGGGTATCACCTTCGATGTCCTGATAGAGATGCAGGCGATGATACCGCAGATCTACCAGTCCAATGCGATGTGGATTATGAGCAACAAGACCTTTACCGCGCTCCGCAAGACCAAAAACTCGCAGAACGAGTATCTGATGAAGGATATCGAGACCGGATTCGGCTGGAAGATTCTCGGCTCTCCGGTCTATATCTCCGACGCGATGGACGAGGCAACCAAGCAGGAGGGCTTCCCCGTCCTCTACGGCGATTTCTCGGGCATGGCGCTGAAAATCGCGAAGCAGCTTGAGCTGCAGGTGCTTAACGAGAAGTATGCCGACAAGAACGCCAAGGGCGTTGTCGGTTGGCTCGAAGCCGATTCCAAGGTCGAAAACAATCAGAAGATTGCCGTTCTTCAGTCTGGCAAGCAGAGAACGGCTGAGGCGGTGTAAACAATGGCCGTATCACTGGCGGAGGCTAAACGCTTCCTGCGTGTCGATGACGATGTCGACAATGCAATGATAAAAGGCTTTATCGACGCGGCCGAGAAATTTCTCTCGGCTGCCGTCGGCAGCGACTGCGACCTTAACGATCCGCGCGCACAGTTTCTTGTGCTCGTCGCCGTGCGTGATATGTACGACGGCGGCGAGCTAAACCGCACGGTGTCGGCGAACACCGAGAAGCTTTTTAACAGCTTTGCGCTGCAGCTTAGAACGGAGGCGGGTGCCGATGTATCTGAAAAACAGAATTGAGGTCGCCTATATCGACAAGAGTGGGCAGGACGCCGACGGTTACGAGAAAAACACCGAGCGGCGCCTGCCACTGTGGGCGCATGCGGAGTCGTCAAAGTCAAGCGAGTTTTACGAGGCGGCGCAAGCCGGCATGAAAGTCGAGCGGGTCTACGTCGTGCGCTCGCGGTCTTTTGACCGCCGTAGCAAATTTGTCTACGACGGCGAAACAAAACTGCAGATAACGCGCGTCTATGACCGTCTCGACGGTCTGACGGAGCTGCACTGCTCCGACATGAAGGTGGACTGAATGGGAAAGTTTGATTTTGAAATAGATCCGGCTTTTTTACGAAGTCTCGGCAAGCTGTCGGATGTCGACAAGTACGCGCCACAGATGATAGACGCGGCAACTCCGATACTGGAAAAAAGTATAAAATCAGCACTTGCCGGGCACCGCCGTACCGGAACGATGGTCAACAGCGTCAAGCGCACGAGAGCTAAGAAAGCGAAAAACGGATCTTATCTCGCGACCGTCAGACCTACAGGAATGTCAAGAAAATACATTGACAAGCACGGCAAGGTAAAGAAGCGCAAAACTCCGGTCAGAAATATGGAAATTTTGGCGCACTTGGAGTACGGTACAAAGAATCAGGCACCGACGCCGATATTGACAAAAGCTGTTAACGACTGCCGCGCCGAGTGTGAGGCAGCAATGGCGGAAGTGTTCCGGCGTGAAACGGGGGTTGAAGGATGAATGTAAATCAGCTGATTATATCCGCGCTTAGCGACATGGGAATGAAAGTTTATCCGAACTTTTATTCCGGTGACGACGAAGAATATATCACCTTTACCTATCTAGACGAACGCCCGGAGTTTTGGGCGGACGATGAGCCGATATATGACGGCACATATGTGCGCGTGTCGCTGTGGACGCGGAACAATCCGCAGAAATACAAAAAGCAAATCAGAAAACGGCTCCGCGCGGCGGGCTTTACGGTCACGTCGACTGCGGAGTTGTACGATGAAGAAAAGAACTATGTCCAAATCGCGGTTGATGCCGAGATTGAGGGCGTAGTCAATGACGAGGAGGACGATTAAAAAATGGCACAGTTTAAAGCATCTCTGCCTGTTTTCGCGCCGATTAAGTCGGAAACCGACTCGGCGATAACCTATGAAAACGGTGCTTTTGTCGGCAAGATGGTCAAGACCGAAGTCAAGCCGAACAAGGTCGAAGGCTCTCTCTATGCCGACGACGCGCTGGCGGAGTATGAAACAGAATTTAAAGATGCCGACATCACTCTTGAAACGTCAACTATTCCGGTTGAGGTTTTTGTGAGTATGTTCGGCGAGACGAAGACCGAGGGCACCGGCACGGGCACGCCGAAACCTACCGTGCTGACCTCAAAAGCGAGCGACGCGCCGGTATACGGCGGCTACGGCTTTGTTTCCGTCGAGGTCGTGGACGGCGTGAGAAAGTATCTGACTTATGTTGTCCACAAGGTCAAATTCTCGCTTCCGAGCGAGACACACACCACCAAAGGCGACAACATCACCTTTAATACCTCGTCGCTCGAGGGCAAGGCAATAGCGGACAAGTCCGGAGCGTGGCGCACCAAGACCTATTACACCACCGCCGCCGAGGCGATCGCCGCACTTAAGACCAAGTTCGGAATCACGGTCTCCGACACATAAACCAAAAAGGAGGAGCGGGCGGGGAAACTCGCCCGCGCGTCTATTTATGAACGCTATTATTTGCGAAACAAAAGAAAGACGGGTTCCGCTGACTATCGGCGGAAAGACATATAACGTCGCTCTGACGCTTAACTGCATCGAGCAACTGCAGGAAAGATACGGCGAGCTTGAGAATGTCTTTGGAGCGTCGAGTGAGGTTAAACAACTTAAGTGGATCCTTGCCGTGCTTATCAACGACGCGGTCGATGCTTACAACGACGACCACGATGTCAAGCTCGAGCATGTCACCGAGAGCTATATCGGCAGAAAAATCGACATAGGAAACATCAGCGAGTACACCGACGTGCTGATGCAGACCTTCGGCGTGTCGCTTCCGACCGCCGAGGAGCTGCCGGAGGACGATGAGCTGAACGCCGCCGTCGATGCCGTGGCAGAAGCGGCAGGACTCGAAGAAACAAAAAACAGCCAGGCCGAGTAATCGTCGATGTTGACCTCTGGATTTTCAGAGCGACGGTATTACTCGGCTTTCCTTTTGCGCAGGCTTGGCGGCTGACTTTGCGGCAAGTCACGAGCCTGTATGAAAATTATTGCATATGGCATGGATTAGTCAAAAAGGGGGAGGTGGATGATGAGTAGTAAAAACTTCCGCATAGGCCCGAAGATTGTATGCGACGGCGAAGCCGATTTCAAAAAAGCAATAAAGGACATCAATAACAGCATGCGGCTGTTGCGCTCCGAGGCGAAGAAGAACACACAAGAGTTCGCGCAGAACAAAGATCAGCTCGGATATTGCACATCGCAGTACTCGACTCTGAACCGCACTATGGCAGAGCAAAGAGCCAAAGTAGAGTTGATTAAAGACGCTTTAGCAAACGCCACCAAACATTTTGGCGAAAATTCCGACGCCGTGCGCGAGTGGGAAATTCAACTTAACTACGCGCAGGCGGACTTGGCTAAGTTTACAAAAGACGTCAACGACATGGGCAATGAGTGGGACAAGCTCGAAAAAGAATCGGGTCCAAAAACCACACTCGAAAAAATGGCCGATGGGCTTAACAATGTCCGCGACAAAATCGACAAGTTCAAGGACAAAATCAATGTCTTTGGAAAGTTGAAAGATAAGCTGTCCGAGGTCAAAGAAAAACTGAGCATTTTCAAACGGAGCACCAACGAAGTCGGAGACAGCCTCGAAGAAGCCGGAAAGAAAAGCATCAAGTTCGGCGACCTTATCAAGGCTCATGTCATAAGTGATGTTATCGTTGGCGGTCTGAAAAGTGTTGCCTCGGCCTGTAAGAGTATCGCTAAAAGGGTTTTTGATTTTGTCAAGGAATCAGTCGCAGGCTTCGGCGAGCTTGAGCAGAACCTCGGTGGTGCGGAGGCTGTTTTCGGCAGTCATGTCGATGCAGTCGTTGAAAAGAGTAAAAGTGCCTATAAAGACATGGGCGTCGCACAGAGCGAATACCTCGCGACGGCGAACAAAATGGGCTCGCTGTTCCAGGGCTCAGGGCTGTCGCAGGAGCGCAGCCTTGAGCTGACCACAAAGGCTATGCAGCGCGCGACCGACGTCGCGTCCGTCATGGGTATCGACACATCGCAGGCACTTGAATCTATCGCCGGAGCTGCAAAAGGCAACTTCACGATGATGGACAACCTCGGCGTGGCTATGAACGCGACGACCTTGCAGGCATATGCTGCCGGCAAGGGCATCAACTTTGTCTGGAATAAGGCGTCGAACGCCGAAAAAGCCGAGCTTGCGATGCAGATGTTTTTTGAAAAAACGGAGCAGTATGCAGGCAATTTTGCGCGTGAAGCGGAAAGCACACTGACCGGATCTATCGGCATGACGAAGGCGGCAATGCAGACGCTCAAGGAAAACCTCGGCAACAGCGAAGCCGACCTCGAACCGATGATTATGAATCTCTTAAACTCGGTTAAGGCGGTCGTTAGAAACGCCGCTCCGGTCGTGCAGAATGTTATCAATGCGATTTTAGAGCAAACGCCGTCACTGCTTAACGCAGGCGCGCAGATGGTCAACTCTCTGCTCGACGGTCTTGTCTCCAACCTCGCGCCGATACTCTCCGGCGCGGTTGACGTCGTCTTTACTCTGGTTGACGGAATCGTCGCGAATTTAGATCCTATCATGCAGGCGGCGGTCACGCTCATTGTCGTGCTCGTCGGCGCGCTTGCGGATAACATCGACAAAGTGATAGACGCGGCGTTTACGCTCGTCGACTCGCTTGTCAACGCACTGCTACAGGATGATAATCTTTCCAAAATTCTCAACTCGGCAGTCAGACTGGTGATAGAAATATCGACCGGGCTTATCGCCAACGTTCCGCGTCTTATCCCGGCGGCATTTCAGCTGATCGGCGGCATCGTCAAAGGTTTGTGGGACAACAAAGGTCTTGTCGTGGACGCAATTGTCAAGGTCTGCAAAGCAATGCTTGAAGGCTTCAAAAACTTTTTCGGCATACACTCGCCGTCAACCGTTTTTGCCGGACTCGGCAAAAATCTTCTCGAGGGTCTGTGGAACGGTATCAAGAATATGAAAGACTGGCTTATCCGAAAAATCAAGTCTCTCGGCTCCGCCGTCACCGACGCGATGAAATCGGTGCTCGGCATACACTCACCGTCGACCGTTTTCCGCGACCAGATCGGTAAAAACATGGCTCTCGGCGTTGGTGTCGGATTTGAAACCACGATGCGCGATGTCGCGAAGAGAATGACCGACTCCATACCGATGGATGTCGACATCAACGCAACCGGGAATTTCACGGCGCGCCGAGCGCAGGCGGCAGTCAGCGGCGGCAATAAGGTCTACAACTTTAATGTCACCATAAACGCCGCAGACGGCGGGGGCGATGTGAGGGCTCTCGCTTCGCGCATCGCCGAGGAAATCTACGACGAGATGCGCAGAAAGGAGCGGGCATATGCCTAAAACTTTCACTTTCAATTCCAAAAAATCAAGCGACCTCGGCCTGGTGGTGCAGGGGGCAACAATCAACAAAACACCGGCGCGACCGTATGATCTGCAAAAGATTCCCGGCCGCGCCGGGCTTTTGATAATCGATTCGAGCATCGACGACCTTGAGAATGTCGAAATCACCTACACCGTCGGCTGCAAAGACATCGCGGCAAACCGTGACGCTGTCGCAGACTGGCTTTTCGGCAGTGCGACATACGCTAAACTGGCGGATAGCTCCGACGCGAGCAGTTACCGCATGGCAATCTGCACGAGCGGGCAGGATTGGGACGAGCAGATCCGAAATTTCGGCACGGCGAAGCTGGTATTCAGCTGCAAGCCGTTCCGCTTTCTGACCTCCGGCGACGCCAAAACGACGCTGACGGCGGCGAAAAAAATCACCAATCCGACGGCGTATTCCGCGCTGCCATATATCAAGATATACGGCAGTGGAAACATCACGCTTTCGATTGGCGGTCAGTCTTTTCCGTTTTTAAACATCGGCAGCTATATCGAGTGCGACAGTGCCTTGCAGCTGGTCTATACCGGCGCGACCGGGAAGTCGGACAGAGCCAACTTTGACAGCTTTCCGGTGCTGTCACCCGGGGAAAATGCTATAAGTTGGAGCGGCGGAACCGTGACCAAGGTCGAGATCGTGCCGCACTGGAGGCGCTTATGATACCGATACTTTATAAGCCGGACGCAAAAACAAAAATCGGTTGGCTTGCCGAGGCGAGCGACTGCCAATGCACGGAGGAGCGCAACGGTGTCTTTGAGCTCGAATTTCAATATCCGATGCTCGGCCGCTATGCCGCCGAGCTTGTGATTGACCGTTATGTCAAGGCAAAGCCAAACGCAAACGGAAAAAATCAGTTTTTCCACATCCGCAAAGTGTCAAAGCCTATCAACGGCATGTTTACCGTTAGCTGCGAGCATATCAGCTACGCACTTTCCGGTTATCCGGTGCCGACCGTTTCGGCATCCGGAAACGCGCAGGTTGCGATAAATGCTATACTGACCGCCGCAAAAAATCAGCTCGGCAAGGACACAGGCTTTTCCGTGGCGACGACCGATATCACTCTGTCGTCGTCAATCGCACTGACCAATGTTTCGGCGCGCGCTGCGCTCGGCGGAGTGTCCGGCTCCGTCCTTGACGTCTACGGCGGCGAGTACGAGTTTGACAATCACACGATAAAGCTGCACAAGGCACGCGGCAAAGATCGCGGAGTCAGAATCGCATACGGTCGCAACATGACGGAGTTAAAGTGCGATATCGACATGGATAGCGCATACACCGGCATATATGGCTATGTCAAAAACGACAAAGTCGACTTGCACAGCTATGAGGCAGTGACCAACTCAAGCGGCATCAATGCAAAAACGCTGATACGCGACTTTTCGTCCGATTTTTCGGGCGGCGATAGCGAAATCACGCAGAGCGGGCTTGACTCGGCGGTGGCGGCATACGCGGCGGCAAATGACATCAACTCGCCGACCGTGTCAATGACGGTGTCATTTGTGGACTTGTCGCAATCGCCGGAATACGCGAGTTTTTCCGCGCTTGAATCGGTCAGCCTTTGCGATACGGTGCAGATTTATCACAAAGACCTCAACATCAATATCAAAGCAAAGGTAATTAAAACGGTCTATGATGTCCTGCGCGAGCGGTACACATCCATTGACCTCGGATCGCCGCGTGCGAATTTTGCCGATGTCATAAAACAGACAGTCAACGAAACCAAAGACCTGCGCGATCAGCTTGTCGCGACGAGGTCGGATCTGACGGCGGCGTATGAAAAGGCGATAGCCGACGCAACGGCGGCAATCACCGGGAACAGCGGCGGATATGTCCGACTAAATCCGTCACAGAATCCGCAGGAAATTTTAATCATGGACACGCCGGACATCTCGACCGCTAAAAACATATGGCGGTTTAATCTTTCCGGCTTTGGTCATTCGTCCGGCGGCTACTCCGGACCATACAGGACAGCAGTCACGCAGGACGGACACATTGTCGCTGACTTTATCGACACGGGCATTCTAAACGCGAACATCATCCGCGCCGGCATAATGCAGTCCACAAATGGCGAATTTTCTTTTAACCTCGAAACCGGACACATCGAAGCCTCCGACATCAACATCACAGGCGGCGATATAAACCTTGACGGCGGTCAGTTGTCAATCTTAAACAACGACGGTTACAAAGCAGACTTTTCCGGCGGAGTAGTGGAGCTCTATCAAGGCGCAGGAACTGGCACTGGAACAGGCACAAAATATCTGTCGCTTTACAACTCGCTTATAGGCGGTAAATGGTATGCCACACTCGCAAGCCCGTCATATACGCTCGGCGGCGTTCCGTCCGGCGGGTTTAGAATCGGAACGAGCACCGACAATGTCTCAGCGCTGAGCTCCTGGAACACTGATTTTGCGCTAATCAGCAAAGATAACGCAAGATTCCGCAAAAAAGTCGAGGTAAACGAGTCTTTAAGTGTTGCGACAGGCGGCGATGCCATCGGGTTTATCGCGCATGCGCCAAACGGCGCGAACGATGTAAGCGCGGAGCTTGGTGCTACGAGTGACGCGAGCGCACTGCTGCAAATCGTCAACAACACCAAAGGCACGGTTCCGGCGCGAATTGAAATCTACTCGAGCGGGACAAACGGAAAGGGCATGACTTTAAAGCTTACTTCCGGCGGCGGTTACACCGGACGGCTATTTTTAGACACCACCGGACTGTATGCCGAATTTAACGACAGCGGCGACTACAAAAAACTCGCTTAGGGGGCTATTATGACAAAATCAGAAATCGAACAGAAAATCGCAGAGGTCAAAGCGCAGGGCGACGCCTTGCAGAAGCACAACGCGCAGTTGATACAGCAAATAGAGGTCAATAAGGTCGAGCTTGCCAAGGTTTGCGGCAAAATCGAGTTGTTGTCCGATATGCTCTCAGAGCTCGAAAAAACGCCCACAGAGGGCGAGAACGGGGAGGCGGAAAAAGATGCAGACAAGAACGATAACGGTTGATTATGCCCGCCCTCGCGGGTATGACGTTGGATATCGAGCGGAGAACAACTTCACGGAGCTGTCTCTCCCCGTTCCCGCCGAGCTTGAGGGCGCGGACAGCTACAGAGTCTATTTTGAATCAACGGTCGGCGAGTATCTGCAAACCGGGCTGTTGACTCCTGTGGACGGCTATGTGGCGGTTAAAATTACAAGCGATGTTGTGCCCGAACCGGGCAACATGGCAGCGCAGCTCGTCGCATTCGGAGCGGGCGAGATAGTCGGCTATGCGCCTATGATAACAGGCTCTGCAAAGGTGTCAATCCCGGACGGCACAGAGCGATTGAGTCCCAGTCTCGCCGCTGAAATCGCGCTTAACACCGCTGCCAGGCATTCGCACGAAAACAAGGCGGTGCTTGATAAGTTCGCCGAAACCGACGGCAAGCCGACCTATGACGGTCAGGCAATAGGTACTGGTGGAGCGTCAACCGCTGAAGACGTCAGCTATACCAACGCCGCACTGCCGAACATATCGACGGTCGGCGGCGCACTCGACAAGCTTGTTCCAAACTCCCACACCCACGCCAACAAAGATACACTCGATAAGCTCTCCGATTCAAATGGCAAACTCCAATATAACGGCTCTGATGTCGGACTTAAACCTGCCTATTATATCGACCTTGCGGGTACTTATCCGAACTACACATGCCCCGTGGCTATGGACGATATAAAGGCGGCTTATAATTCGGGCTATAATCTTGTTTGTCGATGCACGTTGGGCGCGTACACAGCGACACTTCCGCTATTTATTCCAATGCCCGCCGCTAACACTTGGCTTTTCTCAGGCTCGGGCGCGCTGAAAAGTATGGGCTTTGCCGCGCAGTCGTTTACCGTCGCGATAACAACCGACGGTGTTGTGGCGCAAAGGATTTTCCTAAATCAACAACTCAAGATAACAGTTGGAAATATGGAGTATGTCTATGACGGTAGTGTGCCTGTCGACATCGTCATTGACGACGGCACGGAGGTGAGTTACTGATGTCTAAAAAGCTATATGAGGAATCGTCAATTAAGGACATTGCTAACGCCATTCGCGAGAAAAACGAGAGCACGACGACATATAAGGTCGCCGAGATGGGAGCGGCTGTCAGAACTTTGCCAACAGGCGGCAGCGACGAGGACGCGATAATCCAGCGCACGATATCGGGCGCATATTCAAACGACCGTATAACGACGGTCGGAGCGTGCGCATTTTTAGGATGTCAGGCTCTTACAGCGATTGATTTGCCTAATGTCACCCAAGTTAATCGCAACGCTTTTGAATCGTGCGTTCGGCTGTCGACAATAAATCTTCCCAAAGTCACCGCGCTTGACAGAGGTGTTTTTACAAATTCTGCAATACAACAAGCAAATTTTCCTTTGGTGACAACAATAGGAGACAAGTGTTTTTACACCACAAAGCATCTGATATCTGCAAATCTACCACTTGTTACCAGTTTACCGATTGACTCTTTTCGCCTTTCGATAATTCAGACAGCTGATTTTGCGGCGATAACAAATATAAACCGAACGGCGTTTACCGACTGTACGAAGCTCGAAACGCTTATTATTCGCACTTCGTCAGTTTGTGTGATATCCGACATTTCGATTGCGTTGCGTGGAAGCAAGATAGCAGCCGGTACGGGGTATATTTATGTGCCGGATAACCTCGTTGACAGCTACAAGGCGGCGACGAACTGGGTTGCTCTTGCAAATCAAATTAAGCCGATTTCGGCGTTGGAGGCGAGCACATGATAAAAACAAAGACACGCACAGATGGGCTTATCCGCACATATAGCGACGCGGGTAAGATGATTCAAAAGGTCGGCACGGATGAATTTTACGATGTAGCCATCGACCTCGCCTCAGCGAGGTATAGCTACACAGAAACCGACATTGACAGCGAAATATCCGATTCCGAAGCACTTGAAATAATCACAGGAGGTGCAGACGCATGACGCGAGCAGAAGCAAAGGCTTATCGCGACAAGATAGATGGCATTTTGACAAAGGTCACTACGGACGCAGAAGCTTTGGAGTATGCAGAGCTTTATCCGCTTTGGAGCGGGTATGTCGATTATGCTGTCGGCAGCATAGTCCGCAGACCGAGCGGGCTCTATCGCTGCTACAACGCCATAACGGCAAATCCGACATGGTTGCCGGAAAACACGGCGGCACACTGGGAGCCTATCACGGTCGGCGAGGACGGCACGATAAACAATCCCATCACGGCGGCGGTCGGCATGAGGTACTACAAAGACCTATATTATGCTGACGCCGGCAAAACATACAAGTGCATACGCGACGACAGCAACGGTCAAGGTACTATACTGCACTATGTACCGTCGCAGCTCGTCGGAATATATTTTGAGGAGGCAGAGTAAATGAATATCTGCATATCAATCGGTCACGGAAAATCAGCAAAAGGCGGCTATGACAGCGGCGCTCTCGGTGGGAACTATCAGGAGTTTAAAATCGGTCGCGAAATCGGCAAGTACATAGGCGAGATTTTTAAAGGCTACGCCTGCACAGCCGATGTCATAAACTATGACGCGACGCTTTATCTCACCGAGCGCATAGCACATGTCAACAAGCACGGCTATGACCTGGCAATAGAAATACACCTTAACGCCGCAGGCGGCACAGGTTCGGAGGTCTATTACAAGCACAAGAGCGCAGCGGGCAAGAAGCTTGCGGCGGCAATCAGCAAGAGCATAGCTAACACTTTTGGCATCCGCGACAGAGGCGCAAAAGTCAAAATCAATCCTGCAAATGGCACGGACTATTTTGGGTTTGTCCGCTCCTGTAAGTGCGAGAGCCTGCTTATAGAGACCGTATTTATTGACACCGCAAGCGACAGAAAGCATGTCGAGACCGCCGCAGGACAGAAGCAGTGCGCAGAGGCTATCGTCAAGGCTATTGCCAATTTTTACGGCATAAAGAAAAAGTCCGCTCCGGCAGTCAAGCCGAGCGAGGACAAGCCTACAGCGGCAACCGTCAGAGCGGGCGACATCGTCAAGATAAAGGGTAGCAAGTACGCTACCGGGCAGAGAATACCGATGTGGGTCAAGCTTAAAAAGCACACGGTCAAGACCGTCAGCGGAAGCCGAGCACTGCTCAAAGAAATTCGCTCATGGGTCTATGTCTCCGATTTGACCGTTTTGCAGACAACCGCAAAGATAACCGTCGGCAGTAAGGTCAAAATAAAGCCCGGCGCAACTTATGGCGGACTCACGGCGGCACGAGGCTCGATTGTCCCCAACGCGCAGCTGACAAGGACTCACACCGTCGGCAAAATACAGACAAACGACGGAGTCCGGGAAGCGCGTTTGACGGATATTGCGAGCTGGGTTGCCGTCAAATATCTGGAGGTAGTCGGATGACCGTAGGAGAACTCGCCGCGATATGCGGAATACCGTCTGCGGTGACCGTCGCCATTGTCGGCTTTTTTGTGTGGCTTTTGGAGCGCAGTATCGTAAAACGCGAAACCGCCCGTGCAGAAGAAGATGCAAAACGCGAAAAAGCCCGCGAAGCGGAAGAAGCAAAGCTTGAAGCGGAGCGCACAAAGCAGGAGAACTCGCGAAAAGTTTTTGAAAAGAACCTACTCGCGAGTACAAACGCCGCTCTTGCCGTCAGCGAAGCGACCGCCCGCGCCGTACAACGCATACCGGACGCGCACTGCAACGGCGATATGCACGCGGCACTTAATTACGCCGCGAAAATTAAGCACGAACAGCGGGATTTTCTCGCTGCGCAGGGCATAGACAACATATTTTAGGAGGCTATCAAAATGGCAAAAATCAAAGACATACTTGCAAACATCGGCAACGTCAAGGTCGGCACATGGGTGCGCGGCATCCTGCTGATTATCTCGCTCGTCAACATGGCGCTTTCCGCTGCCGGAAAAGCTCCGATTCCTGCGGACTACAATGAGCTGTACACAATCGTCAGCGTCGTGTTCTCGGTGCTCGTCGGTATCTCCGCTTATTGGAAAAATAACAGCTTTACTGAGGCGGCACAGACTGCGGATAAATATTTGCACGAGCAGGGCACCGCGATTGAAGACCCGGGCACGGACGAGGAGGCGGAGTGATGATAACAGCTATCATTTTTAATCTGCTTAATCAGCTTGGGCTTTACGGCGCGGGTATCATCGTGGCGGTGCTCAAGCTTCTCGGCATGATTTAACTTTCGTGCGTTTTTCGTGCGTTTTTCGTGCGTTTTGCGTGCGTTTTGAAACCAACTTGCTTACAACTTGCGACTAACTTAGAACTAAAAAAGCCGGGCAGGGGAGAAATCTCTTGCCCGGCTTTTTGCTTTATAAAGTACGCAGCTCCCGGTCTGACCGAGAGCCACAAGAAATAGGATATAGAGCCGGAGGCTCTTTATTGCATTATAGCACGATTTTTTATAATTGCAAGAAAAAAGTGTTCACAATTTGTTCCCAACCGTTGAAAAATCAGCTGTTTTGAGGACACATGAGAAAAATACAGGACTCTGCTCCCGAACAAAATAAAAATCCCGAAACTGTTATATATCAACGGTTTCGAGATTTTTATTTTGGTGATCCATCGGAGATTCGAACTCCGGACACCTTGATTAAAAGTCAAGTGCTCTACCGACTGAGCTAATGGATCATATCCTTTTCGCTGTGCGGAAGCTGTATCCGCAAATCAGCTTGATTATCATATAATATTTGCTCGAAAAAGTCAAGCCTTTTTTGTATTTTCTTCCCATTGTTTTCACTCTTTATGATAAATTGTGCTTATTTAACCCGAATATTCATTCCCGACCGGCAGATACTATTCAGAGAAAACTGCCGGAGGCGCATTCTATGAAGATACTTTTTTATGATACAAAGCCGTATGACCGCGAGGCGTTCGAAAAGCTTGCAGGCAAATATTCCGACATTGAAATAGACTATCTCAAGACGGATATCTCCTATCGCACCGCGCCGCTCTCGAAAGGCTATGACGCCGTGTGCCTGTTCGTCGCGTCCGATGTCGGCAGGCGGGTGGTGGATATCCTCGCCGAGAACGGGGTCAGGCTCATTCTCATGCGCTGCGCCGGGTATAACAATGTCGATCTTCCGGCGGCGCAGGAGCACGGTATCTCCGTTATGCGCGTGCCGGGGTATTCGCCCGAGGCAATAGCCGAGCACGCCCTCGCGCTCGCGTTCGCCGTCAATCGCCGCATACACAAGGCTTATATAAAAGCGCGCGAGAACAATTTCAGCCTCATGGGACTGACCGGGGTCAACTTCTGCGGAAAGACGGCAGGAGTTGTCGGCACGGGAAAGATAGGCGCGTCGTTTGCGCGCGCCTGCCGCGGACTCGGGATGAATGTTATCGCCTATGATAAGTATCGGAACTCCTCGCTCGACTTCGTTCGATATGTCGAACTCGATGAACTTCTCGGCGAAAGCGATCTTATATCTCTCCATTGCCCGCTGACCGAGGAGACCTATCATATGATAAATATCGACGCAATAGAGCGGATGAAGGACGGCGTTATCCTCGTCAACACTTCGCGCGGCGCGCTGATAAGCACGCCCGATCTTATAAAAGGTATAAGACAGCATAAATTTATGGGCGTTGGGCTCGATGTGTATGAGGAGGAGACGCACAACGTTTTTGAAAACCGCGAGGACGATATACTCGAAACCTCCGTCACGGCGCGCCTTCTGTCGTTTCCGAATGTTATAATCACCTCGCACCAGGGCTTTTTGACCCGCGAGGCGCTTGAGTCGATAAGCGAGACCACGTTTGAAAATGCCGCCTCGTTCGGCAGGGGAGAGCCGATACAGGCGAATATAGTTAAATATAATTAATGTATGCTAACCATGCGCGGCGGTAAATTTCGCCGCTTTTTTCTGTCCGCTGTTGATTAAATCGCATTTATGTGATAGAATTTTCCCGTAACCGATTCAAAGGAGTGAGGGAGACTTCGGGTCTCGTAAATATGAAAAACAAAGTTCTGCCAAAAATAACAAATATATCGGCTATTGTTGACATAGTCGGCGCAGTCGCATTTTTTATTGTTCAGATAATCAACGCCGCAAAACCGAATTTTGTCAGCGCGTCGGTGATGCTCGGATTTTTGATAGCGAGTGCCGTGGCGATAATATTGTTCTTCGTGCTCCGAGTCGTAGGTATTGCGGTCGGTGCTAAGTCATCGAAAGTTCTGACGATAATTTCATATATTGTCGATGCGGCATGGGTCATCTCTATGATATTCGTGCTCAGGAATCTCAATATCTTTTAAGGAGAGTCGGAATGATTTATGCTTTTGTCGCCGCTGTCGTTTCTGCGGCTCTGCTGATATATTTTATCGTCCATATAGTGCGCGATCCCGGTGATGCAAAATATGCCGTACATATTCCAAGATGGCTTTTCTTCTTCGGCATGGCTGTCTATATTGCCGGCGCCGCCGTCTGCATCGCAATGCTCGCTGTCGGGAAGTTCTTCGTTGCGATTCCGGGTTTTGGCTGTATGCTTTTCGGTGCCGCGGCGATGCTCTGCCAGCTCGACCAGAAGGTCGTGTCTGCGGGCGAGGGGATATATATCTATTCGACCATGTTCGGCAAAAAGAAGCGCTTTAATATTTCCGATTTTGTCTCGATGAAGCGAAACTCCGATTCGCTCACGCTCAAATTCAAAAACGGGAAGATGCATATAGATAACCTTGCCGTTATCAGCGACGGCTTCAGAGAGAGCCTGCTCGACGGCAAAAAAGACTGAATATCTGCTTAGTGCAAAATACGAGGGTCATAATCCGTGTCTGACAATGCGGATTATGACCTATATTTATTTTTTCGGCTGTCTTATAAATTTTTTTGAAAAAACTGTTGACAACAACATATGAATGGGCTATCATATGAACAGTGAGACATATGAATGAACAGTCATATGAATTATCGCGCAAATGAACGGAGGACAAAAACATGGAACACAACCACGAGAAGATGCTCGATATGGTGAGGCACGAGCTGCCGACAGACGAGCTGCTTTGCGACCTGTCCGATCTGTTCAGGCTCTTCGGCGACACGACCCGCGTCAAGATTTTGTTCTCGCTCTTTGAGTCGGAGATGTGCGTTTGCGCCATTGCGGAACTGCTCGGCATGACGCAGTCGGCAATATCGCATCAGCTCAAGATACTCAAGGACGCAAATCTTGTTGCCAACCGCCGTGAGGGCAAAACAATCTATTATTTTCTTTCTGACGACCATGTCAGAACGATTATAGCCAAAGGTTTCGAACATCTTATTGAAGAAAGGAACGAGAACAATGAAGAAGATCTTTAAGCTTGAGGATCTGGATTGCGCAAACTGCGCGGCGAAGATGGAGGCGGCTATCGCCAAGGTTGACGGAGTCGAGAGCGTCAGCGTCAATTTCTTCACCCAGAAGCTGACCCTTGAGGCGGCAGACGATGCTTTTGACGATGTGCTCAAGAAAGTTGTCAAGACCGCAAAGAAAGTTGAGCCCGATTGCACAATAATTCTTAAGTAAGAGGGGTGTCCCCGATGACGAGAAAGCAGAAAAAAACACTGATAAGAATAATCGTATCTGTCGTGCTGACAGGTGTTGCCTGGGCAGTCGATGAGATATTCGGCTTTGAGGGCTGGAAAGCACTGCTGCTGTATATCGCGCCGTATCTTGTGATAGGCTACGATGTCCTGTGGGACGCTATACGCAATATTGCCCACGGTCAGGTGTTCGATGAGCATTTCCTCATGGCCATCGCCACTGTCGGCGCGTTCGGCGTCGGCGATTACCGTGAAGCCTCGGCGGTCATGATATTCTATCAGGTCGGCGAGCTGTTCCAGAGCATCGCGGTCGGCAAGAGCCGCAAGTCAATATCCGCGCTTATGGATATCCGTCCCGACTATGCCGTAGTCGTGCGCGACGGAAAAGAGGAAACCGTGTCGCCCGAGGAAGTTGAACTCGGCGAGACTATAGTTATCAAGCCCGGTGAAAAGATTCCGCTTGACGGCGAGATAATCGACGGCTCGACCTCGGTCAATACCGCCGCCCTGACAGGCGAGAGCCTGCCCACAGACAAGACGGTCGGTGACAGAGTGACGAGCGGAACGATAAATCTTTCCGGCGTTATCCATGTTAGAACGCAGAGCCGCTTTGAGGAGAGCACGGTCGCGAAGATTCTCGAACTCGTTGAAAACTCCTCGGAGAAAAAGGCGAGAGCCGAGAACTTCATCACCCGCTTCTCGCGCTGGTATACTCCCTGCGTCGTCATCGGCGCCGTTGTGCTCGCGATTATACCTCCGCTTGTCTCCATGCTCATGGGCACTCCCAGCACATGGAGCCTTTGGAGCAGATGGATCGAGCGCGCGCTTACCTTCCTCGTTGTCTCGTGCCCGTGCGCGCTGGTCGTTTCCGTCCCGCTGTCATTCTTCGGCGGCATCGGCGGAGCTTCGCGTGATGGCATACTTATAAAGGGCGCCAACTATATGGAGACCCTTTCAAAGATCGACACGGTCGTGTTCGACAAGACCGGAACGCTGACGAAAGGCACATTCGCGGTCAACGCCATTCATCCCGAAAATATCACCGAGGCGCATCTTCTCGATGTCGCCGCCGCGGCGGAGAGCTATTCAACTCACCCGGTCGGCGAGTCGATAGTCGCGGCGCATAAGGGCCATATAGACAAGAGTCGTATCGGCAAGATAACCGAGCATGCAGGCATGGGCCTTGAGGCTGTTATCGACGGCAAGACTTATTTTGTCGGCAACGGCAAACTCATGGACATGGCGGGAGCCAAGTGGCATGAGTGCCATATGGCAGGCACCGTTATTCATATCAGCGAGGGCGCGCAGTATCTCGGACATATCGTTATCAACGATGAGATAAAGCCAGATTCCGCAGATGCGATAGCGAAGCTCAAAGAACTCGGCATCAAGAACACCGTTATGCTCACGGGCGACAACGAGCGCGTCGCCGAAGCGGTCGGCAAGCAGCTCGGACTCAGCGCAGTCCATGCAAAACTGCTTCCGTCGCAGAAGGTTGAGCGTGTTGAAGAGCTGCTCGGCGAGGGCAACAAGGTCGCGTTTGTCGGCGACGGCATCAACGACGCACCCGTGCTCACAAGAGCCGATGTAGGCATCGCAATGGGCGCAATGGGCAGCGACGCCGCAATCGAGTCGGCAGATATCGTCCTCATGGATGACAAGATTTCAAAGCTCCCGACGGCGATAAAGATAGCCAGAAAGACTATGCGCATCGTCAACGAGAATATCTGGATCGCGCTCGCGGTCAAAGTGATTATCCTCGTGCTCAGCGCATTCGGTATCGCGGATATGTGGATAGCGGTCTTCGGCGATGTCGGAGTTCTTATTCTCGCTGTGCTCAACGCCATGCGCGCAATGCTGAAGATAAAAGACAAATAAATAATTAATAAATCGGCGGCAGGGGATTGACCTTGCCGCCGATTTTTTATGCTTTATTGAGCTCTCTGCGCTTTGCGCGTCTTACTCTGTTTATGTGCCGCTCGAAGTCGCCGCTGTTCAGAAGCTCGGTCAGCACCAATTGCTCGAATGTCGGCACGGTGCAGGAATAGAACCCGAGCCGCTCTTCAAATGTCTTAACGAGCCTTTTCGGCAGAACCATGTATCCGACACGCAGCGAGGGCGATATAGTTTTTGAAAATGTGTTGAGATATATTACATTGTCGCGGTCGGAGAGCACAAAAAGCGTGTCCGCAGGCTTCTGCGAGACCGAAAACTCGGAGTCGTAGTCCGACTCCACAATGAATCTGTCGCCCGATGAAGACCAGCTGATATATTCATATCTCTTCGAGGCGGACGCCGTGACTCCCGTCGGGAAGCTTCGATATGGCGTAGTATGCAGAATATCCGCCTTGCTGCCGCTCAGCGCCGCTCCGTCTATGCCGTCGTCCGAGAGGGGGAGAAGCTCGTATCTGACTCCCGCCGCCCTGTATACCTGCTCGATTTTTTCATATGACGGCGACTCTATCGCGTATGTTTTGTCCCTGCCGAGCAGGTCGACTATCAGCCCGTAAAGATATTCCGCACCCGAGCCTACAATTATCTGATCGGTGTCAACCGATATGCCGCGGTTTCTCGCGAGATATTGCCGCAGTGCGTCGCGCAGTTCAATGCGTCCCGAGTGCGGCGAGCGCTCAAGTATCTCGTCCCCGCAGTCCGCAATAACTTTGCGCATCGTCCTGCTGAGCAGCGATAATGAAAATTCGGGCTTGCTGTGTTCGATATTTTTCCCTCGCTTCGGCTCTGTCGGTCTGCTGTCTGCTGCCGCAAAGCCGTCCGAACGGCGGAAAACAACAAAATATCCGCTTCGTTCGCGCGCCTGGGCGTAGCCCTCTTCGCAGAGTAAATTATATGCGTGCTCTGTCGTTATCGTACTCACCCCGAGCTCTTCCGCGAGCAGCCGCTTTGACGGCAGTTTGCTGCCGTAAGCGAACGCTCCGCCGACTATATCCGCCCTGAGCTGTCTGTAAATCTGCAAATAGACCGGGCGGTCGTTCAAGTCCACCGTGTATTTCATCTGGTTATATTATTTTCTCCGTTTCTGACTATTTTATATTATCAGTGGTATTGTATAATATTCCTGTCAAAAAAGCAAGGAGGACTTTAAAATGAAAGAGAAAAGCAACACGAAAAGAACCACGCTGTGGATATGTTTGACGGCAATGTTCATGGCGCTCAATGTCGCGATGAGCTCGTTCGGCGTTCCCGTTCCGGGCGGCCACCTGTATCTCAATGATATAATTATTTGCACCGCGGCGATAATCCTCGACCCTGTCGCGGCGTTTATAGTCGGCGGAGTCGGCGCGTTCCTCGGCGACCTGTTCTTCTATCCGCTCCCGATGTTCGTCTCATTGGTTACCCACGGACTCCAGGCTGTTATCATCTCCGTTTTCTCGCACTATGTTCTGAAGAAGCACCCCGTGCTCGCGAGCGGAATAGGCGTCTCAATAGGCGCGGTCATTATGGTCGTCGGTTACTCCCTCGGCAGAGCGTTTATCTACAGCACACCGGAATACGCCGTTATGAAGCTTCCATATCAGATTCTTCAGGCGGTCGTCGGCGCAGTCGTCGGTATGCTCCTGTGCTGGAAGTGCGGAGTGTACAAGCTCTATAACAAAGCGCTTGCAAAAACTTCCGGCGGCAAAAGAGAAGAGCACAAAGAACCGGCAGAGAAAAGCTGAAATAGATTAAAAAACTCTTGATTTTTATATCTTGCTGTGATATAATATCCGAGCATTACGCACGCGAAGCTTTAGGAAGTCGCCCGGTGCGGTGAATTTTCGCCGTTGCGGCCGCCCTGTTTCGCGGAGGAAAAACCAAAGGAGGAAAAACAAATGTCAGTAGTATCAATGAAGCAGCTGCTTGAAGCAGGTGTGCACTTCGGTCATCAGACCAGAAGATGGAACCCCAAAATGGCTCCCTATATTTTCACGGAGCGCAACGGTATTTACATCATCGACCTTCAGAAGACGGTCAAGAAGCTTGAGGATGCCTATATGGCGGTCCGCGATATCGCTGCAGACGGCAAGGAGATCCTTTTCGTCGGCACGAAGAAGCAGGCTCAGGATTCTATCCGCGAGGAGGCTGAGCGCTGCGGCATGCCTTATGTCAACGCCCGTTGGCTCGGCGGTATGCTCACCAACTTCAACACCATTCAGCGCCGTATAAAGAGACTTGAGCAGCTCAAGACCATGGAGGCTGACGGAACTTTCGATATGCTTCCCAAGAAGGAAGTTATCAAGCTCCAGCTCGAGATAGAGAAGCTTGAGAAGTTCATGGGCGGTATCTCCAAGATGAAGAAGCAGCCCGCTGCTATGTTCATCGTCGATCCCCGCAAGGAGAAGATCGCTGTTCTCGAGGCTCACAAGCTCGGTATTCCGATCATCGCTATCGTCGACACAAACTGCGATCCCGATGAAGTAGACTATGTTATCCCCGGCAACGACGACGCTATCCGCGCTGTCCGTCTTATCTCCGCCGCAATGGCAGACGCTGTCATCGAGGGCAGACAGGGCGAGCAGGGCGACGCAGAGGCTGCCGAGGCCGCAGAGACAGAGGAGGACAAATAATGAACTTCACTGCTAAAGACGTACAGGCTCTCCGCGAAAAGACCGGAGCAGGTATGATGGACTGCAAGAAGGCTCTCACAGAGACCGACGGCGATATGGACAAGGCCGTTGATGTTCTTCGTGAGAAGGGTCTTGCTTCCGCCGCCAAGAAGGCAGGCCGCGTTGCCGCCGAGGGCGTTGTTGTTGCATATTATGATGAGGCAAATAAGGTTGCTTCTATGGTAGAAGTCAACTGCGAGACAGACTTCGTTGCAAAGAACGAGAAGTTTGTTGAGCTTGCAAATAAGATTGCTGTCACTGTTGCGGAAAAGAATCCGGCAGATGTTGACGCTCTCCTTGCTATGACCCTTTCGGGCAGCGATGAGACTGTCTCCGACGCTGTTCAGGAGCTCTTCCTCGTAATCCGTGAGAACATGAAGGTTCGCCGCTTTGTAAGAGTTGAGGGCACTGTTGCTTCCTATATCCACGGCGGCGGCTCGGTAGGCGTTCTTGTCAGCTTTGATACAGACGCTGCCGATAAGGCAGAGTTTAAGGAGATGGGCAGAAACGTTGCAATGCAGATTGCAGCTATGAGCCCCGAGTATCTCAGCAAGGATTGCATCTCCGACGATGAGCTTGCAAAGATGAAGTCGATCACTATCGACAGCTCGCTCAACAAGCCCGAGTCTCTTCCGAAGCCGATTCTTAAGAATCTCTTCGATAAGGCTGTCAACGATAAGCTCTTCAGCGATGAGGATCTTGTAGCTTATGAGGAGCAGAAGAACAACAAGTTCCTCTTCAACTTCCTTTCCGATAAGGCAGTTGAGACTCTTGTCGAGCTTGCAATGGCAAGCAAGGCTGATATCGTTGCAAACAAGATCTTTGCAGGTGCAGTCGACGGCCGTATGAAGAAGCAGCTCAAGGAAGTTTGCCTTCTTGAGCAGGCATTCGTTCGTTCGGATCTCTATGACGGCGATGTCGCAGGCTACATTGCAGATGTTGCTAAGAAGCTCGGCGCTTCGATAAAGGCTACCGGCTTCATCCGCTACGCAAAGGGCGAGGGCATCGAGAAGAAAGAAGAGAACTACGCCGAAGAAATCGCAAAGATGACCGGCAATAAATAATTAAACAAAAAGTGAGGCAGTCGAAAGACTGCCTCGTTTTTATGCCGTGATATAATCTGACCCCGCAGTAAACACAACTGCGGGGTCAAATTTATTCTGCTTTTGCCGGTTTCTTGTCTTTTTTGTAGATGCTGTAGCTCAGCCAACGCTTGCCTCTGTAGCGCAGGCAGAACGCAACCGCGCGGAACACCCAGTCGACTATCATCGCTATCCAGACGCCGATAGCGCCCATGCCGAGCTTGAGTCCGATTATGTAGCTCAGAAGCAGTCGGAAAGTGAACATCGAAAACAGCGCGATGCACATCGTGAACTTGACGTCGTTCGCAGCCTTCAGGACATTCGGCATGGTGAACGAAGCAGGCCAGATGAAAATGGCACAGCCGTTGTGGATGATGATGAGCTTGAGCGCGAGCGAATATGCATCGGGCGAGATGTTGTACATCCTGAGCGTCAGCGGCAGGGTAGCGAGGATTATTGCGTTCCATATCGCCGACATAAGATAGGTCAGCTTCATCAGCTTCTTCGTGTGCAGTCTTATCTGCTCTTCGCTGCCCAGACCGACGCATTGACCAATGACCGTTATCACCGCAAGCCCCATCGCCTGACCGGGTATGCAGCCGATTCCGTCGAGGTTATTTGCGACTGCGTTAGCCGCTATCTGAACCGTTCCGAACGAGGTTATGATGCTGACAACAAGTATGCGCCCGAGGTGAAACAGGCTGCTCTCGATGCTGCTGGGTATTCCTATAGAGAGTATCTTTTTTATAAGCCCGAAATTCGGCCTGAATTTATCTTTAATTGAGATATAAATCGGACGATCTCTCTTGTGCAGGAGGATGAGCAGGAGGAGCATCGCCGCAAAACGCGAAATAGTCGAGGATATCGCCGCGCCAGCAACACCCCATTTGACTCCGTATATGAGAATGGCGTTGCCGATTATGTTCATAATTGTGGTGATGAGCGAGGCTAACATCGATATTTTCGAGTTGCCCATGGCGCGGAAAAGCGCTGCGCAGCAGTTATATATAGCGAGGAACGGGAACGACAGCGCGGATATCCAGAAATATGTCAATGCGGACTGCATAACACCCTCTTCAAGCGTGCTAAAAAAGAGCCTGAGCAGCTGAGCCTTGAAAACAAGGGTCAGTGCCATGAGTACAATCGAGATTATAAACGCGACAAATATCAGCTGAGACGCGCTGTTGCGCGCGTCCTTTGCTCTTTTTGCGCCGATGAACTGCGCCGCAACGACTGCGCCGCCCGTAGCGAGCGCGGCAAAGACGTTTATCATCAGCGTCATTATCATGTCAACGAGCGAAACGCCCGAAATAGCCTCGTCGCCGAGACCGGATATCATAACCGTGTCGCAGAATCCGACGGATATCGCGAGAAATTGCTCGATGACAAGCGGGAATATCAATTTTTTGAGTGCTTTGTTGCTGAAAAGCGGCTTTCCAGCGAGGGGAGTTGCAACAGCTTCCATTTGAGACCTCCGTTTATTATACATATGTATAATAACATATTTGCTCTGCCAATTCAATCCGTCGGGGCTGTAAAAAATATGCACTGCGGTTTTCCACAGTGCATATCTTTATTTTTTCTTAACTATTCGTAGTTCGCTTATCATAACTCCTGCGTGCTCTTCAAATATCTCGATTTCAACGCACCCGTTGACGAACACATCTTTCGGCAGCTGATATACCGCGCAGACAAAGCCGTCCGGGAGCATCTCACGGTTGAATTCTTCGTCCTCTTCGCCGAACTGACCGCCTTTGTATACAATCGTTCCGTTGGCTTTTATCGTCAGGTCGTCGATGCTCTCATCTTTTTTCTGATGATAGGTGACTTTCAGCTCGTAGTCGGTGTCATATCTGAATCCGCCCAGCTTGCACCTGAACGACTGGTTGTCGTAGACTTTGAAAAGGCAGGTCGGGAGACTGCCGTTGTTGACATCGGGGCGGTCACCCTGGAAGTTCATGTATATGCCCTCGGGGCCGACAACTTGCTCGCACCCGAGCACTCCGAAGCCGTGCTCCGCGACCGAGAAATAATATTCGTCGCTCTCGACTTCGTTGCGCCTGACGCTGCGAATCATGTATTTTTTAGCCTCGTCATCGGGCATCGATTCAGCCTTTTCGAGCCGACCCATAAGCCATGCGCGGTCGGTGTTCGGCAGGTCGATTGTCTCAAGCACTGCGCCGCGCTCCCAGCTGTTGGCGCAGTAACGCTCAACATCCGTCTGCAATCCTATCTGTTCAAAAAGCTCTCCCGCAATGCGCTCTATGTCCGCGCGAAGCGCCTTTTCACGCCCGTCCTCAGCATTTTTGAGTATATCCTTTGCGCTCGCGAGCCTGCCGGAGAGAATCTCGCGTTTCGCTTCTTTTATCGCTCGCAGTTCGATTATCCGCTTGTGTCTTAGATATGCGTCGCACTTTGCGCGGAACAGACACTGGTTGAATCGCCAGAGCTTCACGGCATCGGGATATCTTTCGGCGAGCGACTCCCAATCTTTGAGATTGTCGTCAATGCCGGGATTCTCCGCCGGATCCGCCTGCCAATTTAGCTCAAGCCCGAGTATCCTGTCCGCAACCTCGCTTGCCGGCAGAGAGGGGAAATACAGGCGCGAATAGTCCTCAAGCGAGTCGCGGACATCGACATCGGGGAAGAAGTCCATGTCGCTCCAGACGCATTTGTTGACATCGTCCGTTATTCCCTCGGAATATGAAACACTGCCGACAACATATCTGCGCGTGAGGCGGTGAATCTCCCTGTATTCACAGGGGCGGGGATTCGTGCATTCGCGGCTGAGTCCCGCGGCGAGCGCATAGTGCCAGTCGTCGCGGTCGAAGTGAACCGGATATTCGCAGCGCACGTTGTGCGTTATGTCCGGATAAAATCTTATCGGGTATTTTGCGGGCACTCTGCGGCGCAGCTCATCCATCTCAAACGCGTGGTTCGGACCTGTTATAATGCCGTCAATTTCGTCGGGCAGTTCTTGCAGCTCGCTTATGAGCTTTTCGCCCCAGTTCGGTATCGAGTGCGGCTGCTGTGCGGACGGCCACATCTCGGCGTTCGGATGATATTCCTTGAGCAGGCGCGAAAAATCGCGGCAGCGGCTTATAAATTCGTCCGCATCGTAGTCGCCGGGGTCGCCTCCGGGCGGGAACATTACATTTATCCTCGGCGTGCGCTCGAAAACTCGCCTGCGCCGTCTCTCGGCGTCCTCAAGGCTCTCGCGGTCGTTCGGGTACCAGAGCGACACATCGAGGTCATATTCGTCCGCGATTCTTGAAGCTTCAACGAGAAAGTCCTGCGGGTCGTATTTCATCAGCCTGTTCTGCTGCGCTCCGAGCCCGTCATAGGGGATGTGCTCAACCGTATTGCAGCCGAAGAACATCAGGTCGAGATAATATCTGCGGTAGTCCTCCAAATCCCACGCGTCGTAGCTGTTTGGCGTTGTGCGGTAGCCGAGCTGATGACCCCTTATGCGCTTGTCGGGCTTGTATTCTCCGCCGATATCCTGTATGAGCGTGATCTTTTCGCCCGAAACTTCGATTTTTCTCAGGAACATGCCGATGGCGAATATCAGTCCGCGTATGCCCCGCGCCCTGAAAACGAGGCGGCTGCCGCTCTGCTCTATTTTATATCCGTCGCGCAGACCGTTCGGGTCGGCGATAAGAGATATGTCCGCTTTTTCAGAGTCGGTCATTTGCGGCATAGCTCCCGTTCTCGATTCTATTTCTCCGCGCAGTATCTCTGCGGTTTTGATTGCGTCGCCGCCCTGCGCGAAAATTTTAAGATTGCTATATTCGTGTCTCATTTTATCCTCACTCAAAAAGCTTCTTCATCATTTTAAGCCCCTCTGCCGCTTCGGCTTCAAAGTCGATGCAGTTGGCTTCAATGCTCATTCTTCCGTCGTATCCGGCTTCCTTTACGGCTTGCACAAACGGCGCGTAATTGTATCCGTCGCCTTCTGCGGGGAAGATGCGCTTCATTTTTCCGCCGTTCGGCGAATCTTTTGCGGTCGGGTTCGAGAAGTGTATGTGTATCAACTTGTCTCCTGCATACCGAAGCGCACCGAAGTCCTCATTTTCCATGACCATATGATATATGTCGGCGAGGACAAATATATTTTTGAGCCCCAGAGCGCGACAGATGTCAACACTCTCGCGGACTGTCGTAAACACATTTGTTTCAAGCCTGTTCAGCGGCTCAATTGCAACTCTTATTCCGTGTTCGCCCGCTTCGTCGTCTATAACTCGCAGAGCCGAGTGTATCTGTTCGAGACCATTTTCTCTGTCGAATCCGTCCGGCACGCTGCGCGAACGCCCGCTTCCGAGCACGCAGGTTTTGATTCCGAGAAACACTGCGTTGTCAAACGCGCGGCGCGTGTAGTCTCTTATGATTTCGATGTCCGCATCCTCTCCTGCGAGGCGTATTTCCCCGGGAAAAAAGCAGTTCGCCGCTTCAAGCTTTGCTCCATAACCGTCAAGCATTGCTTTTGTATTTTTTAGTTCCTGCTCGCTGAGACTTTTTATGTGCCCCAGGTTGCTCTCAAGATAGTCATATCCGAGCTTCGCGGCAGATTCGAGCTTGTCAAATCCAACGCAGGTTCCGAACCGCATAGTGCGCCTCCTTCAATATTTTTTATTCCGGATAAATGGTAACACGCCCGCCGCCGCCGTGTCAATCTCAGCTCAAAAATTTTTCTCCGCGGTATTAAGAGCGCGCTATATGGGAATAATTTTTTATAGCGCGAGCAAAGTGGGAGGCGGCGGAATGCAGTACAACAGGGTCGAGATCTGCGGAGTGAATACATCGAAGCTGAAGGTGCTCAAAGAGAAAGAAAAGACGGAGCTTCTGCGCCGTATGCATTCGGGGGACAAGTCGGCGCGGGACGAGCTTATAAACGGAAATCTGCGCCTTGTCCTGAGCGTTGTCCAGCGGTTTACAAACAGGGGAGAGAACCCCGATGATCTCTTTCAGGTCGGGTGCATCGGGCTCATAAAGGCTATAGATAACTTTGATATAAACCAGAATGTTCGCTTTTCGACCTATGCCGTACCCATGATAATCGGCGAGATACGCCGCTATCTGCGCGACAACAACGCGATGCGCGTCAGTCGATCAATAAGAGATGTTGCCTATCACGCGATGCAGGAGAAAGAGAAGCTTGTCGCAAAGCTCGGGCGCGACCCGACGGTAGAAGAGATAGCAAAAGCGATGAACATGAAAAAAGAGGAGATAGTTTTAGCCCTTGAAGCGATTGTCGAGCCCGTCTCGCTCTATGAGCCCGTGTTCTCGGACGGCGGCGATACGATATATGTCATGGATCAGCTCGGCGACAGCGGCGATGACGGGAGCTGGCTCGATGAGATAATCTTTCGCGAGTCGGTCGAAAATCTGCCGGAGCGGGAGAAGAAAATACTTTATCTGCGCTTCTTAAAAGGCAAGACTCAGATGGAAGTGGCAGGGGAGATAGGCATTTCGCAGGCGCAGGTCTCGCGGCTCGAAAAGGGTGCTATCGAGGCAATAAAAAGAAACAACAGAGCGTAATCTCAAAGCCGGGAAATCTTTTATCTCGGCTTTAAATTTTTTTAAAGGATGACAAATCCTGCAATTAATGATATAATCCGTATTGGTGAATTTTTCAAAGGAGGTCATGATTTGAAGAAAAAGATAGAATTTGATTCCGGAAAGAAAGTGTTCCCGATAATCGTCAGCGTTATCGGTACCGCACTCATGCTCGCGATGTGGATAACGAGGCTCAATATGACAGCGGTCATCTGTGTGGGATTTTGCTGCATTGTGTCCGCGCTTATAGTTATCGGTATGTTCTTCAAGCGCCGACTTTATCTCGGCTTTCTTATCGGCTACTGCGCCGCGCTGTTCGGCGTTATCACTTATTACATAATTTTCGGCGCGGATGCGGGCTTCGGCGCGTTCACTTCCGGTCTTGCGGGATTTTCGAGCGCGGAGCATCCCTGGCTCACGGGCGAGGGTAATTTCTTCACCCGCCTGCTCGGCAATCTCCTGCTCGCCCTGCCGAGTATAGCCGTTATTGTCGGCGTGATTCTCTGCGTTGTGAAAATCGATAAAAAAGTTACTCTTCAAAAAGTACTCTCGCGTGTTCTCAGTGTGCTGCTCGTGTTCACGACCGTTGCGTTCGTGCTGACCATGAACCTGCGCTCGAAGCCCAACACCGAGCGTCTATGGGACGGTCAGGACGACTACCTCAAGGGGATAGACAAAAATAAAACAAAAGAGAATTCGCCCAATGTCCTGTTTATTCTCATGGACGATCTCGGCTACGGCGATGTCTCCGCAAACGGCGCGATATATGATACCCCGAACATCGACCGCATCGGCGAAGAGGGCGCGCAGTTCACGAATTTCTATTCGAGCTATTCCGTCTGTTCTCCTGCGCGTTTTGCCGCGCTCACCGGGCGCTATCCCTATCGCGGATATGCCGACAATGTCATATATCCGACCGTTGACACCTTCTCGCCCTTTGCCTCGACCCGTATATTCAACTCCATCGAGATGGGCGGCAATGCCGACGGTATGCTCGGTGACGAGATAACCATTGCCGAGGCTCTCAAGGGAGCGGGCTATGCGACAGGCTGCTTCGGCAAGTGGCATCTCGGCGATTACGGCGAGTATCTGCCGACCAATCAGGGCTTCGATTATTTCTACGGCAGCCACTATGTCAACGATATGAACCCGTTCTATCATGTCCGTGAAGAGAACGGCGAATATGAAATTGCCCGCGGTACAGACGAGCTCAAGGATCAGGGCAACGCCACAAAGTGGATATACGAAGAGATAAACAGCTGGATAACCGAGCAGGTCAAGGAGGGTGACGAGCCGTTCTTCGCGTTCTATGCAACTCCGTGGCCGCACGCGCCCGTGTATGTCGGCGATGAGTTCAAGGGCAAATCCGGCATGGGCACATATGTTGACTGCGTGACCGAGTTTGACTATTATCTCGGCAAGCTGTTTGATACCCTCGAAGAGCTCGGCGTTATGGACGACACGATAATAGTGTTCACCAGCGACAACGGCCCCGCGCTTCAGGGCTCCACGGGCGATCTTCGCGGCGGTAAATATCTCGCATATGAGGGCGGCCAGAAGGTTCCGTTTATGATCCGCTGGGGCAACAACGGCGGTCTGTTCAAGGCGGGTTCGACTTATGACGAGTCCGCTACGCTCGTTGACCTGTTCCCGACGCTTATAGAGATGTGCGGCGTCACCGGAAGCGGCGGAACGCAGAAGAACTATCTTCCCGCGGATCGCGTAATAGACGGCGTTTCGATGGTTCCCGTTTTCACTCAGAACAAAGTTATACACACTGCCGAAACCCCGATACTCCACATGAAGCGCGAAAAGCTCAAGGCTATCCAGTACGCTATACCGACTGCCGATATCCTTGCGCGCGAAGAGTACAAAGACTATGATTTCGATGTTCTCAAAAATAATGAGTATGTCGTGTTCAAGTATTTCAAGAATATACAGAACGACAACTCTGCGTTCTTTGATAAGTTCCGCAAGAATTGGCTGCATATCCTGACCGACGATGCGGGCGAGAACTACAACCGCACCCCGGCATATCCGACAATTGCCGATGAGATGCGCGACAGACTCGACGAGAAGATGAACGAGTTCAAAAATAACCGCCGAGGAATTATAGAAAACAGCTGATAGAAACGCCGCCGAACGGGTGAACAGTCCGCTCGGCGGTCGGAATATCCGGGGGTGAAATTTTGCCTGAACTTTCAATAATGATAAAGCCCGCGTCGAGCCTTTGCAATCTGCGGTGCGAATATTGCTTTTATCACGATGTTTCGCAGATAAGAGAAGAGCATAACCTCGGCATTATGTCCGCCGAAACTTCAGACAGGCTCATAAAAAGCGCGCTCAGCTTCGCGAAAGGGGACAGTGTAGCTTTTGCATTTCAGGGCGGAGAGCCGCTGCTTGCCGGGATAGACTATTTCAAAGATTTTGCCGGGCGGGTCAAAAAATATAACCTGCGCGGCAGCCGCATATATTTCAGCATTCAGACAAACGGTATGCTGATAGACGAGCAGTGGGCGCGATTCTTTCACGATGAACATTTCCTCGTGGGTCTGAGCCTTGACGGCGATATGGAAGCGAACCGCTTCAGAGTCGATGCCAACGGCACAAACAGATTCTATAAAATTCTCAATGCCGCTCAGATGCTGAACATGCACGAGGTCGATTTCAATATCTTAACCGTGCTCACGGGCTACGCTGCCGAGAATATCGACAGGATATATTCGTTCTTCAAACGCAAGGGATTTAAATATCTCCAGTTCATCCCGTGCCTGCGCCCGTTCGGAGACAAGAGCGAGAGCGAATTATATATGACTAACGAACAGTATGCATATTTTCTGATACATCTGTTCAACGCCTATGTCAAAGACTACGTTCGTGGCGAATACACGAGCATCCGCCAGTTTGACAACTGGGTTCAGATGTATGTCGGCAGACAGCCCGAGCAGTGCGGAGTCTGCGGACACTGCATGCACCAATTTGTGGTCGAGGGCAACGGCAATGTCTATCCGTGCGACTTCTATTGCCTTGACGAATGGTTGCTCGGCAACATAAATTCAGATGAGCTTGAAGCGATGGCAAATTCAAAGAAAGCCGCCGATTTTATCCGTGAGAGCCTGCCGGTCGATCCGAAGTGCAAGTCGTGCAGATATTATCCGCTCTGCCGCGGCGGCGGATGCAAGCGAAGCAGAGCCGACCGCGATTATTGCGAGGCGTATAAAAAATTCTTCTCCTCATGCGTGCCGCTGTTCCGCGTGTTTGTCGACGAGGCAAACAGATAAATAAAATTACTGCCCAGACAGTGTAATAAAAGCATTAAATCCTGCCCAGTTTTCATGGGTAGGATTTTGTGTTTGCGATACATGTGACAAATTAGGATTTATCTATCACTTGAGCTATAGCAAGGTAAAAGCAAGTGACTCAAATAATTTTTTATAATCAAGCTTTCAATAGCCGCGCCGCAGTGTTTGAAAGCTTTCTTAGAGGAGCGGGCAACATCACCGAAGCGCCGCCTGTGGCGGATGAAGCGAGGCGATGTTGACGAAAAACAAGGAGCATAGCGCCCGCTCCAAGGGCGATAGGCGACTATGTTTTGAGAGGGCTGGACGTCTTGCGGAGCAAGATGCACGAGCCCGTACTGTTTGAGCGGAGCGAGTTTGCGTGCGAATGTGCCGAGCAACTAACTGAGAGCCGCAAGCTATGTACTGCGGCGTGGCGTTGTCGGGGGTACAGGGGAGCCTGATGGATTCCACGATAAATTCCAATTTTCTCTATACAAGTCCACCACAAAAATATAAAACAGCCGCAACAGTAACCCCGTTGCGGCTGTAAGTTTTTATTGAATTACCGTCAGTCGGTGACATTCTCCCAGAAGAAGTCGCGCTTGTCCTGAGTGTTGAGCAGGACAACGGGCTTGAGCTGGTTGAGGTTCGCGCCCTCGTTCTTTTTCATCTCGAGATACTGGTGATAAGTGCCCTTCTTGACAAAGTGAAGCTCGGTCTTGCTGAGGGTCTTTTCGTGCCAGGCATCGCTGATGAAGAGGTTCGAATCGCTGAGCTTTTCGTCAAATACCGCCGCGAACTCCTGACGTCTTGCGGGGTCGATTTCGTCCTCGGTCTCAACGAAGAGGACATAGTGACCGGGAGTAGTCGTCTCAGTGTCGGGATAGACGCTGTGACCTATCGCGACCGTGCCGAAACGGTCGCACATCTGCTCAACCGCCCAGTCAACCATGCTCTGGTCGGTCTTTTCTCCGCCGATGTTAAGCACCTGGTTGAGTCTGTACTTGAACATTACCGTCGGAGACTGCTTGTAGAAGCCGGTGACCTCGACGACGTCGTCAATGCGGTAACGGTAGAGACCGGAGAGATTCGTGATGATTATTTCATATTCCTCGCCGGGCTTTACTTCGCTTATGGTGAACGGGCGGGTGCCCTCGGGAGCGCCGACGGGCAGGAACTCAAAGAATCCGTTGTGAGGAAGAATTACGCAGTCGTTGGAGTTGAGCGCTATCGGAACTGCAACAAGATCCTCGGATGCGCCGTAGCCCATGTTGTGAATCGGGAGATTTCCCGTGTAACGACCCAGCTTCTTCGAGTATACCTCGAGTGAGCCTGCGCCCATGCCGAACATCCAGCAACAGTTCTTCCAGATTCGGGGGACTATCGGAGTGTCAAAGCCCTTTTCAAATTCGCTGCGAAGCTCGGCGGCGCGGCCGGGCATGGGCTTAATGCGCTTCATGAGCTTTTCTTTTACCTGGGGCGGGCACGCGATGCTCTCGTTTATCGTGCCGTGCTCAATGTCGTCGCAGAGCATCTCCCAGTTGTCCTCGAGATAATGCATCATCGACTCGAGAACGGTTATTATCATTGTGCTCAGGTAGCTCACGTCTCTGTCCATCAGAGCGAAACGCAGCTTGAAATACTGCATATCCGTTCTGCTCGGATCCTCCGGGAACATTATCTCCGGTGGAGAGGTGACAAAGGAGCTGACTATGGGCTTTAAGTACATCATCGGGATACCGGAAAGGCAGCTGCAGGTCTTTCCGTTGGGAAGGCGGTGGGGCGTTATCTCGAGCGTCAGCATGCCTTTCTGAGGAGGCAGACGCTTGCCGTGCGCGTGGAACCACTTGACGGCGCAGCCGACGGGAGCCGAGAAGCTGAAGCACTGGCAGTTCCACAGCGACCTTGCGGCGAGGGGAACGAGCTTCGGCTTGCCGATGCTGCCGGAGGACTCGGCGTATCTGTGTATGCGGTATCTGGTTATAAGATTTCTTTCGCCGGTTTCAACCATGCGGTCGATATATTTCTCGTAGTCCTTGTAGCGCGAGAGAGGAACCTTTGCCTGATAGTCCGCAACGGAGTGAACGTCCTTGAAATTGTGCGCCTTGCCGTATACGGTGTTCTTGTTGTCGCGCATGAGCTTCTTGACAATGTGTTCCTGAACCTTAACGGCGTTTTTTGCATAGATCCCGAGCTTGACGTGCTCCGCAAGACCCAGGAAGCCGCCGAAGTCGGTCATAAGGCGGCTGAGCGGTTTGATTTTCATATTTTCCTTGCATCTCCATCCCATGGCGGCGGCTGTCTGTTCGCAGCCTGTCCCACCTTAATATGCTGTTATTTTAGTATAAGTATAATTGTATTTTGTTCCTTTTATGAACTTAAGAAAGATTTAACAATAGAGAATCAAAACAGCAGGGGGTTCAGAGCCAATCTGTTTTTTTGATATTGAAAAGACCGCACTTATATGTTATCATCTTCTTGATATTCGCAGGGGAGGCGAAAAGGTGAAGAAAAAGAGTAATAATGCAGTCATTCAGTACCTGAAATTCATCGTCGTCGGCAGTATAAACGCGATAGTCAACTATGTTGCGTATGCCGCCGTTGTTTTTGTCGGGGGTCACTATGTGCTTGCGACTCTTGTGGGCTTCGTGCTCAGTGTGCTCTCGTCATATCTGATTAACAGCAGCCTTGTCTTTGAACGCGATGAGGGAGTCAAGGGCTGGCAGGTTTTGCTCAGACTCTATGTTGTGTATGCTTTCTCGGGACTGTTTTTGACAACCTTGCTCACCTGGCTCTTCCTTGACGTATTGAACCTCGAGGAGGGCGTAAGGTCGTTGGGCGAGGCCATAAGGCAGTCGGGCGTCGATATGACCGACAGAAAGCTCGCGGAGTATATCGCTCCGTGCATAGTCGCGGTTATAGTAACGCCGCTTAACTTTGTGACAAACAAGTTCTTTGCATACAAAAAGCTCGGCAAATCCTCGAAAGAAAAAGCAAAAAAAGAAGAAGTGCAAAACGCATCGACCGGACGCGATCAGTGAAGCTGATTCGTCCGGCTTTTTGGCTTTTTAATATAAATTATAAACTTTTTCTAAACTAATGCAAATGTTTATTAATTTCGTTATAGTAAAAAAGAATGCTCTGCAATCATATAAAATTATGTTTTGAGAGAACTCTGTAAGGGGTACGGAGTTCAAGGCCAGAGAAAATAAAATATGAGGGAAGGAATCAAAAAATGAAAAAGAAGTACAAGGATGTATACTATGATGTGCCCGATGTCAAGACGATAAAAGAGCTTGTCATCCACGGCGTCGGCGAGGGAAAGGATCAGCCCCTCTTTATGTATGACAACGTGAACGGCACAAAGGACAATCCGTTCATCACCAAAACATTTAACGACGTTTGGCACGATATCAACTGCCTTGGCACATATATGTTTGCCCACGGCGTCAAGGACTGCAATGTCGCCATTATCGGCGAGAACTCATATGAGTGGATAATCGCGTTTTTTGCGAACCTTCTCGGAAAGATAGTCAGCGTTCCGCTTGACCCCAAGCTTCCCGCAGAGGATCTTGCCGTTCAGCTCAACGAGGGCGAGTGCAAGGCTATCTTCTATTCCGAGTACTATGCTCCGACAGTCGAGAAGATAAAAGAGATAGGTGCTCCCATGGATACATATCTCTATATCCCCGATTTCCAGAAGTACATCGATGAGGGCGAGAAGCTCCTTGCGGACGGCTACACCGAGTATAAGGATGTCGTCGTATCTCCCGATGACCTCGCAACCATCGTTTTTACCTCCGGCACCACCGGCAAGAGCAAGGGCGTTATGCTCACTCACGGCAACCTCGCTTCTGTTGTCACCTCCTCCTGCATGTGCTTCCAGGGCGGAAACTCCGTCGGCTTCCTGCCGCTTAACCACACCTTCTCGTGGGTTGCGACTATCTTCGCCGCGTTTATCATCATCACCTACGGCTATATCTGCGTAGATATAAAGAACCTCGTTAAGGATTTCCAGACCCATCATCCTCAGAACTTCTCCGGCGTTCCGCTGGTTGTCGAGACTATCTATAAGCGCGTCTGGAAGACCGCGAGAAAGACCGGCAGAGAGGAAGTCCTCAAGAAGGGCATCAAGATAAGCCGCTTCCTTATGAAGTTCGGCATCGACGTCCGCCGCAAGTTGTTCGCTCAGGTTCATGAGCAGCTCGGCGGAAATCTGAAGTATATCATTGTCGGCGGTGCTGCGCTTGACCCCGAGTATGAGCAGGGTCTCTATGACCTCGGTATACAGGTTCTCAACGGTTACGGCATAACCGAGTGCTCGCCCGCAGTTACCACCAACACCATGGAAAATCATAAGTCCGGCAGCGTCGGCAGACCGCTTCCGTGCAACGAGATAAAGATAAACGATCCCGATGAGGACGGCGTCGGCGAGATATATGTCCGCGGCTCCAACGTCATGAGAGGCTATTACAAGGATCCTGAGGCAACCGCCGCGGCATTCGACAACGGCTGGTTCAAGACCGGCGACTACGGCAGAATCGATGAGGACGGCTTCCTCTTCTTCGTCGGCCGCAAGAAGAATCTTATCATTACCAACAACGGTAAGAACGTCTCTCCCGAGGAACTTGAGGACAAGCTTTCTCAGCGCTGCCACGCGATCCATGAGATTCTCGTCAGCCAGGAGGGCAACAAGATCGTCGCAGAGGTTTATCCCTACTACGAGGACTACGGCAAGGAAGCGGATCAGCTCATCAAGGACGCTGTCAACCAGTTCAACCGCGACATGCCCAGATGGAAGAACATCGACAAGCTCGAGTTCCGCTCCGAAGAGTTCCCGAAGACCACGACTCTCAAGATTAGAAGAAACTACAAAGAGCTTGAAAAGGCGGGCAAAATCTGATTCTTTTCATCAGAATAACACAAAACGAGAGCTTCCGACATGTGCCGGAGGCTCTTTTTAAATATTTTTGTTGTCATTTCCAACAAACTTTTGGCGCTTGTTTTGTAGGATGTTCCAAAAAATCTGCTTTTACTTCGTCATAATACACAATCAGGAACGCTCTGATTGTGCAATATGCACATAAGATTTTAATGCGGTTAAAAGCAATTATTCAAACTGGTAGGTTTATAAAAGTCTGTTCATTTAGTGAAATTGCACAAATGAGAGTGCACTTGTTTGTGCAAAATTACTTGACAAATAGCGGAAACTGAGTATAATGAAAGCATACCAAATGAAAGGACTGACAGATATGATGATGAAGCAGTACTACAAGATGGAACAGGACCTGTTTGGTGAGATTGAGAAGGAGAAGAAGTTCAGCTTCCACAAGCTCATGATGCTTCTCGCGCTTAGTTCTGTAGCAAGCAAAGCTACAATATAACTTAAGCGGCGGCTTCTCAGCCGCAGGAACTAAAACAAGCCCGAAAGGGTTCCAATATATCGGCACCGCACAGTTTTGAGTGCGGCGCTGTTTTTTTATGTCTATAATTTTTTCAATCGATAGATGCGGCACTAAATTCCTATTGTTTTTTTCGGCTCAAAATGATAAACTGAAGCTTGAAGAGAAAATCGCAGGGAGGAAACAGGATGAACAAGCCCGTATTCAGACTCAAATATTCTCTCGCCGGCGCAGTTTATGAGACTGTCGGCTATTCGGGACCGCATTTTTCGGTCATTACCGTTAACGATGAGAGCGGAGTGAAGCTGACTCTCATTCCCTCGCGCCCGATAACGCTCATTTCGGCGTCGCTTGAATTCTGGCACGAGTATGAAAAGAACGAAAAATTCTTTGTCAACGGCTATCAGTCGTGGACAACATCGGGCGAGATGTCCGCAGAGGATATCTATCGCGGAACGACTC
>UMHQ01052968.1_pt1 | contig 43970 bp, 32 predicted proteins | sample 1965531 | NCBI WGS metagenome assembly UMHQ01 (sample SAMEA4836098, study PRJEB28245) | human gut metagenome | biome: gut microbiome; material: fecal sample | place: Denmark | collected 2008 | reverse complement strand
GAAGAAACCTGATGATTTTTGCCGGGGATTTTAACGCGAAAAAATCCGACAGTTTCCTGCGTGTCTGCAGCGTACGGCTGATCATTTCGTGCAGGTATTGAGCTTTCTGCACGGAATAAACGAATACTATCTGCCGAGTGCGGCGTGTATGACATCGGGAATATGTCTTACGGTGTCTGAGGGGAGGGCAGAATTTTCTCCCAGTTCCGCCGCGGCGTATTCTCCTGCTTTACCGCATATCCATGCCGCAGCAGCAATTTTAAGCGCCGTGCTTCCCTTGAGCGTTGAATTACCGAGTATGCCCGCTGCAACGCCGGATAATACATCTCCGCTGCCTCCTGTGGACATTGCGGGTGTTCCGGTGTTTATAAGGTAAGTTTCCTTTCCGTCGGTGACTATAGTAGTCGTGCCTTTCAAAAGCAATGTAACTTTTGTTTGTGCGGCGTAATTTGCGGCAACGAAAAGCGGGTCGGAGAGGATATCCTTCACTGATCGGCCGGTAAGCCGTGAGAATTCCCCGAGGTGGGGAGTAAACACAGTTTCGGCTTTTCGTGTCTTCATAATATCGGGAGTGCGCGCTATGGTGTTCAGTGCGTCAGCGTCGACAGTGACGATAAGGTTTTGCTGCTTCAGGATATGCCGGAGTATTTTATCGTTATCTCCTTTTTGTCCCATTCCCATGCCGACTGCAACGCTCCGTACTCCTTTGAGCAGGGAATTCATATTTTTCTCATTATAAAGCATAGCTCCGTTTTTATCGGGGACGGGAAAAAGAGTGGATTCGAGCATATAGGGCGCCGCGGCGGGAACAAGACTCTCGGGCAGGGCAAGCCGACATACTCCCGCTCCGCTTTTCAGAGAGGACAAGGCAAGCGCGGAAAGTTTTGCTGCACCGCTGTATTCTCTGCTTCCGCCTATAAGCGCTGTATAACCGTAGTCGGATTTATTTGAAAAATTCCGCCGGGAAGGAAAAATGTTTTTCAGGTCAGCTTTTTCAGTCAGATAGGCACACGCTTCGGGGTATACCCCGATATCGGCGTAAACAAGCTTTTTTATAAAATCTTTTGCCTGAGAAAGAAAATGTCCTGTTTTAAACGCTCCCATCGATACCGTTACGGAGGAAACAACACAGTCGTTTTCCGCAATACCCGTGTCGCCGTTCAGTCCGCTGTTAATGTCGGCTGAAATAACAAACGCTCCGCTTCTGTTTACGGCTTTTATAGCAGCAGCAGAGTTTCCGCTGACGGTGCCGTGAAATCCGGTGCCGAAAATACAGTCGACTACCGTCGCAAATCCTTGCAATGAGCTTTCAGGCGTAAACGGAATGACGGATATACAGGTGTTTTTCAGCATGGAGGCAAAGTGTTTTGAACAGTCGGTTTTGCTTTCCTGTGTCATGTATACGGTGGCCTGCCTGTTTTCGGCAGCAAGTTGAACTGCCAACGCGAGCCCGTCTCCGCCGTTGTTCCCGCTGCCGCAGACTATCGCAACGCTCCCTTCGGCAGGAATATGCGCCTTAAGAGAACGTGCAGCTTCAGTCATCAGCTCAGACTGAGCTTTTCCGTTTTGCATGGCTTTTTCATCGGCTTCTCTCATTAGCTTTACGCTTGTTACCGGTATCATGTGTCCTCCTTTGCGATCCTGCTGTCAGGTACTGCTCAGGCATATTTGTGCGGGCAAACGGTACAGTATGATCACATACGGATATGATACCATGTTTTTCTCTTCAGCACAAGGGTTTTGCGCTTTTAGTCCGGATGTCCCGCGCTTTAATAATATGACTGATTATTGCAAAATAAAAACAGCAAAAAAGTTATTGGTTAAAAAAGCTTGACAAATGCAAAATCGACATGTTAAAATAAAACATAAACTGAATATAATAGAGGTTGCGTGAAGCAAGGTAGTCGTTGCGGTATCCGCTCGGGAGCGGCGGCGAATGTGTTTTGCGCCGAAAGTGCGGTCCTTGAGCAAGCCGCGCTTGGGGGCAGGGCTGAGAGCTCTGTCACTGTCACGTGAAGTGATGCGCTGTTTTTGAATTGAAAACGGCGTTTTTTTTAATAAATTGTATTATCAGAAGGAGAAGAAAATGAAATCGGTGATCAGAATGAGAATGAGCGCACACGACGCGCATTACGGAGGCAATTTGGTGGACGGAGCTAAAATGCTCCAGCTTTTCGGCGACGTTGCTACGGAGCTTCTTATCGTCAACGATGGAGATGAAGGTTTGTTTTGCGCTTATGATAACGTGGAGTTTCTTGCGCCCGTGTTTGCAGGAGATTACATTGAAGCGACAGGCGAGATCGTAAAGGTGGGCAATACATCCCGCCGTATGGTATTTGAAGCCAGGAAGGTCATATCTCCCCGTGCGGATATAAACGACAGTGCTGCGGATGTGCTTGAGCAGCCTGTAGTGGTATGCCGGGCTTCGGGTACATGCGTTGTTCCGGCGGACAAGCAGAGGAAAAAAGCCGATGTCAAGAAGGATGTATAATTCAGAGGAGGCATAAGTCAACTATGGAAAAGCTTATAATTACAGCCGCCATATGCGGTGCGGAAGTAACAAAAGAGCATAATAAAAACGTGCCGTATACTGCTGAAGAGATAGCACGTGAAGCAAAGTCTGCCAGAGACGCCGGGGCTGCCGTTATTCATCTCCACGTCAGGGAAGACGACGGTACTCCCACTCAGAGCGCAAAGCGTTTTGCAGAGTGTATCGAGGCTATAAGAGCTGTATGTCCCGACGTCATCATTCAGCCGAGTACGGGCGGCGCCGTGGGAATGAGCAACGAGGAAAGACTTCAGCCCATAACCCTTCTCCCGGAAATGGCTACGCTTGACTGCGGAACCTGCAATTTCGGCGGCGACGATATTTTCGTCAACACAGAAAATACCATTATCGAATTTGCGGAAAAAATGAAAGCAAAGAATATAAAACCTGAAATCGAAGTGTTTGACAAAGGTATGGTGGACGCCGCAATAAGACTTAATAAAAAAGGCGTTATACCGTCGCCCATGCATTTCAATTTCGTCATGGGTGTGAACGGCGGTATTTCCGGGACTCCGCGCGATCTCATGTTTTTGGTGAACAGCATTCCTTCTGATTCTACATATACCGTATCCGGAGTAGGCAGAGTGCAGCTTACCATGAATGTAATGTCTGTGTTGATGGGCGGTCACGTAAGGGTCGGATTTGAGGATAACGTTTATATGAGTAAAGGCGTACCCGCTTCGAGTAACGGTGAATTTGTAGAAAGGATCGTCAGTATAGCCCGTCTTCTCGGCAGAGAAATCGCAACGCCCGACGAGGCAAGAGTTATTCTCGGACTGAAAAAATAAAATATGCGGAAATAATAAAGAAATTAAAGATAAAGGAGACAGATAGTATGCAGTTGAAAGGAAACAAATACGGAACACACAGAGTTATTGAGCCTCAGGGCGTACTCACTCAGGCAGCTTATAAGATAGACAACGACATGACCAAGCTCTATTCAAACGAAATAATTTGCGACGTTATAAGTCTTAATATCGATTCGGCTTCGTTTACTCAGATAGAACAGGAGCAGAACGGCGACGAAGCAAAGATAGCCGCAAAAATCCTCGAGATAGTGGGGGAGAGAGGGAAAATGCAGAATCCCGTGACGGGAAGCGGCGGAATGTTCATAGGAAGGGTGGCCTATATAGGCGAGGACCTCAAGGACAGGGATCTGAAGGTGGGCGACAAGATTGCTTCATTGGTATCATTGTCCCTGACTCCGCTCAAGATAGAAAAGATAATCGCGGTCCACAAGGATATAGACAGAGTGGACGTTGTGGCGAAGGCCGTACTTTTCGAGTCCGGCATATACGCCAAACTGCCCGATGACATGCCCGAAGCGCTTGCTCTGGCTGCTCTCGATGTAGCCGGAGCTCCCGCTCAGGTGAGAAAGCTCGTAAAAGAGGGCGACAGCGTACTTGTACTCGGTGCGGCGGGAAAAAGCGGTGTGCTGTGCTGCTATGAAGCAATGAAACGTGCCGGCAAAAACGGCAACGTCGTAGCGCTTGTGAGAAAGGAAGCCTACGTCAAGAAACTCATGGACCTCGGAGTCTGCAATAAAGTCATAGTCGCTTCGGCTACCGAACCGGTTGCCGTGCTTGAGGAAGCCCTGAAGGCAAACGACGGCAAAGAATACGATATCTCTATTTCCTGCGTGAACTCGCCGAACACCGAAATGGCTTGCATACTTCCTGTAAAAGACGGAGGAAAGGTTTACTTCTTTTCTATGGCGACCAGCTTTACAAAAGCCGCTCTCGGTGCTGAAGGTATCGGAAAAGACGTGGATATGATAATAGGCAACGGCTATACGCGTAATCACGCCGACATAACACTTGACGAACTCAGAGAAAACGCTAAAATCAGGGAGCTTTTCGAAGAAACCTACAAAGCGTAGGAGGTTTTATGAAAAATAATTTATTTTCGTCGGTCCCCGCGAAAGACTGGAACGACTGGCATTGGCAGATGCAGAACAGGATAGCAACGGTAGACGAACTGAAAAGGTATATCGACCTCACTCCCGAAGAAGAGGAAGGAGTAATAAACTGTCTGAAAGTGCTCCGTATGCGGATAACTCCCTATTACCTCTCTCTCATAAACCTCGAAGATCCGTATGATCCCGTCAGAAGGCAGGCGGTCCCTACCGCGCTTGAACTGCATACCTGTCCCGCGGACCTTACGGACCCGCTCCACGAAGATACCGATTCGCCCGTGAAAGGGCTCACGCACAGGTATCCCGACCGTGTGCTCATGCTTGTGACTGATCAGTGCAGCATGTACTGCAGGCATTGTACTCGCCGCCGTTTTGCGGGACAGCAGGACAAAGCCCTGCCCATGAATCAGATAGATAAATGTATCGAGTATATAAGAGAACATGAGGCAGTCAGAGACGTGCTGCTTTCCGGCGGGGATCCACTCGTGCTTTCAGACGAAAATCTCGAGAGTATCATAAGCAGGATCCGTGCTATCAAGCATGTGGAGATAATAAGGATAGGGTCCCGTACTCCCGTCGTGCTGCCTCAGCGCATTACGCCCGAACTCTGCTCTATGCTGAGAAAGTATCATCCCATATGGCTGAATACACACTTCAACCATCCGAATGAGATCACGGAAGAGAGCAGCCGCGCCTGCGCCATGCTTGCAGACGCCGGTATTCCCCTGGGAAATCAGAGCGTGCTGCTTGCGGGGGTAAACGATTGCGTGTATGTGATGAGAGAGCTTGTCCATAAGCTTGTCGCCATAAGAGTAAGACCTTACTATCTTTATCAGTGCGATTTGAGCATGGGGCTTGAGCATTTCCGCACGCCCGTTGCCAAGGGCATAGAGATAATAGAAGGTTTAAGAGGCCATACAAGCGGATTCTGCGTTCCGACATTTGTCGTGGACGCGCCGGGCGGCGGCGGTAAGATACCCGTGATGCCCGACTACCTCATCAGTCAGACTACCAAAAAAGTGGTGCTTCGTAATTACGAGGGCGTTATTACCACTTATACGCAACCGGAAAATTATACCGAAACATGTCATTGCGATGTGTGCACCGGCAAACGCAAAGATAAACTCGAGGGTATAGCGGGACTGGAAGAAGGAAACGCCCTGAGTATTGAACCGAAAGACCTCGCACGTTTTAAAAGGCATAAATGATCGGACGGACCCGGCAGGTTTTTGTTGCGCGCCGGGTCCTGCTTTCAAAAGGTAGCTTACCCGCTCGAAACGGAACAAATATTTTATTCGCTATAAGGAAGAAATATGGAAAATAAAGGAAAGCTTGGACTGGATAAAAATATCATCGAAAAAGCGCGCGGATACGCCAGACTCGTGGCTCTCGACACACAGAAGTATATAGACGCTCATACCACCGTGGCAACAGAACGTGCCGTTTTAAGGCTTCTCGGTGTAGACGGAGTGGATGAACTCGGAGTCCCGCTGAGCAACGTATTCGTTGACGAGCTCAGAAAAAAAGAGCTTTTGTCCGACGGCGCGGCTTATTATATGGGGAGAGCGGTAGCGGCTTACGGTATTTCTCCCGCCGAATTCGCCGTCAGGCTGAGCATGAAAGAAGCGGATATAACCGGGTTGCCGGAGCTTCCGCCGGAAAAAGCCTTTGCGGCTTTGAAGCCGTATGTCGGCGCCGCCGTGGAAAGGATAAATTCGGGCAAGAAAAAGAGAGAAGAGTATCTTCGTCGCTTCGGAGACAAGGAAACACCTTATCTGTACTGTATTGTTGCGACGGGAAATATCTATGAGGACGTCGTGCAGGCAACCGCCGCTGCAAAACAGGGCGCAGATATAATTGCCGTCATCAGGACCACGGGGCAGAGCCTTCTCGACTACGTGCCTTACGGAGCGACCACCGAAGGCTTCGGCGGGACCTATGCCACTCAGGAAAATTTCCGTATTATGCGTGAAGCTCTCGATAAGGCGGGAGAGGAGCTGGGCAGGTATATCAGACTCTGCAACTACTGTTCGGGGCTTTGCATGCCGGAAATAGCGGCAATGGGCGCCCTTGAAAGACTCGACGTCATGCTCAACGACGCTCTTTACGGGATCCTTTTCAGAGATATAAACATGAAACGCACTATCGTGGATCAGTTTTTCTCGAGAGTTATCAACGGATATGCGGGCGTCATCATTAATACGGGAGAGGATAACTACCTTACGACTGCCGACGCAGTGGAGGAAGCTCATACCGTGCTTGCTTCACAGATGCTCAACGAACAGTTTGCGCTGCTGGCGGGGCTCAAAGAAGAACAGATGGGACTCGGCCACGCTTTCGAGATCTCTCCCGACGTGAAAAACGGTTTTCTTTTTGAGCTTGCACAGGCACAGGCAGCAAGGGAAATATTCCCTCGCGCTCCGCTCAAATATATGCCCCCGACTAAGTTTATGACGGGCAATATCTTCCGCGGGAACGTTCAGGACGCGCTTTTCAATATGGTCACTATCCTCACGGGACAAAGACTCCATCTTCTGGGTATGCTGACCGAAGCCATCCATACACCTTTCATGTCGGACAGAGCGCTTGCAATAGAGAATGCGCAGTATATCTTCACGACCATGGCGGATCTGGGCAACGAGATAGAATTCAGGGAAGGCGGCATTATCAGGGAAAGAGCGTCAAGCGTACTCAACGCGGCTTGCGAACTGCTTGAAAAAATCCATAAGTACGGACTTTTCGGAACTCTCGAAAGAGGCATTTTCGCCGATATAAAACGAAGTGAAAACGGAGGAAAAGGACTCGAAGGAGTGGTGATGAAATCCGAAATATACAGAAATCCGTTTATAGAGGCGATGTTGGGTAAGGAGGAGAGAATATGAGCAGCGGATTGTATAATACTCATAAAACAGACTTCGACACCAAAAAAGACCTCACCAATATACGCGCTTACGGCGATACCATGAATGACGGAAAGGTGCAGCTGAGTTTCACGCTTCCCGTGCCTGACGATGATAAAGGAGCGGCATGTGCGGCGCGTCTTGCCGAGAAAATGGGCATTTCCGAACCGAATGTGGCTTACAGAAAGGCTCTGGACAAGGAATTTACGTTTTATGTGGTGTACGGAACGTGCGTTCACGGTGTGGACTATACTTCCATCAAGGTGGCGGCGGTTGAGCAGGAAACCATGACCATGGAGCAGACTGACGCTTTCATACGTGAAAATATAGGAAGAAAGATCGTGGTGATAGGCGCTTCCACCGGAAGCGACGCTCACACTGTCGGTATCGACGCTATCATGAACAGAAAAGGTTTTGCCGGTCACTACGGGCTTGAACGCTACGAAATGATAGAGGCAATAAACATGGGCAGTCAGATACCCAACGAAGAATTCGTAAAGGCTGCCGTAGCGGCAAATGCAGACGTATTGCTTGTGTCGCAGACGGTGACGCAGAAAGATATCCATATACAGAATCTTACGAATCTCATAGAAATACTCGAGGCCGAAGGGCTTCGCGATAAATTTGTCGTGGCTTGCGGGGGCGCCCGCATTACACATGAACTTGCAAAGGAACTCGGGTATGACGCCGGGTTCGGGGCGGGCACTTATGCCGACGACGTGGCAACTTTTGTCGTGAATGAGCTTGCCGCGCGGATGAAAAGAAAATAGATCCGGGCAGGGAACATGGCGGATACCGTGTTTCGTGCACTGATACTAAACGGAGGACAGAATGAAAAATAAAACAGTTACCGCAGAGCAGGCAGTAAGCGGTATAAAAGACGGCGCCGTGATAATGTTCGGCGGATTTCTCGGGTGCGGCACCCCGGAAGTGCTTATAGACGCCTTGCTTGAAAAAGGCGTGAAGGATATAACAGTCATTTGCAACGATACGGCCACCCCGACTACGGGAGTGGGCAGACTTGTTGCCGCGAAAAGGGTCAGGAAGGTGATAGCTTCGCATATAGGGACCAATCCCGAAACCGGTGCTCAGATGAACTCCGGAGAAACGGAGGTGGAACTTATTCCGCAAGGTACGCTTGCTGAAAGGATCAGGTGCGCGGGATACGGACTCGGAGGAGTGCTTACGCCTACAGGGTTGGGAACGGAAGCGGAAAAAGGAAAAGAGGTTATTGTGTCGGACGGAAAAAGCTATTTGCTTGAAAAGCCTCTGAAAGCGGATTTTGCCATACTCGGTGCAAGTCTTGCAGACAAGAGCGGCAATCTTTTCTTCAAGGGGACGACAAAGAATTTTCAGCCTCTTATGGCGACGGCAGCGGATACCGTTATAGTTTATGCCGAGAAGCTTGTGGAAACGGGCGAGATCGATCCCGACACAGTGGATACTCCCGGTATTTTTGTGGATTACATTGCGGTAAAGGAGTAAGGAAATGGACGTGAAAGAAAGAATCGCACGCCGTGCGGCTGCGGAAATAAACGACGGCGATGTCGTTAATCTGGGAATAGGACTGCCGACCCTTGCAGCAGGATATGTCAACGAAGATTATGATATAGTATTGCAGTCGGAAAACGGGATACTCGGAATGGGCGGTATTGCTCCACAGGGAAAAGAAGATAAAAATATCATCAACGCCGGCGGGCAGTATGTAACGGTGGAAAAGGGCGCAAGCTTTTTCGACAGCGCCGTGAGTTTCGGAATAATAAGGGGCGGGCACGTGGATAAAACTGTTCTTGGTGCGCTTCAGGTGGATATGGAAGGTAATCTTGCAAGCCATATCATTCCCGGAAAGATGGTCCCCGGTATGGGCGGGGCGATGGATCTTGTGGCAGGAGCCAAAGAGGTTATAGTCGTTACCACGCATACAGCCAAAGGCGCTCCGAAAATACTCGAAAGATGCACTCTTCCCTTGACCGCAAAAGGGAAAGTGAATAAGATCATCACTGAGCTGGCTGTTATAGAGGTAAGGAACGACGGGCTGCACCTTACGGAAATAAGCGAAGGAACTGCCGTAGAGGAGGTTATAGCTCTCACTCAGGCTCCGCTGATCGTTGAAAAAGAACTCAAAACCTTCTGAAATAATAAATTAAAAAGACGCGGGGAGTTTTATTGTGTGTTGATAAAACAGCGATTAAAAGAAAATGTGAAATCGGCATCTATCAAACTGGATGGGACAATAAAGCTGACGACATTCAACCATGCCTGAGTGTCGTCAGTTTTTGTGCGTTTAAGGGTTGAGATTTTTTACTTTTCGTTGTGAAGCTTTGCTAAAAGATGTTTTGGGCATTATTTTTTATATAAATTAATTGAATTATAGAAACAGCTGTCTCACAGTACATAATGTTCTCAAATTAGAGAAGCAATACGAAGAGATGCTTTTTAGATTTTGATGAATAATTTTACAGAAATAATATAGCTTGTTTTGATCGCAATTTTGAGTGTATCTTGGTTAAAGTTGTAAACTTTTTGGAATATGTTTGAGCTTTGTTGACATTAAAGAATATTTTTACTGTTTTAGTGTGTAGCAATTAACCAATATATTGCGGAAATAATAATTGAAATTAATTGCTGCCATTGAAGAAACTTTTGATGTAATCCGCCTGTCGGCATATTCCATCGTCCAATACGATAAAAACTTTAGAGTAAACGACTTATTTCATAGTGCAGAATGGAGTCGTATTCCAAAAGGATTTCGGACAAAACTCGGGACGCTATCCTTTGCTTATATGACAAACAAAGCTGGAGGTTTATAGGAATATAATGAAAAGATGTTTCAAAGTTTGCAGATTTTATAGAAAATATTTAAATGGTGATTAAGTAGGAGTAAGAAAATGGGTTTTAGATTTAGAAAAAGTTTTAATTTGGGTGGTGGTTTTAAAATTAATCTTAGTAAATCAGGCGTCGGTTATAGCTGGGGCGTGAAAGATTATAGGTTAACAAAAACTGCAAAAGGAACAATACGCACGACAGCCTCTATTTCGGGCACAGGAATTTCATATATTCATGAAACCAGCAAATTAAGTAGCCGGGCGTCTCAATCTAAAACGAATCTCAGTCAATCGCCGTCTGCTACAATTGATAATAATCATTATGATACACAAAATATTGTGAACAATGTTGCATCAGAAATGGTTTCTGAAGGTTTGGAACCTATGTTAGCTTCTGCAAATAAAGCATTGAAATTAAAAAAAATCACAGCATTTGGCTTTTGGATTACTTTAATTCTTGGCTTTGCTAATCCACTTTTCTTCGTGTTAACCGTTCTCTTTGCTGTAATATTTATTTGTGTTAATACAAAAGGGGTGATAAAGCTTGATTATTTTATAGAGGAAGATCAGCAGTCTATTGTTAATTTAAGGATGAATCCGATGATAAGGATTACGGAATGCTCTAAAGTGTGGAGGATAATGAAAACTAGCAAGGTCATTGATCGAAAATATTCTGGTGGTGCAAGCAATACTATTAATAGAACTGCTTGTATTGCAACAACAAAAGCTCCTTTCCCGTTTAAGGCAAATGTACAAGTTGCTTCTTTCAAAGCAGGAAAAGAAACTTTACTATTTTTACCTGACAAACTTTTTATTATACAAGGAAGTAAGGTTGGTGCATTGAATTATTCAGATGTTGTTTCGACTGTTTATGCTACACGATTCATTGAGAGCGAAGGCGTACTGAAAGATTCACAAATAGTTGGCAGAACATGGGAATATGTTAATAAGTCAAACGGTCCAGATAAGCGATTTAAAAATAACAGGGAGTTGCCAATATGTTTGTACGGAAAACTCGAACTCAATTCGAGTTCTGGTCTTAATACAGTGATTATGTTTTCAAACCCTAACATCAATGATTGAATTTATAATTATCTGGTTGTTGTCAAAGCTTTAAATATAAGTATCCATGGTATACTGCTTATTTCCAAAAAATGTTAAAAAGTTTGGATGTTCTCTAAAAAACAAAAGAGAAAAACCGATATGCCATGCTTGTTAGGGAAAAAGATTGATGAGTGTGCATAACTTGCTTTGTTTATTTATTTCCGTTTACTATAGTAGCAAACAATATTTCCGAAACGGAAGTGGTCGGTACCGCCATCTTCATTCTTATACAATTATGATAATGTAAACCGCAGCGGATGCCGTAAAATGGTGCGCAAGCCGCCGATCGGAAAGACACCGACGGAATCAGAGCGACGTATTTTTTTCTATAAGATTTATACTGAAGTAAATACGTCTGAGCGTTTCTTCTTTTCCGAGTATGCCGCCGATCTCGGTAGCCCCTCCGGGCGTGGACTGCTTCCCCGATACCGCAACTCTCGCCGGCCAGAGTATCTGACCGTTTTTGAGCGAAAGAGCCGAAACCAGATCGAGAAGTGCCTTGTGGATATTTTCTTCCGTCCAGTTATCGATTTTTTCGAGCGAACGGGCAATTTCGGGAAGTACCCGACGAGCAAGAGCAACGTCGGTTTTTAGTTTTTTATTGCAGAAAAGTTCTGTGTCGTAATCGCCGAAGTCGTCAAGGAACGCTATGAGCTCGGGGATCTCCGAAAGCACGGATACTCGCGTCTGAGCAAGCCTGACGATTTTCGTATAGTCGTACCTGCCGCCTGCCGCAACGGACTTTTCCAGATAGGGAGAGGCAAGCTCAACGAGTTTGTCTTCGGAAAGTTCTTTGATGTATTCCGAATTCAGCCAGCGGAGTTTATTTTCGTCGAAAATAGAGTTGGAATGGGAAATGCCCGCGATGTCGAAAGCTTCGGTCATTTCTTGCATTGTCATTTTTTCGCGGTTGTCCTTGGGTGCCCACCCCAGAAGCGCTATATAATTCAGTACGGCTTCCTTTAAAAACCCTTTTTCTATCAGATCGGAGTAACGCGCTGAGTTGTCCCTTTTGGAAAACTTGTGCGTAGCGTCTTTCATTATTACGGGCAGATGGATGTAGACGGGCCTTTCCCATCCGAAGGCGTCGTAAAGCATGTTATACTTGGGCGTGGAAGTCAGATACTCCGCTCCCCTCATCACACAGGTTATATTCATGAGATGATCGTCGATAACGTTTGCGAAATTATAGGTGGGCATACCGTCGGATTTTATGAGAATCTGATCTTCCATTTCGGTATTGTCTATGGTGATCTTGCCGAAAACAAGGTCGATATAGGTGTTTTCGCCGTGAGATGCGGGAACATTCTGCCGTATAACATAGCTCTCGCCGTTGGCGAGGCGACGTTCCACTTCTTCGCGCGGAAGGGAAAGACAATGTTTGTCGTATTTGCGGGCTCCGTTTTCATCGGGCAGACTTTCAAGCCTTTCCTTGGAACAGAAACAGTAATACGCCGCTCCTTTCTCCACAAGCTGCTTGGCGTACTCAAGGTATCCTGTTTTGCGCTGACTTTGTATATAAGGACCGTACTCGCCTCCTACCAGAGGACCTTCGTCCCACATCAGACCCGTTTCGCGCAGGGTGTCGTAGATGACCTGTTCGGCGCCTTCCACATAGCGCGAACGATCGGTGTCTTCGATGCGGAGGATAAATTTTCCGTTATTCTTTTTGGCGTACATATATGAGTAAAGAGCCGTGCGGAGTCCTCCGATGTGCATATAGCCGGTGGGCGAGGGCGCAAATCGTGTTCTTATTATTCTGTCTGCCATTCAAAACTCCTTTTGCCGCAATAAAAAACGGCTTTTTTAAAATTGCTTTTAAAAGTATAGCACATTTTAAAAATTTTGTGTATAATTAAAGCATACCTACGATTATTTTTTCAGGAGATTTTATTATGAAACGTTTTGACGATATTCTTAAAGGAGAAATGAACGCGCTTATCGGAGAAATACAGAAATGCGTTTCTTTCAATACCGTGCAGACCGACCCCGAACCGGGAATGCCTTTCGGCAGGGAAACAGCCGAATGTCTGGATTATGTGCTTAAGCTCGGAGAACGCATGGGATTTTCAAGCGAGAATTTCGATAACTATGCCGGCCATATCGACTGGGGCAACGGCGAAGAGATACTGGGCATCCTCGGACATCTTGACGTCGTTCCCGTTAATCCCGCCGAATGGATCGTCCCGCCCTTCTCGGGAACACTCAAAGACGGCAAAATCTACGGAAGAGGAGCCATAGACGATAAAGGGCCGGTGATGTCGTGCTTGTTTGCAATGAAGATCCTTCGTGACGGAGGATACGTGCCCCGTCGCAAAGTGCGTCTGATACTCGGCTGCAACGAAGAATCGGGCATGAAGTGCATGGAGTATTATCTTCCGCGCGTGAAACTTCCTGATGCAGGATTCACTCCCGACGCCGATTTCCCTTGTATCCACGGCGAACGCGGAATTTACGGAATGGATATACTTCTTGGCAAACTGCCCAAAAAGGTTTTATCGTTGAGCGCGGGGAGTGTAGTCAACGTGGTGCCGGACAAATGCGAAGCGCTGCTTGACTTGTCTGTCGACATTTCACCTTTGAAGGAGTGCGGTAATATCAGGTGCGAGAAAACCGAAAAGGGTTACCTCCTGACATCTTCCGGGATCTCCTGTCACGGATCTATCCCGCAAACGGGCAAAAATGCGGTCTGGGACATGATAAAAGCGTTGTGTCTGCTTTTCCCGGACTGCGAGACTCTTGCCTTCATTTCGGCAAGACTGTGTTCGGATTACGACGGCTCGGCTTGGGGCTTCCCGCTTGAAGACGAAGAAAGCGGCAAAATGAGCTTTTCACTCGATGTGTTAAGACTTATGTCCGACGGGCTCCACGGCAAAATCGATTTTCGTTTTCCCGTGACCTTTACCCACGCACAGCTTGAAGAATGCGTGCGTAAAAACAGCCCCGACTATGTCAGGATCCTCGGCGGACATAAATCGCCGTCATTATATGTTTCTGCAGACGATCCGCTTGTCAGAACGGCTCTGGACGCCTATGAAGAAGTCATGGGTGAAAGAAAAGAACCTCTGGTCATAGGCGGAGGGACTTATGCAAAAGCCCTTAAAAACTGTATAGCCATAGGCCCCGAATTTGAGGGCGACGAGCTTACGATGCATACCTGCAACGAGTATATCTCTGTCGCAAGACTTGAACAGATGACAAAGATATATCTGAGAGTGATCAAAAAACTTTCGGAATAAACTTGTCGGACATATATCTAAAACATACGTGCGGCGGCGCGGATGTGGCGCCGCCGCTTGCATACCGCTTGCCGTCCGTCACGGCAGAAAGCGCTTTTCCGAAAGCATTATCTTCTGTTTTTTATGCAGCCTGTTCCGCGGTTCTGGCGGATTAGGGCTGTTTTTTGTTGTATGTATTTATTATTTTTTTTTGAAGGGCGGAAGGATATGAGCAGCCGGCTCCGGAGGGACAAAAATACCCGAAATTGACTTGCAGTCATGGACCTGAGATCCCGAAAGCCCTTCCGGCGAAAAAAAACACTTGAAATTGTTTTGCATGACATACCTGAGGACCCGAAAGCCGGCTTCGGAGGGACAAAAATATTCGAAACTGTTTTGTATGACACACCTGTGCCCCGAAAGGCGGCTCCGGAGGGACAAAAATACCCGAAACTGACTTGCAGTCATGGACCTGAGATCCCGAAAGCCGCTCCGGCGAAAAAAAACACTTGAAATTGTTTTGCATGACATACCTGAGGACCCGAAAGGCGCCTACGGAGGGACAAAACCCGGGATAATGCGGGAAGGGTTTTATGCGGAAACTTCGGATCTTTTTCAGGCGGCAATAAAAAAATACAGACCGGAGTCTGTATTTTAATGGCGGTCAAGAGCCGGACCTTTTTTCGGTAACATGTTTCCATTGGTACGCGGTGATCACTTTGAAGGATCGGAAGTATCTTTTTTTATGGCTTTATAGCCTAAGCCGCGCACTGTCACTACTTCGAAATCCTTGATATTTTCGAGTTTTTCGCGTATGCGCCGGATGTGGACGTCGACTGTGCGTTCATCGCTTTCGCTGTCATATCCCCAGATGTCGTCCATCAGCTGACTGCGGGTGAATATGCGGTTGGGGGAAGAAAGCAGTTTGAAAAGAAGCTGAAACTCCTTTTTTGTAAGCTCTACCGTTATGTCGCCGCTTGATACCGTAAGATTGTTGTAATCGACTCGGGTATTGCCGATATCAATGATTTTTTCGTTTGCGAGGCGCGAACGGCGGAGTATTGCGGATACTCTGAGAAGCATTTCTTCAAATTCTATCGGTTTGACCATATAATCGTCTGCACCGACGGAAAAACCGCGTTTTTTATCCACAAGCTCTTCCTTAGCGGTCACCATGAGTATCGGGGTAGGTGCCATTTCTCTTACCCGACGGCTCAGTTCGTAGCCGTCCATATGCGGCATCATGAGATCGGTTATTATAAGATCAAACTGTGTTTGCTGAAGAAGTCCGAGTGCTATCGTGCCGTCGTTTGCGGTTTTTACTTCGTAGCCGGCGCGCTCGAGAAATGTACGCATCAGCTGTTGCAGATTTTTATCGTCTTCGACAACAAGTATTTTAAACATCAAACCCTCCTATTCTGTCCTCAGTGCCGCGACGGGATCTTTTCTCGCTGCTATGCCCGAAGGAATAAGTCCTGCTATAAGCGTCAGTGTTGCGCTGAGCAGAACCAGCAGTATTGCCGTGAAGAAATTCAGATTCGCTATCGACCCCACGCTGATTTTTGTCAGCGAGTTGATCAGGGCATTTATCGGGACGGTCAGTATACCGCTTACTATAACACCGATTATACCGGCTGTCAATCCGATAAGTACGGTTTCGGCGTTGAATACGTTTGCGATATCCTGTTTTCTTGCTCCGAGGCTTCTCAGTATGCCTATCTCCTTGGTCCTTTCCACGACGGAAACGTATGTTATTACCCCGATCATTACCGAACTGACCACAAGACTTATCCCCGCAAATACCGCAAGCACTATGGATACGATATCTATCGTACCGTTCATATAGCTGAGTACGGTTTCCATATCAGACCACTGCACTTTCATTGAATCATCGGTCTGCATGTCGTTCCAAGCCTGCAGGTATGCGGTAACGTCATACTTGGATTCGAAGGACGAGGGATAGATATATATGGAAGCGGGTATCAGCATTGCGCCGTAGGTCTTGCATTGCTGAAGGTTATCGCTTTCGGGAAAAGTCACCTTATCGGAGTTTTCGTATGACCCGGTCGTGATATCGTAGTAAACTCTGGTTTCCTGCTGAGAAAGGAGGGTTTTAGCTATATCCGAGTTGCTCATTTCGGCAGTCACGTAATCTTCGAGCGCCTGAGTGTAGAGGATAGCGGAGGTATTCATGTTGGAGTCCATGATGGACATGAATGCCGAAGCCATATTCGAAGTATCCTCCACGATCGATACTCTCCTGAGTATTCCTACGACAGTCAGTTCTACGGTCTTGTCGGATTCATACAACGACTGAGCACTTTCGGTCGTTTTGGTGAATATGGTGTTGTTGTTGAGTCCGACGCTTTGATTGTAATAAACGTTATTCGGCACCCATTTGACCTTCGCTCCGATTATGTCGTCAAAGGAGATAGTGCCGTTTTCGTCCATAAGCTCGTCGTTTACTTCGATACCCAGAGAAATGAGATAATTATAGTCCACTCTGTTATAGGAGTCGACGACTATGGCAAGCTCGTTCATTGCGGTGGGGTACTTACTGTTTGTGCCAATAAGCTCATACATGGTTTGAGCTCTTGCGTCTGAAGGAATTTTGCTCCATCCGAGAGAGGATGAACGGGTAAACTCGTATACATAGGGCGTCGTACTGAACTCATAGTAATGTTTTGTTACAAGATTCCAGATAAAGGAATAGTTCATCGTCATGTCGATATATATGGAGGGATCCATTTGTTTGATATAGTCCACGTATTCGGATGATATATCGTTGTTTTTCTTAAAGAGGGTCTCCATGCTCGAATCCGGTTTGTAAGGATAAGCTATGTCGCCGTCGGGGTATTGTTCCAGACCGGTGCCGCTCAGTATTTCATTCTGCACTGAGTTTATGTCGGAAAATACGTACGCCGTTATGGAAATGGGAGTCTGATTCAGAAGTTCCATTGAAAGATCGTTCATGAATGTTCCCATTCCGTTTTGCACGGACAGTACAAGCCCTACCCCTATGATTCCTATGCTTCCGGCTATCGCGGTGATTATTGTACGCACTTTTTTGGTAAAAAGATTTTTGAGAGAAAGCTGAAAGGCGGTAAGAATATCCATGGCGATACGTTTGCGTTTGGGAGGAGGGGTCTCTTTGGAGTCGTCTTCATAAGGCTGAGTGTCGCCGGTTATCAGGCCGTCCTTGATAGTTATTATACGCGTAGCGTACTTTTCGCTCAGGGAAGCATTGTGCGATACCATAATGACCAGTCTGTTTTCGGATATCTTTTTTATTATCTCCATTATCTGCACGCCGGTATTGCTGTCAAGAGCGCCGGTGGGTTCGTCGGCGAGCAGGATGTCCGGATCGTTTACTATCGCACGCGCGATCGCCACTCGCTGCATTTCGCCGCCGGATAATTGGTTGGGCAGCTTATCCATGTGGTCGGCAAGTCCGACTTCGTTGAGCGCTTGTATTGCGCGTTTTTTTCTTTCCGAGATCGATATGCCCGAAAGGGTCAGCGCCAGCTCCACATTGGCGAGCACGGTCTGATGAGTTATAAGGTTGTAGTTCTGAAACACAAAGCCTACGGAATAATTTCTGTAAGCATCCCAGTCGCCGTCGGTGAATGCAGACGTGCTTACCCCGTTTATGGACAGATCGCCCGAAGTATATCTGTCCAGCCCGCCGATAATATTTAAAAGTGTGGTCTTGCCGCACCCCGACGGCCCTAATATGGCTACGAATTCGTTTTTTCGGAAATTCACGGAAATACCTTTGAGCGCATGTACGGTATTTTCTCCGGATAATACGTAATCTTTGGTTATGTTTGTCAGCTTAAGCAATTTTGCCTCCTCCAAAAGCTTTTTGCCGCTTTTCTATCTTTATTTCACTGTTTTTATTTTATACTGTTATTATGAATTCTTTATTAAAGTATTATATAGTTCAGGTGACTGAAAAAAATATATCAATTAATTCCGTGCCTTAAAATGAAACCTGTTGACTTTCACTTTTGTATGGTTTAAAATAATGTATGAAAAAACAACGGATATAATCGTATCAAATGCGGAAGCATAAGTCATGTATTCGTATTTTCATAAGTTTGTTATCTGACGGCGGTGCAGTATGGAAGGACCTTTGACAATAGTGAATAAAAAACGCAAAAGCAGAGCTTTGTCCGTGCCGATGAGGATACTCCGCGGGACCGTCAAGCTGATTTTTTCCGTGATAATTCTGATCTTTCAGCTTGCGTGGGTATTTTTTGCGGTATATTATTACAGAAATGTCCCTTATCTTTCGGTGATATCGTATTTTGTATCAATATTCGTGGTGCTGATAATATGCTACACCCGTCAGAACAGCGAATATAAGCTGCTGTGGGTAATGGTCATACTGCTTCTGCCTTTTGCCGGTACCGTGTGGTATCTGCTTTACGGCTACGGCAGGAGTACGCCGAAAAGGATACAGAAAGAGGCAGAAAAGGCATTTTTGCTGAACATTCCGCAAAACGGGGAAAATACCGAGCTTACTGACGAAAGAGACAAAAAAATCTTTACTCTTCTTAATAAGCTGTCGCGTATGCCTCTTTATTCGGGACAGGATGTCATTTATTTTACGGACGGCGCTCCCATGTATAAAGATATGCTTGAAAAAATAGAGTCCGCCCGCCATTACGTTTTTATCGAAAGCTTTATAGTATCGGAGGGCAGGATGCTTGATGAGCTTGAGGCTCTGCTTACCCGCAAGGCAAAAGAGGGCGTCATAGTGAATATACTGTTTGACAGCGTGGGCTCCTATGGCAGATTGAAGCGTGCTACTATGGAAAGGCTGCAGAATCATCAGAATATCGAGATAGCCGCTTTTAACAGAGTAGGGATATCTCTCGGTCCTTACATCAATTATCGTGATCACAGAAAAATAGTCATAGTAGACGGAAAATACTCTTATGTCGGCGGTATAAACATAGCGGACGAATACGTCCACTATATCGAACGCTACGGTTTCTGGAGAGACGGCGGAGTGTGTATCGAAGGGGAGGCGATCGAGCCTTTGCTGTATTTATTTTGTCAGAACTGGTATATGGCTGCGAAGGTCCGGCTGGATATTAATTATTTCAGGAGCTTCATAATAAAATACACAGAGGAAAAAAAGAACTCCGGGAAATCTTCTTCGGCGAAAAACGCCGATAAAAACAAAGTCTTCGTTTTCGGCGATACTCCTGCCGATTCCTTTGATCCGGCTTATAATTGCTGCATGTCGCTCTTCGAGAACGCACAGAAAAGCATATGTATTTCCACTCCTTATCTCATTCTGGACGATAAAATGTCATCTGCGCTGAGCAGAGCCGCTCAGAGCGGGGTCAGCGTGAAAATACTTACTCCCGGGATCCCCGACAAAAAAATAGTATACGCTGTCACACGGTCAAATTACCGTAATCTCATAGAAAACGGGGTGGAGATATATGAGTTCACCCCCGGGTTCAACCACTGCAAAAGTATCGTTGTGGACGATAAATATGCTCTCGTCGGCTCGATAAATCTCGACTACAGAAGCCTCCTGCTCCACTATGAGGTCGGAGCCCTCATTGAAAACGACAAATGTATCGGAGTCGTCAAAAACGATTTTAACGAAGCTGTTAGCAAAAGTAAGCTCGTTACTGCCGCCGATACGGAAAATCGATCCGTATTTTATAAAATACTGCAGTTTTTGCTCCATATACTCGCTCCGCTCCTGTAATTTTGTTTAAGTAAAACCAATATTATCGGGGATTTCAAAGCGTTTTTACTTTGAAATTTTAAAATTAAGTGTTTTTGCTTGAAAATATCCGGATAATGTGTTATGTTATGATAAAAGGAAAAGGAGAGGCAGGGAAAAGGATGAAAAGCGGCGTTTTGATACTTGATCTGAAGAATTCCCGTATGATGACGGCAAAAGAGAGAATAGAAGCGCAGGAAAAGCTCGAGTATTCGGCGGGTGTCGTAAATAAGCTGTACGGGAGGAGTCTGGTGGCGGAAGTCAGGTTTTCCGCCGGAGACAGCGTGCAGGGGGTATTTTCGAGTGCCGGGAAGGCGTTGTCGGCGGCGTATATGTTTTGTATGCTGATGTACCCGCTCAAGGTAAGGTGCGGAGCAGGGTCGGGGGAGATACTTGACGCTCTTATATGCAAAGATACGAACCGTATCGACGGAGAAGCCTACCACAGAGCTCAAACGGCTCTTGCCGGTGCGAAGGAGTCGGACGGTGAAAGGATGATAATGTATATGGGGGGAGGAGCTTCGGACATAGTCGTAAACGGTCTGATCGAGGCTGCCGAGCGTGAAATAAGGAATCATACCGAAAAGCAGGCGATGATATTCAATATTTTGCAGGTGCTTTCCTTTTATCCGATCGAGGGGTTCGGGACCGTGGAGTACGCGTCCGCAGTTTACGGGCACCTGGCGCAGACGGCGAAAGACTATTCGCAGGGCGGAGCCGAGATCGGTGAAGCTCGTTTTATTGAAGAGGTGCGCGGGGCGCGGGCCGTGAGGCCGCGGATATCGGATAACGGGCTTTATGTGGAAAAATACGTGAATGCGGCGTTCTTTCCTTTAGTAGGAGAGCTTTTGGGAGTTACGGCGGAAAACGTAAGGCAGATGGCGGAGAAGGCTGATTTTTCGGGAATAAATAAGCTGCTTCTGACGGCTTTGTATGTGTGCGGAGAAAACGTGTTTAAGGAGGGGTAAAAGTGAGAGAACTGTTGCTTGTAACGGCGCATTTGCTTGGCGATTTTTATTTTCAGAGCGAAAGCATGAGCCGCAGCAAACGGGATAATCCGGGTAAGCTTATACTTCATTCGTTTATATACGTGATCCCTTTTGCGGCTGTGCTTTTGTTGTACGGCAGCTGGGTGCTGATAGCCGTAGGGTTACCGGTACTTTTTGCCATGCACTTCATAATTGACTCAATAAAGGTAAAGTTCATGAAGATATTCGATTCGGGGAAAGCGGATCTGATATTTTTTGTGGCTGATCAGCTTATCCATGCGGCTGTGATAATAGAATTATGCATAGTGATGGATGTCTTTCCCGAGCTTGTGCAGGCTGACAGGGATATAACGAACGAGCTGGCGGGTATATCGGATATATTGTTTTTCATGATGAGCGCTTTGATATGCATAAAACCGGCTTCTATATTCATAAAACACGCGCTCAACGCTATGAACGGCGCTTCAACGGTCAGCGAGGACAAAGGAGTAACGGGAGGCGGAAGCATAATAGGCGTATTGGAAAGACTTATATCTCTGGCTTTGGGATATATGGGACTCTATTCGCTGATAGGACTTGTTCTGACGGCAAAGTCGATAGCGCGGTTTGAACAGCTCAAGGAAAAGGAGTTCGCCGAGAAATACCTTGTGGGAACGCTGGCTTCACTGGCAGTAGTCACGGCTTTGCTGCTGATAAGGTATTTCAGCGCTTCTTAGCTTCGGAAAAGGAGCGGAGGTATCGGTCGGGACCCGGATTGTTGCCTTCTGCGGCAGTGACGGCGTGCGTGGTATTCGGGCGGCTGTCCGGCAAACTCGGAGCCTCAAAGGAGTTTTGCGGAAAGGTACATAACGGAAAGTCCGGTTTTACCGGCGTTGACGGAGTAGTTGCGTTATATTCGGCGTTTAGCGTTTCTGATGTAAGGAAAAGGAGCGGAGGTAACGGTTGGAACTTGAATTATTGCTTGTAGCGGTGATAATCATAGTATGCGTGGTATTCAGGCGCGTGTCCGGCAAACTCGGAGCCTCAAAGGAGTTTTGCGGAAAGGTACATAACGGAAAGTCCGGTTTTGCCGGCGTTGACGGAGGAGTTGCGGTATATTCGGCGTTTAAGCGTTTCTAATGTCAGGAAAAGGAGCGGAGGTATCGGTTGGAACTTGAATTATTGCTTGTAGCGGTAATAATCATAGTATGCGTGGTATTCAGGCGCGTGTCCGGCAAACTCGGATTCCCGATGTTGCTGGCTTTTATGCTGCTCGGAATGGTATTCGGTTCTGACGGCTTGTTCAAAATCGAGTTTTCGGATTATAAAACAGCTGAACAAGTCGGTTCTTTCGCGCTGATCTTCATCATTTTTTACGGCGGATTCGGTACAAAATGGAGCGAAGCAAGACCTGTGGCTGCAAAAGCTGTTTTGCTTTCCACTCTCGGCGTACTGCTGACTTCTGCCGTAACGGGGCTTTTCTGTGTTTTTGTACTCGGATTCGATGTTATTGACGGTTTCCTCATAGGCTCCATGATTGGCTCTACCGACGCCGCTTCGGTTTTCTCGATACTGCGTTCAAAAAGACTGAGCTTAAAACATAACACTGCCTCTTTGCTTGAGCTCGAAAGCGGCTCAAACGATCCCGCTTCATATATGCTCACCGTGATAATGCTGGCTCTTAAAGGGAGCGGGGTAAGCGCGGGAGAAGTCGTTTACATGGTTTTTGCTCAGATAGTGTATGCGGTCGCCATTGCCGCGGCGCTGTCTTTTGCGACATTATGGCTGCTGCGCAAGTCGAAAATATCCTCCGCCGGCTTTGATTCCGTGTTCATTCTCGGCGTGGCTATGCTCTCTTACGCCCTTCCCGCCATCATCGGCGGAAACGGCTACCTTTCGGCTTACATAGTAGGCATTGTGCTCGGAAACAGCAAAAGTATCAGCAATAAAAAGGCTCTCGTCAATTTCTTTGACGGTATAACAGGTCTTATGCAGATATGTTTGTTTTTCCTTTTGGGACTTTTGTCTTTCCCGTCGATCATTCCTCAGGTATTCCTGCAGGCGCTGCTTGTCTTCCTGTGTCTGACACTGATCTCAAGGCCTGCGGCTGTTTTTGCGATAATGACTCCCTTCAGGTCCTCCGTAAGACAGCAGCTGCTCGTTTCTTGGACAGGTTTGAGAGGGGCCGCGTCGATAGTTTTTGCCGTGATGGCTATATCCCGCCTGACCTCCGACGGCATGGACGCCTCAGCCGGCCAACAGCTTTTTCATATCGTGTTCGTAGTGGTACTGCTCTCGATACTTTTCCAGGGATCTCTTATCCCCTTGGTTTCACGGAAACTCGACATGATCGACAAGGAAGGCAACGTAATGAAAACCTTCACCGACTACGCCGACGAAGTTCCCGTACAGTTCATCAGGTGCAATATAACTAAAGGTCACCCGTGGCAAAACCGTACCCTCAGCGACCTGAAACGCGACCTTCCTCCCGATATACTGCTCGTGCTTATAATAAGAGGTGAAAACAAAATAGTGCCGCGCGGACAGACAATGCTTGAAGAAGGTGATGTGGCAGTAGTGTCCGCACGTTCGATGGGCGGCGTTGAGGGAATAAACCTTACGGAAAAATACATAGAGAAAAATGACGAGTGGGTAAACAAATCCATTGCCGACATAAATAAAGACGATAAAAACAGGTTGTTTATATTGATAAAACGGGGCGAAAAGGTGGTTATTCCCAAGGGCGGCACGATCGTGATGGCAGGTGACGTTCTCGTTATCAGCAACGCCGATGAATAAGCTTGTTCAAAACATGTCGCACAGCGCCGCAAGGCGCTGTTTATATCTGAACGGTGTTATAATACAAAAATATTTTCAATTTTGTATAGTTGAAAAAACGTATAAATAATAATTGATATTAAAAATTTTCTGAAATGATTATGCTTACGTTGTCCGGGCTGCAAGCTCAAGTCGGCATATTGAAGAATTATCAAGCAGAAGCAGCTTATACGATGTTGAGCAACAAAAAATTTTAAAAAATAAGCCAAAAAATTGTTTTCAAAACAGCACTTGCATTCAAAAGATATTCTTGCGTGAATAAATATCCTGCGGATTACAGAAAACTGCAAATCAGGCGGTTTTGCAGATGCGGAATTATATTTTCAAAAGTGATATACGATAGGCGTAGAAATTGGTGCCCTTTGTGTTTTACGATGGGACAACGGATCTTGGCTTAAGAGCAGGAGTTTTGCGGCAAAGCAACAAATCTCTGGCAGTTGTTATAACAACAGTTTTCAGCTGAAAATCGCTGTCTTTAATTTTCATTAATATTTGTAAGGATATGTAATAAAGAAATCAAGTTTGTACTCCTTATTATATGGCCGTATATAATCAGCGATAATTTATACTATATTTAATATGCTTATGAAAAAGAAATGCTCAATCATAGTTTTTCACTGCAATAAAGACAAGTGTTAATAAAAATCTTGAATACAGTGAAAATCTCAGGTGAGGATTAATGGCTTAAAAGTAGCGAAATCTGTAAGAAGTATTTTGAATATCAGGTTTTAAAAGTGAAAAAGCGCAGAAATAAGTTTCTGCGCTTACTTGTACATAGAGACTTTAACATAAAGTTTCGAGGGAATAAACTGTCGGCAGTTTCTCGAATGCGGCATTGGAAAGATATGCCGGTCATTTGTATGAGTGTTTTTTCACGGAGTTTTCCGAAAGAATTGCTCAAGCGTTTAAATGACTTCAGGCAATCATGCCGAAAAATGCTGACTTGTTTGCGGGCAATCTAAGATTACGGGTATTGTGACGAGTCCAAATCTGGCGGTTTCTCAGGTAAGCTCGAACATGCCGTAATACAGGCTGTAGTACTTGCCGTGCTGAGCGATAAGGTCGTCGTGGTCGCCTCTTTCGATGATCTTGCCGTGTTCGAGGACCATGATGGCGTTGGCGTTTCTGACTGTGGAAAGTCTGTGCGCGATAACGAACACGGTTTTATTTTCCATAAGCGAATCCATGCCTTTTTCTATGAGTGATTCGGTCCTTGTATCTACCGAACTTGTAGCTTCGTCGAGAATGAGCACCGGCGGGTCAGCTACGGCGGCGCGCGCTATGGAAAGCAGCTGTCTTTGTCCCTGAGAGAGGTTTGCGCCGTCGGCGGTGAGCATGGTATCGTAGCCTTGGGGCAGGTGGGTAATGAAGCTGTGCGCGTTGGCTATTTTGGCAGCGCGTATTATATCTTCGTCAGACGCGTCCGGTTTACCGTAGCGTATATTATCTTTGACCGTTCCCGTGAAGAGGTGGGTATCCTGCAGGACCATTGCCAGCGAGCTTCTCAGACTGTCTTTTTTGATGTCGCGGACGTCAATTCCGTCATAGAGGATTTTGCCGCTGTTGATATCGTAAAATCTGTTTATCAGGTTGGTAATCGTGGTTTTCCCGGCTCCCGTGCTTCCGACAAACGCTATTTTCTGTCCGGGCTTTGCATATAAACTGAGGTCTTCGAGCACTATCTTGTTCGGTTCATATCCGAATGTGACGTGTTCGAAGCGAACGTCGCCTCTGAGCCTTACATACTCCGTTTCGCCCCCGGGTTTCGGTACTGCCCATGCCCAGATACCCGTACGTTCCGATACGGGCGAAAGTGAGCCGTCGGAGTTTTCCTTCACGTCCACGAGGGTGATCTTACCTTCGTCTGTTTCGGGTTTTTCGTCCATGGCGTTGAATATTCTTTCGGCGCCTGCAAGAGCCGTCATGACGCTTGCAAACAGCTGTGATACCATGGTTATGGGATTGGAAAACTGTCTTGTCAGCAGAAGGAAGCTGCCGAGCTTTCCTACTGTTATGCCCGTTACTCCGAAAAGAAGCAGAGTTCCGCCCACGATAGCGGTAAGAGCAAAATGCAGATACGAAAGATTCCCCATTATGGGCATCAGGATGTTTGCATAAGAGTGGGCTGCAGTTGAAGTTTTGTTAAGGTCGTCGTTTATGATGTCGAAAGCGGCTTTGGCTTCTTCTTCATGGTTGAATACCTTGACTACCTTCTGACCGTCGATAAGTTCTTCTATATATCCGTTCACCGTCGCCAGAGAACGCTGCATGTTCACAAAGTATCTTATGGATCTGCCGCCTATGGTCTTGACAGTGACAAGCATTACCACAAGCATCGCGGCTACAAGTATCATCAGTGCGGCGCTCTGAATAAACATCGCTACTACCACGCCCAATATCTGCACCACTGAAGATACCAGTTGCGGAAGTGCCTGTGAAAGCATCTGACGCATGGCGTCTATGTCGTTTGAAAATAAACTCATCAATTCACCGTGAGTGTGGGTGTCGAAATATTTCAGGGGAAGTTTCTCGAGTTTTTCAAACAATTCGTTTCTGATCTGTTGCAGAGTCGTCTGAGTGACGGTTATCATCAACCTGTTGTATATAAAAGTCGAAAAAGCACCGGTAAGGTAAATAAGCGCCATGACTATAAGTGCGCCGATAAGCGGGGTGTAGTCGGGAGCGTTCTGTCCGATAAGAGGCGCGATGTAGGTGTCCACGAGTTCGGATACGAAAGACGCTCCTACAACGTTTGCCAACGCCGCGAATATTATGCACACCGAAACTAATGCCATTCTCCACCTGTGAGGTTTTAAGTAACTCATCAGCCTTTTCATGGTGGCTTTTGTATTTTTGGGCTTCTTCATCCCTTTTAAGCCTCCGCCGCGAGGCCCTTCAACAGGACGTGCATTTTCTTTAGACATTGATTTGCCCTCCTTCCGGGTTTGTCTGTGATTTGTACACTTCCGTATAAATCCTGTTTTTCCCGAGCAATGTTTCGTGAGTGCCGATCTCGTTTATTCTTCCGTCGTCCATGACGACAATCTTGTCGGCTTCCATTATCGAGTTGACACGCTGAGCTATGGTTATAACGGTCATGTCTGACATCAGCTTCTTCAACTCCGTTCGTATTTTTTTATCTGTCGCAGTGTCCACGGCGCTTGTGCTGTCATCAAGAATAAGTATTTTCGGCCTCTTGAGAAGTGCGCGTGCAATACACAGCCTCTGTTTTTGTCCGCCTGAAACGTTTACGCCTCCCTGTCCGAGATCCGTTTCATAGCCTTTAGGGAAACTCATTATGAAGTCGTGCGCCTGAGCGGCTTTTGCGGCTTCGATTATCTCTTCGTCTGTGGCGTCTTTATTTCCCCATTTCAGGTTTTCTTTTATTGTCCCGCTGAAAAGCACGTTTTTCTGCAGCACCATCGCTATGCTTTCCCTCAGCTCGTAAAGTGAATATTCCTTTACGTCGTGTCCGTCGACGGTAAGGGACCCTGAAGTCAGGTCGTAAAGCCTCGGGATAAGCTGCACAAGAGACGTCTTGCCGCTTCCCGTTCCTCCTATCACTCCGACCCATTCACCGCTTTTTATATCCAGATTGAGGTGTTCAAGCGTAAGGTTTTCGGGACTTTTCGAGTATGAGAATGAAGCGTCCTTGAAGCTTACCGATCCGTGCTTCACCTTGAGCTCGGGATTACAGCCTTCGTCAGATATATCGGGCGTTTCCGAAAGTACCTCTTTGATACGGAATATCGAAGCCCGCGACAATACTATATTGATAAGGATCATCGCTATCATCATCAGCGACATAAGTATCTGAGTAATGTAAGTTATAAAGGATACAAGACTTGCCGCGTTCATTGTCCCTGCAACTATGTCTCTGGCGCCGAGATAATATACCGCTATCATCGTGGCGTACATCGTGAACTGCATTATCGGCATGTTCCATACTATGACCCTTTCCGCACGTCTGCTCGCTTCCATGAGCTCATAGGTGCGCTTGCGGAAGGTTTCCGTCTCGTGGTTTTCCCTTACGTAAGCCTTTATTACTCTGATACTTATAAAGTTTTCCTGCAGAGCCAAATTCAGATTGTCATAATGGGTAAACATCTTTTTGAAAAGTCTGTAAGCTCTCGTTGAAAGGAAATAAACGCATATGGCAAGGAAGGGCAGTGCAAATAAAAGTACGACAGCAAGTCCTTTGTTTATGGAGATCGCCATCACGGAAGCAAATACCAGCATCACGGGCGCCCTGAAACATATCCTTATGATCATCTGAAACGCCTGCTGTGTGTTGGTGACGTCTACCGTGAGCCTCGTTACGAGACTTGCCGTGGAAAATTTGTCTACATTGTAAAAAGAGAAATCCTGCACCTTTCCGAAAAGCGATTTCCTCAGGTTTCTCGCAAATCCGTTGGAGGCAACTGCAGCGTACCTTCCGCTGAGCGCCCCGAAAAACAACGAAAGCAACGCAAGAATTATCATCACGCCGCCCGCAAACGCCACGTATCCTAATGTCGCAGGCTCCACGCCCATAGCTTTTGTCAGTATTTCCATCAACTTGTCTACGGGAGTGTTATTATACGGTTCTCCGTTTACGCCTACCCCTATGATGATCGTCATCAGCAGAGGTATCGCTACCTCCATCACAACTTCGAGCACAACAAAAAGAGGGGAAAATATAGTCGCTTTTCTGTATCCTTTTGTGTGCTTTAAAAATAATCCTCTCATAATATCTCCGTATTTCGTGGATTTTTATTGGTTATCTCTGCTTCCTTTTCTTACTCCCCGTCGGATGCGACACTCTTGATTCAGCCGTCCTGAGCATCGCGCCGGTAACCTGAAGAGCTGTACCTGCACCGGAAGGACCGCATTCTTCATGAACTTCATGCTTGCTCCACCCCCGTAAACAGCGTCAGCCTTCGCCCGGATATACCGCCCGGTATCTGAAAACCGCACCGGCTGCCCCGGAACATTTTTATCGGTCTTACATTCCCGTTTCGTTATCCGGAATGTTTTTTTGCCGGGCTTATGTTCCTGCTTTGTCTTCCGGGTTGTCGTAGCTGTTCAGAATTTCGCTGATACGCTCTGAGCAGCTTTTCAGATCGCATACCTCTTCGTATGTCAGCCTGTCAAATAACGGTAACATGGCTTTGTTTAATTTTTCTCTCTCCTTCGATACATATTCTCTTCCTACGGGCGTCATGCTTACGTTTACCGCTCTCCGGCATACCGGCGAAGTCTGCCTTACCACGTATCCGGCTTCTTCAAGTTCCCCGATCAGCCCCGTAAGCTGGGAGGAGGATACTCCCACTCTGTCCGCAAGTACGCTCATTCCCGTGTCACCGTTGTCTGCGAGGAAAGAAAGTATGAGAAACTGAGCACGGTTTACTTTGCGTATCGTTTTTTTGATGCGCGAAAACAAATGCTTGTGGACCAAAGGATTAAGCTCCAATAATGCTTTCAATGCCTGAAGTCTTATTTCGTTTTCTTTCATACCGTCCTCCTTTTTCTTTATTCCGGCTTTATCTCACAAGTAGAATGTATTATACTTTGCTTTCTTCTTAATGTCAAGTATATTTCAATTAATAAATAATTTAAAAAATAAAATATTTTATTAGAACAATTATTCCATATCCGTTTATACGTGATTTTTAAAGCGTAATACACGTCATGTCTTTTCTATCGTTTTATACTTAACTCTCGAAATTTACTTATCAGAATGGCTTAAAATGAATAAAAGGTCGAGAAATATTGAAAATCGCTTTTCAAACATTTTAAAAAAACAAAGAAATGTAGTATAATGTAAACAGAAGATAAGGCTTGCGAAAAGATGTCAGCCGGAGTGGCTGAAAAGCATAAAAACTATCCGGAGGCAGCGAGGAGAAAGTATGACCGAAACGAAAAATATTTACGGAGAAGAGCAGATACAGGTATTGGAGGGGCTGGAGCCGGTGAGGAAGCGGCCGGGAATGTATATCGGGTCGACTGACGAGAGGGGGCTTCATCATCTTGCGGTCGAGATAGTGGACAATTCCATAGACGAGGCTTTGGCGGGTTACTGTGACGAGATCGAGGTGACGATAAATGCAGACGGGTCGTTGTCTGTGAAAGACAACGGGCGCGGTATTCCCACGGGGATACACAAGACCGAGGGAGTATCGGCGGTAGAGGTATGTCTGACCAAGCTTCATGCCGGCGGAAAGTTCGGCGGAGGCGGGTACAAGATATCCGGCGGATTGCACGGAGTGGGGCTGAGCGTAGTGAACGCTTTGTCCGAGTGGCTTACCGTGGAGGTATATCAGGACGGGAAGGTGCATTTTCAGAGGTACTTCAGAGGTATACCCGAAGGCAGGCTTGCCGTTACGGGGGAAACCGAAAATCACGGGACGTTTGTCACCTTCAAGCCGGACGCGGAAGTTTTTGAAACGGTGGAGTTCGATTATGACAGATTACGTCACAGGCTGCGGGAGCTGGCGTATCTGAACAAGGGGATAAAGATAACGCTTGAAGACAAGAGAGAGGGAAGGACTCGCAGGGAAACTTTTCATTATGAAGGCGGAGTGAAGGAGTTTGTGGAGAGTCTGAACAAAAACAAAACCGTTCTTTTGGGAGAGACGCTTTATGTAGACAAATCGGTGAAGGAAGGAGAGGTGGAGATAGCGTTGCAGTTCAATGACGGCTACACCGAAACCATTCTTTCTTATGCCAACAATATAAACACGGAAGAAGGAGGCGCGCATCTTGAGGGGTTCAAGGCGGCTTTGAGCAAGGCGGTGACTGATTATGCGCGTAAGGCAGGGCTTGTGAAGGAAGATGACAAGCTTACCGGAGAGGATATACGAGAAGGTATAACGTCGGTTATATCGGTAAAGCTTGAGGAGCCGCAGTTCGAGGGGCAGACCAAGACCAAGCTGGGGAATTCCGAGATGCGTACGGCCGTATACAAGGTAGTACTTGAGGAAGTGGGGAGTTATCTTGAAGAAAATCCCAAGAAGGGGAAAGAGCTTGTGATGAAGTGTCTTGCGGCGCAGCGGGCGAGGGAGGCGGCGAGAAATGCGCGCGAACTCACGAGGCGCAAGAGTTATCTTGAAAGCACGACTTTGCCCGGTAAGCTGGCCGACTGTACGGAGAGAGATCCCGAGCGGTGTGAGATATACATGGTAGAGGGAGAGAGTGCAGGCGGTACCGCGAAGCAGGGGAGAGACAGGCGTTTTCAAGCCATACTTCCGTTAAGGGGAAAGATACTTAATGTAGAGAAGGCAAGGCTCAACCGTGTGCTGGAAAACGAAGAGATAAAGAGTATGATAACGGCATTCGGCTGCGGGATAAAGGACGATTATGACGAAAGCAAGCTCAGGTACAACAGGATAGTCTGTATGACGGATGCGGATGTGGACGGAAGTCACATAAGGATACTGCTGATGACATTCTTTTACAGATTTATGAGGCCGTTGATAGAAAATGGGCACGTATATATAGCCATGCCTCCTTTATACAAGGTGACAAAGAACAAGCAGGACCATTATGTTTTCAATGACGCCGAACTTCAGGCAAAGCTTGACGAAGTGGGGAGGAAGGGCGCTGACGTGCAGCGTTACAAAGGACTTGGAGAAATGAGCAGTGAGCAGCTGTGGATAACTACGATGAATCCCGAAACGAGGATAATGAAACAGGTGATGATAGAAGATGCGATTCATGCCGACGAGGTATTCACAATGCTGATGGGCGAGCAGCCCGAGCTGAGGCGGCAATTTATAGTGGAAAACGCTTCGCTTATTGACGGGCTGGAGCTGGACGTATAAGGAGGGGGTCGGAGCTTTATGGCTAAAAAGAATGACGGCAGATCGGATGATGTGGATTATATAAATGCGTTAAAGGATACGCAGGTAGTAAAAGTCAAGTGCGTGGAGGAGATGAAGAAGTCCTTCATGGCGTACGCAATGGCGGTAAACGTATCCCGTGCCATACCGGACGTCCGGGACGGGCTGAAACCGGTGCACAGAAGAATACTTTACGCTATGGGCGAATTGGGGATGTTTTATGACAAGCCTTTCAGGAAGTGTGCGCGTATAGTGGGCGATGTTCTCGGAAAGTATCATCCTCACGGCGACAGCGCGGTATACGATGCGCTTGTGAGACTAGCGCAGGATTTTTCCATCAGGTGTCCGCTTGTTGAGGGACAGGGCAATTTCGGCAGTGTGGACGGTGATCCGCCTGCAGCGCAGAGGTATACCGAAGCGAGGCTTTCCCGGATCAGCAGCGAGATGCTGAGGGATATCGACAAGCAGACCGTGGACTTCTATCCTAATTTCGACGAAACTCTCATGCAGCCCGTCGTGCTGCCCTCACGTTTCCCGAATATACTCGTAAACGGCGCAGACGGCATAGCCGTGGGGATGGCGACTAACATTCCGCCGCACAATCTCAATGATGTTATAAATGCGGCGGTCGCACAGCTCAAAAACCCGGATATAACGATCGAAGAGCTCATGGAGCATATCCCCGCTCCCGATTATCCCACCGGCGGGATCATAATGGGCAGAAGCGGAGTGAGAAAGGCTTACAAAACAGGCAAGGGCACGATAATCCTTCGCGCCAAGACAGATATCGAAGAGTACACTCAGCACGGTCAGACGCGTACGCGCATAGTGATAACCGAGATCCCTTATCAGGTGAATAAAGCCAAGCTCATAGAGACCATGGCGAACCTCGTTAAGGACAAACGTATCGAAGGAATAAGCGATATCAAAGAGGAATCTGACAGACAAGGCATGCGTATTGTAGTGGAGATAAAGAAGGACTGCAATGCGCAGGTGGTGCTCAATCATCTCTTCAAGCATACTCAGCTTCAGATAAGCAGCGGGATCATTCTGCTTGCACTCGCCGACGGTCAGCCCAAAGTGATGAACCTTAAGGAAATACTCGGCTATTACCTTGCTCATCAGCGTGACGTTGTAGTGCGGAGGACAAAGTTTGATCTGTCAAAGGCTGAGGACAGAAGACACATAGTTGAAGGGCTTGTGACGGCTTTGGACAATATAGACAGAGTGGTCGAGATCATAAAGACCTCAAAGGATACTCAGGAAGCTGCACAACGGCTCATGGAAGAATTTCTTCTCAGCGAAAAACAGACTAAAGCCATACTCGAAATGCAGCTGCAAAGACTTACGCATTTACAGGTGGACGCACTTAAAGCCGAGCTGGAGAAGTTGAATCAGCTGATAGCCGAACTCAAGGCGATACTCGATTCCCCCGCAAAGGTAGATAAGATTATTGAAAACGAGATGACGGAGATCGGCGGGAAATTCGGAAGCGAAAGAAAAACGGAAGTATCTGCCGATTGCAGCGATCTTGATATAGAAGATTTTGTGGAAAAAGAAGACGTGATAATAAGCTTTACTCATGAAGGGTATATAAAGCGTCTGCCGCTTTCGGAGTATAAAGCCCAGAGAAGGGGCGGAATGGGAGTTACGGCGCATAAGACCAAAGAAGACGACTTTGTGGAGAAAATGTTCGTTGCGAATACTCACGACAATCTGCTGTTTTTTACCAACAACGGAAAAGTTTACAGCATAAAGGCATTTTATGTACCTGAGGCGCAAAAAGCAACAAGAGGACGCGCAGTGATAAACCTGCTTCAGCTTGACGACGGGGAAAAGGTCACAGAGATAAGAAGCGTTGCCGAAGGCGAAAACAAGGGTTATATGGTAATGGCGACGAAGTCGGGGCTCATCAAAAAGACGGAAATGAAGGAGTTTGATTCGATCCGTAAGGTAGGAAAGATCGCCATAAAGCTCAATGAAGGCGATGAACTCATTGCGGTGGACTTCTCCGACGGAAGTAAGGAATTCATAGTAGCCAGCAGGAAGGGAAAATGCATGCGTTTTTCGGAAAGCGACGTAAGAGACGTCGGCAGGAATTCGCAGGGCGTAAGGAGCATGAAACTGGACAGCGACGACTATATAGTAGATATGGCGGTGGTGGAAAAGGGATCCGAAATAATTACCGTGAGCGAAAACGGTTACGGAAAACGTTCTGACGAAAGTGAGTTTCCTTCTCACGGAAGAGGCGGCAAAGGAGTCAAGGCAGGTGAGTTCAACGACAAAACGGGACTGCTTGTCAATTTGAAAGTCGTTAAGGAAAGCGACGACCTCATGCTCATCGCCGACAACGGCATAGCTATCCGCGTCAAGGCAAGCGAAATAAGCAAAATAAGCCGGGCGACTCAGGGCGTTAGAATCATGAAGTTCAAGAATGACGCAAAACTGACGTGCGTCACCACGTGCCCCGAAAGTATTGACGAGGATATACTCAGAAAAGCCGAGGAATATAACAAAGAACAGGAAAGTATATCCGAAAACGAACTTTTCTCCGATAATAATATCGAAGGCACGGATATGACAAACAATACGGAAATATAAACGGTTTGCGGCATATCGGTCTCAAAGCCTGAGCAAACGCGGTTCCCGACCGAGTAAATATCTGCTCCCCGTACAGCCGATCACCGTACAGCGGTGTAAGCTGTATCCGGTATGCACGACGAAAGGAAGGATTCCGGCAGCAAAGACAGTCGGAGCCGTGTGTATTCATGGTCAGACCGGCAGACCGACGGCCGTTGCTTTGAAAGAAATAAATAAGCGTAACATCATGAAAATATAAAAGCGCGTATCCGGACGAAAATGCCGGAATACGCGCTTTTCGGTTGCCCGGTATTCAATACCTGTCGGTCAGAAGACGGGGAAAAGGAAAATGTATCGGCAGAATGGCACGGAGCGCGGGTAAGGAAAGACGGGAAAAAGGCGCGGCAAAACATCGGTATGCGTGACCGTGAAAATATGTCAGCGCGTCTCGCTTACGGAAGATACGCGGCAGTATGAATGAAAAAAGCTTAAATAAATGCGCCGGTACGGGTAAAAGGAAAATGTATCGGCAGAATGGCACGGAGCGCGGGTAAGGAAAGACGGGAAAAAGGCGCGGCAAAACATCGGTATGCGTGACCGTGAAAATATGTCAGCGCGTCTCGCTTACGGAAGATACCGAATAGCCTGCTTCGCTCACGGCTGAAGACAGCTGTTCGTCTGAAACCGGTTTACTCAGTTTTACAAGAGCCTTTTTGTCGGAAAGAGTGACATTGACGTCTGTAACTCCGTCCACTTTTTTGAGGGCGTCGGTGACATGTTTGACGCAGTGTTCGCACATCATACCTTCTACAATGAGAGTTTTAGTCATAATTTTATCCTCCGGGAGAGTTGTTATGTTTTTGTCGGTCTGAGAGATGACGGTTTGCGTGACGCATAGAGAGTTTTTGCGGTGATCTTTATCGGGGGAGAGGGGGCATGTTTTGTTTTTATCCGGGTTTTTCGGTTCGGGGGTCATGCCGGCAGGTTTGAAGAATCTGAGCCTGAGTGCGTTGGAAACCACGAATACGGAACTGAAACTCATTGCAAGTGCCGCGATCATGGGATTCAGGGTAATGTTGAAAGCGGGGTACAGGACTCCTGCCGCGATGGGGATCCCGATCGAATTATAGAAAAACGCCCAGAAAAGGTTTTCTTTGATGTTTCGGATCGTTGCGCGGGAAAGCTGAAGTGTTACGGCCGCGTCTCTGAGGTCGCTATGCATGAGCACAATGTCGGCGGATTCTATTGCTATGTCTGTACCCGCGCCTATTGCTATACCTATATCGGCACGGGCAAGCGCGGGTGCGTCGTTTATACCGTCTCCTACCATTGCCACTTTTCTGCCTTGTTCTTTCAGATCCCGAATGATCCGTTCTTTGTCTTCGGGCAGCACCTCGGCTATCACCTTAGTGATCCCGACCTGTTCCGACACGGCGCGTGCGGTTTTTTCGTTGTCTCCGGTGAGCAATATTACTTCGGTTTTTTCATTTTTCAGCATCCGGATCGCCTCTTTGCTTGTGGGCTTTACGGCGTCAGCTACAGCTATTGTACCTGAAAATCTTCCTTCTTCTGTAATGAAAACAGGCGTTTTGCCTTGTTCGGCGAGCATGTCGGAGAGTTTTCCGGCATACTCTCCTCCTGTCAGACGCAGGTTTCCGGCTTTACATTCTTTTCCGTCGATTTTTCCCGTAAGTCCCATTCCGGGCAGCTGTCTGAAATCTGTCACTTTGCCTTTTCTGCAGCCGAGTTTCTCCGCCTGTTCGTTGATTGCGGCAGCAAGCGGATGCTCTGATAAACTTTCAAGCGAGTACGCTGTATAAAGCAGTTCTTCTTTACTTACGCCGTCAGCGGGGATGATGTCCGTCACCTGAGGTTTGCCGAGAGTTACCGTGCCGGTCTTATCGAGCACGACGGTGTCTATTCCTTTTGCGCGTTCCAGAGCCTCGGCGGATTTTATCAGGATCCCGTTTGCGGCGCCTCTTCCCGTACCTACCATGATTGCCGTGGGAGTAGCAAGTCCCAGCGCACAGGGACAGGATACCACAAGTACGGATATACCGATAGTAAGCGCAAATTCTGCCGAGCTTCCGGCAATCAGCCAAATCACTGACGAGATCACCGCTATACCGATAACGATAGGAACAAAAATCCCGCTTACTTTATCCGCCAGCTTTGCAATCGGAGCTTTTGAGCTTGTGGCTTCGTCCACAAGGCGTACGATGTTCATCAGCGTCGTTTCTTCGCCGACATGAGTTGCCTGCATTAAGAAATATCCGCTTTTACTTACCGTTCCTCCCGTTACTTTGTCTCCGGGCCCTTTTTCGGCGGGCATACTTTCTCCCGTGATGGCGGATTCGTCCAGAGCGGCGTTTCCTTCCGTAATGACGCCGTCGGCGGGCAGGCTTTCTCCCGCCTTAACTATTATGACGTCGCCTTTTACGAGTTCTTCAGCCGGTATTTCGATCTCTTTTCCTTCCCGCATGACACGGGCGGTTTTCGGGGCGAGATCCATCAGTTTCGCTATTGCCTCGGAAGTCTTTCCTTTTGCTCTTGCTTCAAAAAATTTACCTAAGCTTATCAGGGTAAGTATGGTCCCCGCGCTTTCGAAATACATATCATGCATAAAATGAGCCGCGGTCCCGATATCGTTGTGCCCGAGAGCGTTTGAGATACTGTAACAGGCATAGATCCCGTATATCAGCGCGGCGGAAGACCCTATCGCAATAAGCGAATCCATATTGGGAGCCCCGCGGAAAAGAGCACGGTACCCGTTCCCGTAAAATCTGAAGTTTATAAATACTATGGGAATGACGAGCAAAAGCTGAGTAAGCGCGAAATTCATGGCGTTCTCGACACCTTTTAGCCCCGAAGGCAAAGGCCAGCCTGACATGTGCCCCATGGCCACATAGAATAACGGAACAGTGAATACAAGGGACAGGATAAGTCTTGCTTTCGCGTCTTTATACTCCTTCGCCGCTTTGTTGTCTTTTGTTTGTGCTACCTCTTCTGTCAGAACTTTTTTGTGCAGTGCCGCACCGTAACCAGCCTTCTCAACGGCAGATATTATGTCCTGCGACGATATCCTGCCTTCGTCGTATTCCACGCTCATGCTGTTTTTGAGAAGGTTTACGCTTACTTTTTCCACACCTTCCGTCTGCCTCACTCCCTTCTCAACCCGCGCCGCACAGGCAGCACAGCTCATTCCGGAAATGTCATAATTTTCTTTTTTCATGTTTCGTCCTCGCAAACTGCGGAATGTTTACTTTTTATTGATACGCGATCTTTTTCCTCCTGATACGCCTGCAGATCGCCGAAAATGTTACCTTGTGCTAACAATTGAATATTATATCACTTTTAATGAAAAAAATCAACCGTACCAAAGGCAGAACCGCAATTTTCGCAAAAAACAGAGAAGCGTTTCTGATATTTCCGGCGGCGCGGAAACATTTTCGAGCATAAAAGGATTACAGAGCGGGGTATTTTTGCGCATAAAAATGATATCGGCAGAGCGGGAGCGTTTCGTGCATAAAAGTGAGCCGGGATTTTGTGTCTGCAAAGATAAAGGAAAAAATTTCCGTTCCCGCAAGAAAGGGAGGCATTTTTCCGAAGAACAGATGAACGGTTCTGACGTTTCCGGCAGAGCGGGGGTATCTTCGCGCATAAAGATGTTTCCAACGGAGCGGGAGCATTTTCGCGCATAAAAGTGTTATCTGCAGAGCAGGGGTCCTGTACAGCAAAGCATGAGCTTCAATCCCGGTTTTTTTCCGAGAGGGCAAGCATCAGTTTTATGCGGTTTTCCTGATTGACTTTAGTTGCGCCGGGGTCGTAGTCCACTGCCACGATGTTGATATCGGGATAAAATTCTCTCAGTTTCCTGACCATGCCTTTTCCGACTATGTGATTGGGGAGACAGCCGAAGGGTTGGGCGCAAACTATATTATAAGTTCCGTGTTCTGCCATGTAAGCCATTTCGGCGGGAATGAGCCAGCCTTCGCCCATTTTTACGCCCTGATTTATCACCTTGTCGCCGAGGCGGCGGAGCTCTTCGAAATCGGGGAAAGGAGCAAATCCTGCTTTTTCAAGAATTTTATCGGATTTTTTTTCGAGCGAAAGGATCATTTTATAAAAGAAACCGTAAGCCAACAGGTCGATACCTTTTTTTCCGTAGAGTTTGCGGTCGGTGAAGCGGTTGGCAATGCAGTATAAGACGAAGTCCGTAAGGCCGGGGAGTTCCGGTTCGCAGTTTTCACCGAGAAGGAACTTTTCGAGGTTGTTGTTTGCAAGGGGAGAGTATTTGACGTATATTTCGCCCACGATCCCCACCTTGGTTTTTTTCTTGCCGCCGAGAGGAACTTCTCTGAAGCAGTCGGTTATTGCAGAGCAGACGTGCTTATATTTCAAAAAGGAAGAGCTGTCGAAGGCTTTCATGACGAAAGAAAGCGCTTTTTCTCTGGCTTTGTCGGAGGCTTCGGAAACGGTTTCGTATGGCTTGCACTGGTTATATAATGACATGATCAGGTCGCCGTAAAGGCAGCTGTACGCCACTCTCATAAGGGATCCGATGGAAAAACGCAGACTGTAGTCGTCTATTCCCTGAAAGTTGAGGGAAAAAACCGGTACCTGAGGATATTTTGCGGCAACGGCTTTACGTATGAGGTAAATATAGTTGCTTGCGCGGCAGCCGCCGCCGGTTTGTGAGATGAGGAGTGCGGTATTATTGAGGTCGTATTTTCCGCTTTGCAAAGCGTCCATAAACTGTCCGACAACGAGCAGAGCGGGGTAGCAGGCGTCGTTATGGACGTTCTTCAAGCCTTCGTCCACGATGTGACGGCCCTGACTTGTCAGCAGTTCGAGGTCGTAGCCGTCTCTTTTGAGTGCGTAGCAGATGAGGCGGAAGTGGTTGGGAAGCATATCGGGAATAAGTATTTTGTATTTTTTGATGTCTATGGTATTTTTTTTCATTCTGCACCTAATGCGGCAAGCAAACTGCGGAGTCGTATTCTTGCCGCGCCGAGATTGGCTATCTCGTCGATTTTTATCTGAGTGTAGGGTTTGCCGTGGGACTCGAGAATGGAGCGGACTTCGTCGGAGGTTATGGCGTCCACTCCGCATCCGAAGCTTACGAGCTGCACCAGAGCCGTGCGCGGCGTCTGAGTGACAAATCGGGCGGCGCGGTAAAGGCGTGAGTGGTAGGTCCATTGATCGAGCACGTTTACATGCACGGCGGGCTGTATATCTGCCACACATTCCTCGCCGATGACGGCAACGCCGTATTCCGAAAGCAATTTATTTATCCCGTGGTTTATTTCCGGGTCGATATGGTACGGTCTGCCGGCAAGCACGATCGTCCACTTGCCTGTGGCGGAGGCGTCAGTCAGAATATTTCTGCCGAGTCGGTGCAATTCGTCTTTTTGCCGTTCAAATTCGCGAAACGCGTAGTCGAGCGCATTTTTTATCTCATTTTTGGATACTCCGAATACGCGGAGACAGTCGGCGAGCGTTGCGGCGAGTGTCTTACCCGATCCGAAGTCGATATAGGGCATGAGGAAATTGTTTTCAGACAAGGTTTTTATATTTGCGGCGAGGAGTTCGGGATAATAAGCTACGACGGGACAATTATATCTGTTGTCGCTTTTATGTTCGTCGAAATTATACGTTTCGCAGGGGTAAAAGATAAAGTCCACGTTTTTCTCGAGCAGATCGGCGATATGGCCGTGAGCAAGCTTGGCGGGGTAACAAACCGTGTCGGAAGGAATGGTATGTTGTCCTTTAACGTAAAGGGCGCGCGAGGAAACGGAGCTCAGAACAGGCTGCATATTCAGTGCCGTGAAGAAGGGACGCCAGAAAAAGACCTGTTCGTAGTTTGACAGGCACATCGGGATCCCGACTTTCAGGCCGTTGCCCGAAGCGGGAGCGGGGGAAGGGCTGTAGATCCTCGACAGTTTTTCGGCATAGTAGTCGGGAGCGCTTTTGTCTGTTTTTCCTTCGGGGCGGCTGCATCTGTTTCCGGACACGAACTTTCTTCCTCCGGGGAAGGAAAGAATATTAAGACGGCAGTGCGTGGTGCAGCCGTTGCAGACGGTTTCGCGTGAGGTATAGGAGAATTCCCTGAGCTGCGAACGAGAGATCAGTGTGGAAAGACTGCCGTGTTCGCCGGCATAGAGTGCGCACCCGAAAGCTCCCATCAAGGGAGCTGAAGCGCTTCTTTTCACGTTGAGTCCCGTTTCCTTTTCGAAGGCGCGGAGAACGGCGTCGTTAAGGAAGGTTCCGCCCTGCACGACGATATTTTTTCCGAGTTCTTCTGTGCTTCGCGCTCTTATGACTTTATAAAGCGCGTTTTTCACCACTGAAGAAGAAAGTCCTGCCGAGATATCTTCTACGCTTGCGCCCGCTTTCTGCGCCTGTTTTACGGAACTGTTCATAAAAACCGTGCATCGGGAACCGAGATCCACGGGCTTTTTCGCAAAAAGTCCCAGCTTAGCGAATTGTTCGACGTCGTAGCCGAGTGCTTCGGCGAAGGTCTGAAGAAAAGAGCCGCAGCCTGAAGAACAGGCTTCGTTGAGCATGACGCTTTCCACCATGCCGTTTTTTATTTTGAAGCATTTCATGTCCTGCCCGCCGATATCTATTACGAAATCCACGTCGGGCTGCAGATAGCGCGCGGAAGTGAAGTGGGCAACCGTTTCCACTATCCCGTAGTCTACTCCGAACGCGGATTTTATCATTTCTTCGCCGTACCCCGTTACGCAGGAAGATACGATACTTATACTGTCGTTCATTCTGTCATACATTTCGGAAAGCCTTTTTCTGATTATTTCTATCGGGCTGCCGTGAGAGAAGTCATAGCTGGTATAAAGCAGTTCTTTGTTTTCTCCTGTCAAAACAAGCTTTACCGTAGTGGATCCGGCGTCAATACCTAAATAAGCTTTTCCCTTATACGTTGCAATATTGCCTTCGGGAAGTTTTGCCGAATTATGACGTTGCAGGAATTCCTCATATTCTTTTTTGCTTGAAAAAAGCGGCTCTTCATAAATGTTTTCACCGCTGAGAGTACATTTCTCGACAGTTTGTATGATCCGGGAAAGAAAAGATTTTTTTTCTCCCTCCGCTTTCAGCGCGGCGCCGTACGCCACGAAAACCGGCGCGTTGTCCGGACATATCAGCGTTTTTGCTTTATCTTTAAGTCTTATTTCAAATGCGTGACGAAGTCCTTTGTAGTAATAGAGCGGCCCTCCGAGAAGCAGTATATTCCCGGCTATTTCTCTTCCCTGTGCGAGTCCCGAAAAGGTTTGTTCCGCGATGGCGAAAAAAACGCTCATCATGATGTCCTCCAGCCGGGCGCCCTGATTGATGAGAGGCTGTATGTCGGACTTCGCAAAGACTCCGCATCTTGAGGCGATAGGATATATCCTTTCGTAATCGAGAGCCATTCTGTCGAATTTTTCGGGCGAGGCGTTAAGAAGCGTTGCCATCTGATCGATGAAGGCTCCGGTACCTCCCGCACATGCTCCGTTCATTCTTTGTTCGGTGCCGCCAGTCAGGAAGAGAATCTTTGCGTCCTCGCCTCCGAGCTCTATTACCACGTCGGCAGAAGGGTAGTCCCTGCCTACTGCAAGCGAACAGGCAAAAACTTCCTGACAAAAGGGTAGATCGGAAGCTTGCGCAAAACCGAGACTTGCCGATCCCGTGACACATACGCCTGTTAGTATGTCACCGACCGAGTCGCAAAGTTCCCGAAGCTGTGATATGACCGTTTCACGCACGTTGGAACGGTGTCTTTCATAACGTGAAAAAATTTCTTTTCCGTTATCGAGCAATACTGTTTTGACTGTTGTCGAGCCTATATCGAGCCCTAAAGAAAAATTATGCATATAAACCCCGATAAAAATACAGTCGGAAATCAGACGTTAGCAGATCCCGACTGCAATATTATACTTTATTAAATTGCCGCCGTCAAGAAAATCCGACCGTATTTTGTATATGACCGATTTCCGTTGCGGAGCTTAACGGAGAGGCGTTAAAAAATACCGACGCCGATAGACAAAATACAAAAAAATTGTTATAATAAAAAAGGTATGATCTGTTATACAACGATATTTCAAACGGAGATGCAATGATGATAACCAATGCCGGTGAACTGTTAAAAACCGTGAACGAAATGGGGTTTCTGCCCTTTTTCAAAAACGAAGTGAAAGGATTTTCTCTTGAGGAGATGACGCCTTCGGAGTATTGGTTCCGGGAAGGCGTGGAAGGGCCGTGGGAATGGAAAGACATTATAGCAAGGAGTGGTGAATGTATTTACGCCAAGCTTTTCAATCAGAGGGCGGGGTACGTTTCTTTGGAGTGGTTCCCGCATCTGGCAAATTACCGGCGAGACGGCTACGACTTCGATTCTCTTGCGGACGAAGGCTTCGCCGATCAGAGAGACCGTGCCGTCATGCAGGCTCTTGAACGAAACGGAGCATGTCTGTCCAAGGAGCTCAGGAGGATATGCGGATTTACGGGCGAAAAGGCAAAGGGCTTTGAAAGCTGTATCACGCGTTTGCAGATGATGACTTATATCCTGCCCGTAAGCTTTGAGCTTATGACTGACAGAAGCGGAAAAGAATACGGCTGGGGAGTGGCAAGGTATGCCGTCACCGAAAAACGTTTCGGAGAACTTGCGCGGAGCGAATATAAGACCGATCCTGAGGAATCTTTTGAGAAATTAATGGCGCGGATGAGAGAACTCAATCCCAAAACGGACGAGAAAACGCTTTTAAAGCTGATAAAAAGAATGAAATGACGAATTACACTGTCGATACGCTTGAAAAAGAAACGGATATCGGGGAATTTACCGCCCTCTGTCTCGATACGGAAAAATGCCGTTTTGCGTGCGCGGAATGTCCGGCTTACGGCAGCAACTATTCCTGCCCTCCCTTCTCCTTCAAAACGGAAGATTACCTTCGTCCGTTTGGGAGAGTAAAACTTATCATGCGGGTTTTTCAATTTTCGGATATAAAGAAGGAGAAAGCTTTCAAAATACTCGAAGAGGAAAGGAAAAGCTTTTTTGCGTCGCTTTCGGAACGCGAAAAACAAGGGATCACCGCCGCCGATGCGGGTCCATGTAATCTGTGTCCCCGGTGTGCGAGAGAAAAAGGGGAAGAGTGCAGGGCTCCCGGGAAAACGAGGTATTCACTTGAAGCTCTCGGCTTTGATCTTGAAAAAGCAGCGGAAATATATTTCGGTATTCCTTTGAAATGGGCAAAGGACAGGCTCCCGGATTATATGGTACAGATTTTTGCTTTGTTTATCCCTCGGTAATTTCAGCTGCAAACACTGTAAATAGCATATAAAAAGCCGCCTTAAATCGGGCGGCTTATATTTTGCGACAAAAGTCCGTCAGCTCATACCATCCCGGATCGATGGCCCGAAGAAGTGTGCGCTTTTGATGCGTGCACATTCGGGAAAGGGAACCCGGCCAACGTAAAAACCGCGGCACAGTCAGTTTGCCGGAATAATT